>Ga0256828_1001488_pt1 | contig 14561 bp, 11 predicted proteins | sample CV88metaG_FD_185993 | JGI IMG/M metagenome (GOLD analysis project Ga0256828, IMG submission 185993) | Hydrothermal vent microbial communities from East Pacific Rise, Pacific Ocean - CV88 | ecosystem: Environmental > Aquatic > Marine > Hydrothermal vents | place: Pacific Ocean: East Pacific Rise...
GCTTTTGCATCATCTGGATGGAAATATCCACCAATATCTTGTGCATTTCCTTCTGCTTCTAATAATTCAGAAATAATTTTTTCCTCATTATCTTTTAATGCTTGTGCAACAGGAGCAAATTTAGCAGCTAATTCAGCATTGTCTCCATTTGCTAAAGCCTCTGCCCAATACATAGCTACATAGAAATGACTAGCTTTATTATCTGGTTCTCCACATTTTCTACTTGGTGCTTTATCATTTTCTAAATAACCCTCATTTGCTTTATCTAGTGCTGCAGTCAATGCTGAAAGTTTTTCATCTGCATTTTTTTGTCCTAAAAATCTTAAAGATTCAGCTAAAGCTAAAAATTCTCCAAGAGAATCCCATCTTAAATGCCCTTCTGCTAAAAATTGATCAACATGTTTAGGAGCTGATCCACCAGCACCTGTTTCATATAATCCACCACCAGCTAGTAGTGGTACAATAGAAAGCATTTTTGCAGATGTTCCAAGTTCCAAAATTGGATACATATCTGTTAAATAATCTCTTAATGCATTTCCTGTAACTGCAATTGTATCTTTACCTTCTCTAACTCTTGCATTTGTATATCTTGTTGCACTTGTGATATCCATAATTTTAATTTCAAGACCTTCAGTATTAAATTCTGGTAAATATTTATTTACTTTTGCAATCATTTGTGCATCATGAGCTCTATTTTCATCTAACCAGAATACTACAGGAATTTGTTCTAATTGCCCTCTTTCAACTGCAAGTCTAATCCAATCTTTAATAGGAATATCTTTTGCTCTACTCATTCTCCAGATATCTCCAGCTTCACACTCAAAGCTCATTAATTCTGTTCCATCCTCTTTTGTAACTGTTACAGTTCCAGCTTCTTCTAAAATAAATGTTGTAGGGTGTGAACCATACTCTTCTGCTTTTTGTGCCATAAGTCCAATATTTTGCATTGTTCCCATAGTTGTTACATCATATTGTCCATTTTTAACACAATCATTAATCATCTCTTCATAGAACATACCATAAGTAGAATCAGGAATAACTGCAACACACTCTAGGGCATCTCCATTTCTATCCCATTGTTTTCCACCTTCTCTTACAACTACAGGCATAGAAGCATCAATAATTACATCATTTGAAGCATTGAAGTTTGTAGTTCCTTTATCACTATCTACCATAGCAATTTTTGGAGAATCTGCTTCAACTACTGCTTGAAATGCTGCTTTAATCTCAGCCTCTTTTTCATGACCTGCAATTTTTTTCTCTAAGTCACTCATACCAAGATTAGCATTAACACCTAATTCTTTAAATGTATCTGCATATTTTGTAAATACATCTTCAAAAAATACTTCAAAAGCATGACCAAAAATAACAGGATCACTTACTTTCATCATAGTAGCTTTTAAGTGAATTGACCAAATAACACCTTTTTCTTTAGCTTCTTCTATTGTTTTTTTAATAAAAGTTCTAAGTTTTGCTACAGACATAAAAGCACCATCAAGTACTTCTCCATCAAGTGCATCTATAGTTTTAAGTTCTTTACCATTTAAAGCAATTGTTACTTTTTGCCCTTTATCTAAAGTGATAGATTTTTCATTAGCATAAAAATCACCATCTCCAGCCATATGTGCAACATATACTTTACTATCATCAGCAAAAGCTTTTAATCTATGAGGATGATTTTGTGCATATTTTTTAACTGCTCTTGCTGCTCTTCTATCACTATTTCCTTCTCTTAATACAGGATTAACAGCAGATCCTAAACATACACTATATTTAGCTTGAATAGCTTTTTCTTCATCATTTGCTGGATTTTCTGGATAATTAGGAATATCATACCCTTGTCCTTGAAGTTCAGCAATACAATCTTTTAATTGCCCAACAGAAGCAGAAATATTTGGTAATTTAATAATATTTCCATCTGGTTGATGAACAACTTTTCCAAGCTCTGCTAAATTATCAGGAGCTAAATCCATTGCAGCTAAAACTCTACCAGCTAGAGAGATATCAGATGTTACCACCTCAACTCCAGCAGCACTTGTAAACTTATTTACTATTGGTAATAATGAATAAGTAGCTAATGCTGGTGCTTCATCAATTTTTGACCATATAATTTTTGACATATTTATTCCTTGTGTTTTATATATAATAGTGAATATTTTAACAAGTTTATCTTATTGATTATGTAAATAAGTAGCAAAAATAAATATTTCACAATATATATGTTTCTTATTTACTCAATAATAAATTTCTATATATTTTTCAGTTAAACCCTTTTAAAGTATCTATTTACTACAATAATTATATGAAAACAATTAATTATAATAATACACAAATAACACCAAGCAAAATCGTATGTATAGGACGAAATTATGTAGAACATATAAAAGAATTAGGCAATGAAACACCAGACACAATGGTTGTATTTAATAAAACCAATTCTGCTATTACAAATAATCTATATTATTTCAGTGAAGATACAAGATTTGAAGGGGAGATATGTTTTTTAATTAAAAATAATCAAATAGCTGGAATTGGATTTGGGCTAGATTTGACAAAGGCAAATATTCAAAATAAAATGAAATCAAAAGGGTGGCCTTGGGAAAGAGCAAAATCTTTTGATAACAGTGCTGTTTTTAGTGATTTTGTCCCTTTTGATGATGATATTACAACAATCAATATGAAACTTTATATCAACAATAATTTAGTCCAATTTGCAACTTTTGATTTAATGATATATAAACCATCTGAAATCATCAAAGAGATTAAAAGTTTTATGAGTTTTGAAGATGGGGATATAATCATGAGTGGAACTCCAAAAGGGGTAGGTACCTATAAAAAAGGTGACCTTTTTGTAGGGGAAATTTTTGCAGATGATAAACTTTTGGTAAAAGGATCATTTACAGCCAAATAAAAGGATACTATTATGTGGCACAAAATATTAATTGTAGTATTTATTAGTTCTGTTATATATCTATTTAACGGTTGTGGTGGAGGTGGTGGAAATAATACAACCACACACAATAATCCACCTACAACACCACCTGTTACAACAACAAACTCTATGAAATTTACAGTATCAGTTGCAAATACAACTCCAAATGATGATTTTATTTGTATCAATTTTGATGATAATCAACCAGCTTTAAAAATGTCTAAAACAGATATTGTAAACCAATGGACAATCGATATAAACCAATCTGATTTTTTACCAACCAATAGATACAAATATTGTAGAGATTGTGAATGTGAAGCAGCAGATGAATTATTAAATACCACTTCAAATTACAGAGAATTTGATTTTCAAGCCGAAACAACACAAAATGATACAGTATCTGCATGGAGATGGTTAGATCCCAATAATATCAATTTTGAACTAAATACAACAGGATATATTACACAAAAACCTGATATAAATAAAACAACTTTTTTTACAGGTATGTTATTGAATGATTGGTGGAAACATCAATGGATAGATTCTTTTGATACCACTATGAAACATATCAAAAATGATACAGCATCAAAATGGATACAAATCACACCGATATCACAAATAAACAATATAAATGATCCAGCAAATTTAACAATTACCCAAGTAGGTGCAAATGGGATTTCAGATGAAGATCTAAACCGTTCTATCCAATTAGCACACAATAATGGACTAAAAGTATTTTTAAATCCTTCTTTGTGGTCGTTTCAAGAAGATCAACACTATGCAGATCATAACCAAACATGGTGGGATAATTTTGAACGAGCATGGCGACCTATATTATTACATTATGCAAAATTAGCTCAAGATAATAATGTAGAGATGTTAGAGTTTAAAATGTGGTATGATATAGATAGCATAAACACAAATGAAGCTAATAAAACAAACCCTTTAGCAAATCAATTATTAACAGATATTGCTGCACAATACAATGGAGAAATTGCAACACAATCTGTATGTTATGACCATTCAAAACCTATATTAGATATTTTTAACAGTGATAAAATTGATTATCTTGCAATAAATATATGGCCATATTACCCTTGGCATTTAGGTAATTCAAAAGATGATAATGTATCACAAATCTATAATAATCTTGATTCAAATTTAACATATTGCCACCAATTTTATACCGATAATAATATCACTAAACCTATAATTATAGAACAACTATCATCTGCAAGTTATGATGGTGCAATTATCCAAGCAATTACTGATGATGAAGCAATAGATTCATTTCATGAAAATAATATATCTGTTGTTTTAGATTTACAAGAACAAGCAGATATGATAGAGGCATCATTACATAGTATTTCACAACAAAATTGGATTGTTGGAAATTTTGTTTTTACATACTTTTTTTGGGATTCTATAGGTAAAGATATAAATGTCAGAGGCAAACCTGCTCAAAAAGTGATAAAAAAATGGTATGATTGGCTTAATAATCTTTAAGTTGCATATCATACAAATCATCTAAAATAGTTTTAAATAATGAAGATGGTTTTAATCCAAGTTGTATTAAATCATCTCCTGTAACCAATGGTTTTAATGGTTTGTTTTGAACACCTAGTTTTTTTGCTTTATTCAATAACCACTCTTTAGCTTTATAATTTAAACTATCACTATAAGCAACTATTACTAGCTCTTGAATATTGACTTTTGTTGCTAATTTTTTTATATCATAATTATTGGCATTGTTATACAATACATTAACTTTTGGATAATATTTTATCAAAGGTAAAATAGAATTAATCAATTTAACTTCATTTGTTAAATTCGATAAAAACTCTTTGGTTTGTTCTTCTGTAAAATTTCTACACAATATAGCAAACAATAATTTCAACTGATTTTTTGCATTACTATCTAATAAAGATTTAGCTATATCAAGTGCATTTATCGTTTTATCCCATAAATTATTTTTTACTAAATACTCCAATGGAGATAAGTGTTTTACAATACCCATTTTTAATATCATATTAAAACCAATTGATGGTTTATCAGATTTTAACAATAATTTTTTTATCTCATCATAAATTCGTTCTTTGGGTAATTGTTTTAAAAGATTATTTGCAACCATATTTTTGCACAATATAAAAGTATCATTATCTAAATCAAATCTAAATCTAGCACAAAACTGTACAGCACGATAAACTCTAAGAGGATCTTCAATAAAACTATCTTTGTTGACATATTTTAAAACAGATTGTTTTATATCATCTATTCCACCATAAGGATCCAAAAAAGTTTTCTTTTGGATATCATATCCTATAGAATTGATTGTAAAATCTCTTCTTTTGGCACCTTCTTTATAAGTTATATCACTATGAAGTTCTACTTTAAACCCTTTATGCCCATCAGAAATTTTTGATTCTGTTCTAGCAAAAGAGAAATCATATTGTTCATTATTATGTGAAAATTTTAATACACCAAAACTTTTACCAACTAAATTAACTTGACCAAACTGTTGTAAGATGTTTTCTAACTCATCAAGATTAGTTAACCCATATACTTCAATATCATAATCTTTACTTTGTAAATTTAAAAAATAATCTCTAACACATCCACCTACAACAATAGCTTTGCCACCTATTTTATTGAGTTGATTAGATATAGTATAAAGTATATCAGGCAGTTTCATACACTAAAAAATAGAATCCAAAATAATTAAAATAAAAAATACAATTCCCAAATAACCATTAACTGTAAAAAAAGCTTTATCAATTTTTGTAAAATCTTTTGATACAATATAATGCTCAAATCCCAACATAGCAATAGCAACAACTATGGCAATATTAGCAAATAATCCAAGATGAGCTTCTATTACAAACATATACCAAAATATTATAGTTAATATATGTAATATTTTAGAAAATAGCATAGTGTTTTTAGCACCAAATTTGCTAGGTACAGAGTGCAATCCTAGTTTTTTATCCACTTCTATATCTTGTAATGAATATAACAAATCAAATCCTGCTACCCAAAACATCACACCAACAGCAAGATAAATACTCCATAATGTAATAGTTTGACTTACTGCAACAACACCTGCAATTGGCGCTAATCCTAAAGAGATACCCAAAATAATATGTGCAAAATATGAAAATCTTTTGAAATAAGAATAAGATGCAATAACTATAAGAATAGGAACACTTAAATAAAAAGCAAGTTGATTTACAAAAAAAGCAACTATAACAAATATCAAACCATTTAACAATGTAAAAATTTGCATTTGCTTTACAGATACCCGTCCATCTACACTAGGACGATTTATTGTTCTTGGATTTAATGCATCTATATCTCTATCAAGATAACGATTAAATCCCATAGCAAAATTTCTGGCACTAAGTGCTGCTAAAGTTCCCATAAGCAACAGATAAAATCCAAACCAACCAGAAGCTGCTACAACCATAGCTATAAAAATAAAAGGTAATGAAAACACAGAGTGTTTAAACATTACCAATTCATTAAAATTGTTTAATAGTTCTAAAAGTTTTTTCATTAATAAACTATGCTCTACAGTTATTTAACCTTTTATCAAACAATATATTACAATTTGTACTATTTAATGCTTTTACACCTGCTAATACAGCAAGATCAACAAGTGGTTCAATAATAACAACACCCATATATGCACTACCAAAACTCAATACATTACTAATATTTTCTGCTGAAAAACCTTGTCCATAAAATGCCCAAAAAGCAACCCAAGATACAATAGCACCTTCCCAAACTACAGACATTTTTAACATTTGAGAATAACTAATATCTTTATATGCTGTACCTGCTGGAATAATTTTTTTCATAGCCATATTCAACATCAAAATACTTGCAAGTAATGTTGTTACATTAATTCCATATTGAGGAAGATCAAATTGTGCAAAAAACAATCCTTGGATTAATAACCCCAAAGATAATCCAACAGCAGCTGGAGCAATTCCAAATACCAATACAATAGTTGTCCCTAATATCAAATGTACTTCACTTACACCTATAGGATAATGAGGCAGTACCTCAAAACAACAAAATACTATAATAGTTGCTATTATACTTTTTAATGCAAATGAAATTACACCATTTTCTTTTATATTATCAAGTGCCATTTTTGCACTTACACCTAAAACTCCTGCTGCCGTACCATAACTAAGTAACATTTTTGATCCTGCTACTACTCCTGCTTCTATATGCATATTTTTCTCCTAATCTTTTATTATTTTTTTTCTTTTACTACATTACAAACACAACATATAAGGTGGTGATGTTTTATATTCTTGATATTCAAACGCTTTAATATGGTATTGAAAATTAATATCCAACCTTGTTAATTTATACAAAGTTGAATACATAGCAATAATAGCAAGTTTAAAATACCTTTTTGTATATCCGTTTAAATGTTTCATAACTTTTATTATACCATATTGATTATAAATAAACTACCTATAACAAAAATATCAAATCTTATTTGTAACGATAATGCCTTTAAAATATGGTATGTTGTAATATGTGTAGTTCCATATCCAAAATATGGTTTATGTTTTATTGTTCCAAAATAGCTTGTATCTCCACCTAAACGCACTCCAATAGCTCCAGCTATTGCTGATATTGGATAACCTGCATTTGGACTTTCGTGTAATGCAGCAAACTCTTTAATAGATTTAAAACTACTAAAACTCAAAAAAAGTAATGCAATAATATAAGCAGTAATACGAGCAGGGATAAAATTGACTATATCATCCATTTTGGCAGAAATTTTACCAAAATTACTATATTTGTCATTTTTATAACCAACCATACTATCAAGTGTATTTATAGCCTTATACACAAATAATCCAACAATACCAAATAACAATAAATAAAACAATGGAGCAATCACACCATCACTAAGATTTTCTCCATATGTTTCAATAGCTGCTTTATTGATATCACTAGGTGTTAGATTATTTGTATCTCTACTTACAAGAAATTTTATATTTGATGGATTATAAATAATATCTTTGACACTATCATATAACATTTTAGAAGCTATTCCACTAGAAGCAATAATCGCTACTATATAATATGGTAAAAATGAAATAATATAAGATATTAACCCCACCATAGTTATCAATGATAAAAACAAATACCCACCAACAACAACAGAATCCTTATAATAAGTTTTTTCAAACCATTTTATATACTCTCCCATCAATACAACAGGATGTTTTATAAACTTAAATTCTCCAAAAACTCTATCTATAATATAAGCTATAAGTGTGATTTGAATATACATAAATACCTTAAAAGCAATCGTTTAATATAAAATTAAAATTATTTTGATATAATTGCACCGCTTTACTTAGACCTTTACAACTATTTTTAAAGACAACTCCCCAGGGTAGGAATACAGCAAGGAACCTTTTCTAATAGTGTGTTTAGGTATCTGGGTAAAGTGCTTATTTATAATTTGATTTATCATCACTATAATCCAACTCTTGTCCTATTTGTTTATATCGTTGAAAATAATATAATACAAACTGTTTTATATTTTCATCTGTTGGTAAAAAATATTTTTCATTTTTAGAAACAAATTTATTTAACCACAATGAAGCATCTTGTTTATGCAAATAATGTAACGCAAGTGATTTATAAGTATCAATATACCATTGTTTTAATTTTATAATATTTTGTTCAGAACGATTAATCAATAAGTGATTTGTATCATTATCCCATACTAAAACAGATGAATTAAATAATCCTACAAGATGTATTAACCCTTCACAATAATATGGCTGTACCTCATCAACTTCCATCCATGATATTAATCCAATAGCTCGTTTAATAGTATCATTTATAATATATTTTTCAAGATATTTTTCATCATCATTTTCATCCATAAAAAATGATACAAGTCCACCAACAGTTGCTTTAAATTCTTCTATATTTTTAAAATTTGCACCACTGTTCATAACTGTTTCTGTATCTTCATCACACCATAAAATATGTCCAAATTCATGCCCAATAGTAGTAATATCATATACTTTATGCCAATCTTCATCTTGTGTAAATAAAAATTTTCTATCTTCTTTGAGAAATTTATCTCCTAGTATCTCTTTTGATAATTTTAAAAATGGTTTTGCTCTTTGAGATTGTAACACTTCATCACTAAATGCAAATATCTTTTTTCCATATTCTTTGCTTACTTTTTCATCATTTGGTACAACTTGTGCTGAAAACAAACCATTAAATTCAGCTGCAAAAAATAATGCAGGTCTTGATAAATATAATTGAACTTTATTTAAACTTTTTAATGAAAAATCATAAATATTTTTATAAGTTTTATTAGAATCAATTTGTTCATATATAGTTTTAGACATATTTTTTAATTTTTGATCTCGTATATTTTTTTGTTGATATATTGGATTTACCAATCTAATATCCCACTCTAAAGCAACAGCTTTTCTATAATGATCTTCATAATATTCAAGTGGATGTCCTATTTGTATCGGAGTAGTTATCTCCATCCAAGCACGATCAACTTCTGCCCAATAATGCACCAAACGATCTGTTCGTTTTTCACTAAAAGCTGTTATTAAACATTGAATATATTTTACATATTGCCATTTTTGATTATATATATCATCTTCTAATGCTATTAGATTATCACTAAAATCCTCTAATGCATCAATCACATCATTAACCTCTTTTTTAAATGCTTCTTTGTATGATTTATTAATATATCCATTAGGTTGTTTTACCAAAACAGAATAACTTCTATCTGCAATTTGTTCATCATGACCTATATCAAACAGATTGTTATTTTTAAGATATTCCATCACATTTTCATCATTATCAAATTGTTCAAGCAATTCTTTGTTAATATTATTAATAATATGATCTGTCCATGAGCTTTGCCAAATACTCATTTTAATTCCTACATTATAAACACCTTTAAATACTGCTTCATAAAATGGTGTTAATAATTGATTTTGTTCAATATATTCTATAGTTTTTCTATGATGTTCCACCCAAAATTCAGATACAAATTTATAAGCTTGTTCGACAATAATAGTAATTTGTTGCTCTGTTTTATTTTGTTGTTTTAAAACCTGTATTAAACTATCATCTCTTAAACTAACCAAACGATTTACTAAAGCAACTCTTAATTGATTATCAATATCCAATGATAATTTTTGTGCAAACTGTTCAATAATATCCAATTTATCATACTGTTTTGTTTCTAAATAACTATATAATAAATTTAATTTCTCTTTCTCTTTTGTGATATAATTATAAACTTTTGATACATCTTTTAAAAAATCTTCTTTTAACACTATTATTTACCTTTTATCTCTTCTTTTAAACGCTCAATATCACAAATTCTACCCATCACTACCAAAGTATCATCCACATCAATTTTATGATTAATACCTCTTGAAGAAAATATAAATTCATTATCTAACTCTTTATCTTGAATTCCAAGCAATATTAAATTGTGTTTTTTAATCACAGTAATTTCACTAAAAAATTTACCATCAAGGATCGAACCAGGTTCTATTCTAATCTCTTTGATTGTTAAATTTGAATCACTATGTAACAAATCATAAATAATATCTACACACATTGGCTTATCTATTCTTCTAAAAATATTTAAACCTGCTATCTCATAGGGGTTTATTGTACTTGTAACACCTGCTAATTTTAATTTTTTAGTATCATTGTCATTTGTTGAAAGAGATATAATCTGCAATTTTGGATTTAAACTTCTTGCACTAATAGTCACAAATAAATTTTTGGTAAAATCATTATGCATACAAAATAAAGTTGTAACTTTACCACTGTTTATCCCACAATCTATTAATTCTTGGTCATCATAAAATTCGTATTTATAAATTTTATCTGTATATTTATCTCTCATAGCAAATTTATATACTCGTGGCTCTGGTTCAACCACCATAAATTCTCTTTTTTCTTTATTTAACAAAAAAGAGATCTCTGCAGCTAACTTACTATATCCATAAATTATAATCATTTATACTCTCCCTATCCAATCATAATACTTTTTTGAGATTGAATATATGTTTTAAAATCATCAATGCTTCTTTCATAACCAATAATAATTAAAAAATCTTTTTCTTGTAAAATTGTTTCCTCTTTATCTGGATTAAATATAAAATTTGTAGGATTTTCATGGTGAAATAACCCTATAAAATTAATATGAAACTTATCAAACTCTATAGCTGATAATTTTTGACCAATAAAAGGTGAATATGCAAATACTTCCACTTCACTCATTAAAGCACCTTTATAATCAACCAAAATATCATCTATTGCTTCATAAGCAATAGGGGCTTTTATATAACCCATTGCAACAAGTGCAGCTGTTTCATTTATCTCTATGATATTTGTTGCACCTGCAAGTTTTAGTTTATTTTTTGTTTTAAATCTATTACATCTTGCCAAAATTGGAATATCTTTATTTAAACTTCTAATAGACAATATAATAGATAAATTGACAGCATCATTATTAGTTAAAATTACCACCTCTTTGATATTTCTATTGATTCCTATTTGTTTTAATAAATCTATATTTGTAGCATCATCTTTAATTACATGAATATCATCAGTTTTTCCTATACTTATATCTATAGGTTCTTTTTCTATAACTAACAAATTATGATAATTTAATTTCAAACTTTGTACAAGTGCATGTCCTGATCTTCCATATCCACATATAAGAATATATTCTTTATATTTTTTAATATTTGAGATTATATTTAATTCTTTTATCCCATCTAATTTTTCATTTATAGAACTTGTAACAATTGATGTAAAAAATGCAATTACAGTATAACTTGTAAGGATAAGAACAACTGTGATGATTTTTCCAGCTTCACTCATAGGTGTTATATCTCCATATCCTATAGTTGAAACTGTAATAAATGCCCAATAAATAGCATCTCCAAAATGTAATATTTTTGGATTTAATCCATTTCCCTCATATACATATAAAATAGTTGCACTAAAAAAAATTACCAAAATATATAACATAAGCAATAAACTTAGTTCTAATTTTTTCTCTACAAATACTTTAATAAACTGATTAAGTGAATTTGAGTATCTTAACACTTTAAAAAGCCTAAACAGTAAAAATACCCTTAAAATTCTAAGAGGTCTATACGATGGTAGTATTGCCAAAAGATCTATAATAGAAGCCATAGAAAATACATAGTGTAATTTTTTTCTTGTAATAATCTTCAAAGATGATACAATATCATAAGGCATATTTAAAAATTGTGCCTCTTCATAATCACGAATAATTTGTTTATGGGATTCAAAACTAAGTATAAATCTACCTAACCACTCCAAAATAAATATAAACACTACAAAATATTCATATTGAATTAATATATTAGGAACTGTATGCTGTACTTCATAAACTAAAATACCAACTGTACTTATTACAAAAAATATCATCAAAAGATCAAAAAATTTTTTCTCTTTTCTTGATGTATCTTCTAATAGATGTAATAAAAAAGTTCTAAATTTTTGATAAGATTTAGAACCTTCTATATAATATGCTAATTTTATGATTGTATTTGTCATAATATATGTTTTTGCCTTATTTCATAGATAGATATGAATTTAATGCACTAATATAAGCTTTCGCACTAGCTAACATTGTATCTACACTAAGTCCATGTCCCAACATAGCTGGTTCAGATTCATTAAATGTTACTTTACATACAACTTTTGCAAGTGCATCTTTTCCACCTGTTACTGATTTTACAGAGTATTCATTTAATTTACCATGATAACCTGTCAAACGATCTATTGTCTGAAAAATTGCATCCATAGTACCTTCTCCAATTGCTGCATCAATTTTTTCTTCACCATTATATTTTATACGAACAGCTGCGCTTGGAACTCCATTAGAACAATCTGAAATTTGTAATGAAATCAACTCATACAACGCATTTTTTGATAAAGTTTCATCTGTGATAATCATCCTAATATCATCATCTAAAATCTCTTTTTTCTTATCACATAATAATTTAAACCGTTCAAATGATTTATTAATTTCTTCATCACTTATATTATCAAATCCCAAACTTAATAATTTATCTTTAAATGCTGCACGACCTGAATGTTTTCCCATCACTATAGAATTATTTTGCTCTATACCTATATCTTCAGGCTTCATTATTTCATAAGTTTCACTATTTTTTAATACACCATCTTGATGGATACCACTTTCATGTGCAAAAGCATTTTTACCTACTATTGCTTTATTTGCTTGAGGTTCAATCCCTGTAATATTAGATACTAATTTACTTGTACGGATAATCTCTTTTGTATTAATACGAGTATCAAGCCCACCAAATATATCTTTTCTGGTTTTTAATGTCATTACTATCTCTTCCATAGCAGCATTACCAGCTCTTTCTCCCAAACCATTAATAGTACATTCAACTTGTCTAGCTCCTGCACTGATTCCTGCTAGTGTATTAGCAACACCCAATCCCAAATCATTGTGGTTATGCAATGAGATAATTGCTCTATTGTTAATAAATTTATACATTTGTTCAACCATATCAGCAATCTCATGTGGAAGTCTATATCCAACTGTATCTGGTAAATTTATTGTTGAAGCACCAGCATTAATTACAGCATCAGTAATCTCTTTCATAAAAGATATTTCACTTCTACCTGCATCTTCAAGTGAAAATTCAACATCATCTACAAAAGTTTTTGCATAAGTTACAGCATCAACCGCTTTTTTTATAACTTGTTCTGGAGTCATTTTTAATTTATACTCCATATGTATTGGACTTGTAGCAATAAATGTATGAATACGGTTAATTTTTGCATTTTGTATAGCTAATCCAGCTTGTTTAATATCATTATCCAATGCTCTTGCCAAAGAACATACTCTACTTGTAGTAATTTGTGAACTAATTTGTTTAATTGCATCAAAATCACCAGGACTTGCTGCTGCAAATCCAGCTTCAATAACATCTACATTTAATTTTTCCAATTGCAATGCAATTTGAATTTTTTCTTGTGTATTCATAGATGCACCAGGACTTTGTTCTCCATCTCTTAAAGTTGTATCAAAGATGATTATTTTTTTATCATTTTCTATTATATCTGACATATTTATTACCTTGTATTGTCTTAATTAGTTTATTTTCATATTCGTTGAGTTATTAATACAAAATATTGAGCAGGAGAGTATTGTAGTCATTTAAGTTAATTTGTGTAGTATAGTGTTTGAATTGGATATTCATCATTAATTCTCTCCTTTTTGTATAATTTTTTACATTATACTTAAAATTGAGTTAGATATAAATTAAAAATGATTATCAAATAAAAAAAGGCTTGGTAAAAAATACCAAACCTTAAAAAAGAATAATTATAACAAATTATTTATTTGCTTGTGCTTCTCTATAACCAACTTCATAAGCTTTTTTATTAATCTCATGAACTTTTGCAGGAACTTTAGAAAGCATTACTTCTTCTAGTAAATCTTTATCAACTGCTTCCATAAAACAATTTGCAATACCAAGTGCAATTACAGATTGAGTAATTACATTTCCAA
>Ga0256828_1001489_pt1 | contig 14554 bp, 12 predicted proteins | sample CV88metaG_FD_185993 | JGI IMG/M metagenome (GOLD analysis project Ga0256828, IMG submission 185993) | Hydrothermal vent microbial communities from East Pacific Rise, Pacific Ocean - CV88 | ecosystem: Environmental > Aquatic > Marine > Hydrothermal vents | place: Pacific Ocean: East Pacific Rise...
CTCTACTCAAAAAAGAGAAAATTTAGATGAAGCAATGCTAAAAAGATTATATAGATTTTTTGGTGTTTTTTGGCTTGGAGTTACGATTTCTATCCTTTCAAATAATATGGGGATTTATTGGATTGGGCTTGAATTTGCTACCCTTTCAACTGTTTATATGATAAAAGTAAAAAAAACAAAAGTAGCAGACAAAGAAGCATGGAAATATCTAATCGTAGGAGCAATAGCGATTTCACTTATTCTTTTTGGAATTATTTTGATGTATGCTTCAAGTAAATCAATTTTAGGAAGTGATGGTATGAATTTTATGGCTTTACTTTCAAATGCTGATAAAATAAATGGATATCTTTTTGAGATTGGATTTTTAATAGCAGCTACAGGAATGTTTATTAAAATGGGATTTTTCCCTATGAATTTATGGCTTGCTGATATTGAAAGAGCGAGTGTTTATCCGGTGGGTGCTTTATTTAGTGGAGTTTTAGAGAGTGCTATTATGATAGGATTTTTTAGATTATCTTTAATTGAGATGAATATAAATTATTCGCACTTAATAGGGTTTGTTTATACTTATGCTTTATTTACCCTTTTTATGGTTAGTTTCTTACTTTATAAATCAAAAGATTTTATGAGATTGTTTTCACTCTCAGGAATTGAGCATATGACATTGATAGCTATTTTTTGGGTAAGTGGTGGATATTTTGCTGCACTTTTACATTTTGCTGCTCATGCTTTGCTTAAACCTGCACTATTTTTAAGTGTAGGGATTTTAGAACAAACTAAAAAATATCTTTTTAAAGGGGCTTTGGCTGGATTTAAATCTAAATTTTTTCCTTGGATTATAAGTATATTTTTATTAGCAATTATTTCACTCCCACCAAGCCCTATGTTTTTTAGTGAAATTTATGGATTTAAAGCGATGATTGATTTAGCAAAAGATTCAAATCATTTTATTTTGATGATAGCGATTATTTTTATTGTTTTACTTCTTTTAAGTGTAATTTTTTACAAATTTATCCATATTTATCAAGAAGCTTTATATGAAGAAGGGAAAGAAAAAACAATTTATACAAGTGAAAAAATAGTTTTAGTTATGTTTTTAGTATGTTTAGGTGTATTGCTTCTTCCACAAACATTTGATTATATAGAAGGGATTATGAAATGAGACTTATAGCAAGATTTGGGGTTGATAATATAGAAAATTTTGAAGTTATTGATGTTTATGATACCAAAATAGATAGACATATTTTAGATAAAAATAATCCAAAAATTCCTACTCTTTCAAAACAATATCCATCTGCTATTTGGATGGAGAGAAAGATGAGTGATGAGTTTGGAATTGAGATTGAAGATGCTTTTGATAATCGTCCTTTGGTAAAACAAGAGAGATTTCCAAAATATATCTATCCATTAAGAAAAGATTTCACAAAAAAAGAGATTGATTTTTCTGTATTTACTCCTTATAAATATGAAGAGATTTCAGGAGATAGTGTGTTTGTAGTGCCGGTTGGTCCTATTCATGCTGGAATAATTGAACCAGGGCATTTTCAATTTTCACAAGCAGGAGAGAAGATTTTACACCTTGAAGTTAGACACTTTTATAAATATCGTGGGATTGAAAAAATGTGTGAAGATAAGCATATTTTAGATATTAGAAAAATAGTTGAAAGAATTAGTGGAAATGAAAGTATTGCTTATCAGATAGCTTATTTTGATATTTTATCAAAGGCAAGTAAAATAGAAATTCCAAAATCACTAAAACAAAAATATGCGATTTTACTTGAACTTGAAAGGATAGCTCATCACCTTACAGACCTTGGATTTATCCCAAATGATGCTGGATTTGGCTCAGCACTTAGTTTTATGAGTAGATTAAGTGAAGATACAAGAAGAATACTAAAAACTCTTACAAATCATAGATTTGGATTTGGTGCGATAAAAGAGGAGATAAACTTGGATTATGAAGTTTTAAATCAATTTTTAGAGATGTTACAAAAAGAAGTAGAATGGTTTGAAGATTGGATAATTGATATTCCTTCACTTTGGGATAGATTTGATACTACGGGAGCTTTAAGTAAAGACAAAGCTATAAAATATGGAGTAGTTGGAGTGGGAGCAAGGGCAAGTGGTATAAAACTTGATAGAAGATATAATGACTTTTACAAAGAGTTTGGATATGAGATGCAACTTGGTAAAAAAGGGGAAGTTGGAGATAGGTTTATGGTAAGAATAAAAGAAGTTTTAAATTCAATAAAGATGATAAAAAATCTACAAACTAACGAAAATGAAAAAATAGAGTTTAAAAACTTCAAAGATGGGGAATATATGAGTTTTGTAGAATCTTCTATTGGGGAGCTTTTTATGTATATTAAAATTAAAGATGAAAAAGTAGAAAGATTTTATGTAAGAGACCCATCTCATATAAATTGGCAAGCATTTCATACAACTATTTATAAAGATATTATCGCAGATTTTCCACTTATAAATAAAAGTTTTGATTTAAGTTATGCTGGGAATGATTTGTAAAATTTTCATAGGCAAAACATTATTTTCATTCGAGCCAGATGTGGTTTTTTAACGATAAAAACTCCTTAAAAACTGCAAATGCAAGCACCCTTACGGGCAAGAGTAGTTTTTTAGCAGTCGTTTTTATCTAAAACCACATAACCTCTCATTCAAATAATTCCCTTTTGCCTATTAAATTATTTAAAAAAAAGGATACAAAATGATAAGATTTTGGCAAAAAAGATTTAAAAACAAAATTTTGACAGAAAATTTAGAATTTGATAAAGAAATAATTGAAATTCAAAAAGAGATAAAAGATAAAATAAAAAAACATTTTGCAGGAAGTTTAGCTATTAGAATGGTAGATAGTGGGAGTTGTAATGCTTGTGAGGCTGAATGTAATGCTTTAAGTAATCCATATTATGACCTTGAAAGATTGGGTATTCATTTTGTAGCATCTCCAAGACATGCTGATGTTATGCTTGTAAGTGGAGTGATGACAATGAATATGTATCATCATGCATGGGATTGTTATAATCAAATGCCATCTCCAAAATGGGTAATTGCCTTGGGCGATTGTATGAAAGATTTAGGGGAGTTTGAAAAAACTTATGCAATAAAAGGAAATGATTTAAAAATTGATTATTTTATAGAAGGTTGCCCACCTGAACCCAAAGAGATAATGAAAGGGATTTTAGAGTTTTTAAAGAGTTTGGAAAACTAAACTCTTCAAACTTCCATTTTTATATTCATCTGGGTTTTTTATTTTTTTATCAAATTTAAAACTACTATTATCTTCTACCAAAGTCTTTAAAAATTCATCATCATAATCTGGAGAATTTAAACAAGCTAAAAGGGTTGTATGTGAATGTGAAAAAGTATCTAATCTTTTAATTATTTTTAGCTATAAAAAACTTTGTTTGATATATAGGTGGGGCAATAATAATTACATCATAAGGAGCATTTTTTTTGATTTTTGAGAATGATTTATATTATGAGACCAAAAAGAGATATTTTTCATCTCAAATCCATTTATACTATGATTTTGCATACCTATTTTAAGGACAGATTTCGACATATCTATATTTATGATTTTATCAGTCCCACCCCTTTTTGCATATAAGCTAAAAACACAAGTATAAGAAAATAAATTTAATACTTTTTTATCTTTTGATATAGATTCAATATTATATATTCTTGCATTTTTAGTATCTCCAAAATACCCTATAGTTTGATTATAAAAATTAAGTTTAAATTTTATTCCATTTTCTATAAGCCACTGCATCTTTTGGAACTTTCCTATTATTACCTTTAGAGTATTACTTGGGCGATGTTTTGATAAAAGTATATTATGTCTTATTTTAACAATTCAATAATTTCTATACTATCTATCATCTTCAAAAAACTGCACAAATAAAATCTTTTAAACCTCTTTAATATAGTCTTTTAAATTCTTTATCTAAATTTTTATCATTCAGCTCAATCACATTTCACCTCATCTCTTGCTAAATTTTGAATTTCACTACAACTAAATCCTGCTTCTTTACGAGCTTTTATATTGATATATGCTTTTTTAGAAACATTTTTATAAATTTTATTTACTATCTCTAAATATTTCTCTTCACTATCAAATCCCTCTTTTTCACATATCCATTTAAACCATTTATCCCCTTTAGATACATGAGGAATCTCTTCTTTTAAAATAATCTCTAAAGCTTTTATTAGTTCTTTAGCAATTTCATCATTTTTATAATTTTTAAGCTTTCCAATAATTTGTTCATTTGCATCTAATCCATTTGCTTCAAGCCACCTTGGCACTATGGCCATTCTTTCTATTAAAGTAGGAGTTTTTTCAGCTGCTTCCCAAAGTGAATTATGAACTTCTATATCTCCATATTTATATCCCACTTTATTTAAAAGTTTATTTAACATCTCAAAATGACGAATCTCATCATCTGCTACTTCTATCCAATCTTTATAATATTCTATTGGCATATCTCTAAATCTATAGCAAGCATCTAATGCTAAATCGATAGCACTATATTCAATATGAACTATTGCATGAATTAAAGTAGCTTTTTTTAAATCAGTTTCAAAACCTCTACGACGAGGAACTTTTTGTGGTGGAACAATTGTACAAAAAGCTTCATAACTTGGGCGAAAGGTTAAAATGTTACATTTTTTTTCAAATTCAAATTTATTTTGATTAAAATCATTGATAAATTTCTTAGATTGTGTTATTTTATCGTCATAATTTTTTATTTGAAGAAGTTTTTCAATTTCACAAAAAAAATTCATATATACCCTTTTTATTTTAATTATACCAAAAGGAAAATAATGTTAATAGATAGCTTTAATAGAAAAATAGATTACCTAAGAGTTTCTGTTACATCAAGATGTAACTTTAGATGTCTATATTGTATGCCAACTACTCCATTTTCTTGGGAACCAAAAGAGAATTTACTTAGTTATGAAGAGATGTTTGAATTTATCAAAGTAGCTATTGATAATGGTATTACAAAAATTCGTCTAACTGGTGGTGAGCCACTACTTAGAAAAGATTTAGATAAATTTATAAATATGATTTATTCTTATGCTCCTAATATTGATTTAGCTCTTACTACAAATGGATATTTCCTAAAAGGAAATGCAAAACTACTAAAAGATGCAGGGCTTAAAAGGATAAATATTTCACTTGATAGTTTAAATAAAGAAACTTATAAAAAAATAGCTCAAAAAGATGTATTTGATAATGTAATTGAAGGGATTAATGAATCTATAAAAGTGGGACTAAAAGTAAAATTAAATGCGGTTTTACTAAAAGGGATAAATGATAATGAAATATTAGATTTATATCAATATGCAAAAAATTTAAAAACTCCTATTAGATTTATTGAATATATGGAAAATAATATTGCGGGTATCGATATAAAAGGTTTAACAAGCCAAGAAGTTTTAGATACAATAAAACAACATCACTCTTTTGAAAAAATAGAAAGAGATAATTCTCCAGCTACCTATTATAAAGATGAAGATGGATATATTTTTGGTCTTATTATGCCTCATGATGATGAGTTTTGTAAAAATTGTAATAGAATCCGTCTAACTGCTGAAGGATATTTAATTCCTTGTTTATTTTTTAATGAAAGTTACCAAATTAGAGAAGCAATTAAAAATGGTGATATCAACAAAGCTACAAATATCTTAAAAGAAGTAATTATAAATAAACCAGAAAAAAATGATTGGAAAAACGAAGTTAGTGATAGAGCTTTTTATGAAACTGGTGGATAATATAAAATATTTTATGGAATATTAAAAAAAATTAGTGTAAAATTTCATAATATAAAAACTCAAAGGATTTTGGATGCTTATTAAAGAAACACAAGTGCCTTATATTGCTAATAAAGTAATAATCGATTTATTAAATTCAGGATTTGTTACATTTAATCATGGCTTAGATAAGGCTAAAAAAAAGGTAGAAGAAATCCTAATGGAAAATGTAACTACCGAAAGAGAATTAGAAAACGAAGTAAAAGAGCTAATTGCAGAACAAGAAGAAGAAAACGAATATATGTTTTATGATGTAGATAGAAAAGAACTTTTTTCTATGCTTAAGAAAAAATTAGCAAAAGAAGATGGATTTATTTTAAATAAAACTGATAGACTAAATCACTTAGCTCATGTAATAGTAGAAGAATTATGGGACAATGAACTAATTGATTACGAAATTAATGATGGAAAAATGAAAAATATTGTATTTGATAGCATGGATTCATTCATCAAAGAGAAACATCAAATAGAAGATGTTGTATATGAAAAATTAAGAAATTACAAAAAAGACTTAATCCCAGGAAGTGAAGAGTGGGAATTAGTATTTACAAAACTTTATGAACAAGAACTAAAAAAAAGGGGTATGTTATGAAAATCTCAATTTTATTAGAAAATGGTCTATTTTTACAAGCAAAAGGGTTTGGTGCAACTGGAACAAGTGTAGGTGAAATTGTATTTAACACATCTATGACTGGTTATCAAGAAATCATAACAGACCCAAGTTATGCTGGACAATTTGTAGTGTTTACTGCAAGTGAAATTGGAAATGTTGGTGTAAATGATGATGATATGGAAAGCAAAGGTGCTTGGCTAAAAGGTGTAATTGTAAGAAACTACAATCCAAATCATTCAAACTTTAGAGCTCAAAAAGCACTTCATACTTTCTTAGAAGAAAATGGAATTATTGGAATTAGTGATATTGATACAAGATTTTTAACTAAACTTATAAGAACTGAAGGTTCACAAATGATGATAGCATCAAGTGAAATTCACGACAAAGATGAACTTAAAAAATTACTTGATGAAGCTCCACATATCTCTGAAATAAACTATATAAATGAAGTAACAACACCTGAAATGTATGTGCATAACCAAGGTGCTTGGAATGATGAAACTTTAAGCTATAATGAACCAAACACTTCAAAAACAATCGCAGTTTATGATTTTGGTGTAAAAAGAAACATCTTAAATGAACTTACAAATGTAGGTCTTAAATGTGAAGTTTATCCTGCTTCAACTCCAGCCGAAGATTTAATCAAAAAATATCAAAATAATGAAATTATGGGTGTATTTTTAAGTAATGGTCCAGGAGACCCTTTAGTCCTAACAGAAGTAAAAGAAAATGTAAAAAAACTAATTGATGCAAAAATCCCTATGTTTGGTATTTGTCTTGGACATCAACTTTTAAGTATTGCTCATGGATATGATACATTCAAATTAAAATTTGGACACCATGGTGGAAATCATCCTGTGAAAAAAAGTGGTGTAGAAATTACAGCACAAAACCACAACTACAATGTTCCTGAAGAGATTAAAAATATCGCAGAAGTTACACATATCAATTTATTCGACAACACAATCGAAGGTGTAAAATATAAAAATGAGCCAATTTTCAGTGTTCAACACCACCCAGAAGCATCTCCAGGACCAAGAGAAAGTAAATATATCTTCAAAGAATTTGCAGATATGCTATGAAAAAATTACAGGTAATCAAATTTATTACCTTTTTTCTTTTTAGCATTTTTCTACTATCATTTCTACTAATTTATGCCTATATAGATTACCCTATACTTGTAATTTTTTTAACTTTTGTAATTTTATACACAAATTTTATACTATTTTTAAAAATGTTTTTTGATTTTTGATTAAGGTGTTGTATAATAGAACAAAAAGGTTTTTTATGAAAAACTATGTAAATCAAATCTTAAATGATATAAAACAAAAAGAACCATATAACACTAAATTTTTAGAATCTGCTACTGATGTGTTAAACTCTGTAATCCCTTATTTAGAAGAAAATCCTAAATTACAAAAACTATCTTTACTTGAGAGATTAATTGAACCTGAGAGAATAATAATGTTTAGAGTGCCATGGATAGATGATAATGGAAACATTCAAGTAAATCGTGGATATAGAGTAGAATTTAATAGTGCAATTGGTCCATACAAAGGTGGAACAAGATTTCACCCATCTGTAAATATCGATACATTTAAATTTTTAGCTTTTGAGCAAACTTTTAAAAATGCTCTAACTTCATTAAATATTGGTGGTGGCAAAGGGGGTGCTGATTTTAATCCTCATGGTAAAAGTGATATGGAAATTATGAGGTTTTGTCAAAGTTTTATGTCTGAATTATTCCGTCATATTGGAGATAGAACAGATATTCCAGCAGGGGATATTGGTGTTGGTGAGAGAGAGATTGGATATCTTTTTGGAATGTATAAAAAACTTACTAATAAATTTGATGGAGCTTTGAGTGGAAAACCATTAGAGTTTGGTGGAAGCTTTTGTAGAACACAAGCTACCGGATATGGTGCTGTATATTTTGCTGAAAAAATGTTAAATTCACATAATGATACATTAAAAGGGAAAAAAGTTGCTGTGAGTGGTGCTGGAAATGTAGCTTATCATGTAATACAAAAACTATATGAATTTGGAGCAATTCCTATCACTTGTAGTGATTCAAAAGGGTTTATTTATGATGAAGATGGTATAAATATCCAATTATTATCAAAAATAAAAATGGAAAATCATGAAAGTTTAGCAAAATATATAGAATATAGAAAATATGCTAAATATACTCCTCGTGAAAAATTTCATAAAACAAGAAACGATATATGGAATATACCAGCTGATGTAGTTATGCCTGCAGCTACAGAAAATGAAATCAATTTAAATGATGCAAAAATTATTGTAAAAAATGAAACAAAATATGTAATTGAATGTTCAAATATGCCTTCAACTCCTGAAGCAATTAAATATTTTTTAGAAAATAATATCCTTTTTGCTCCAAGTAAAGCTGTAAATGCTGGAGGAGTAGTAACAAGTGTATATGAGATGAGTCAAAATGCTACTTTTGAGCCTCTAAATAGAGAAATTTTAAACGAAAAATTAAGAGAAGAGATGAAAAAAATATATGTTGATATAGCTCTAACAGCTAAAGAATATGGTTATGAAGACAACTTAGTAGTAGGAGCAAATATCAAAGGGTTTAAAAGAGTAAGTGAAGCTATGATAAAACAAGGGATTATATAAAGAGTCAATATTTTTAGAGCAAAATTTAGAAGATAGTTTTAGAGAAGCTTATGAATAATTTGATATAATTTTAAAATATTTTTACTATAAAGGAAATGAATGGCTAAGTATATTTTTATTACAGGTGGAGTGTTGTCATCTCTTGGAAAAGGGGTAACATCAGCATCAATTGCAACTTTATTAAAACATTCTGGTCTAAATGTTACAATGTTAAAAATTGACCCTTATTTAAATGTAGACCCAGGAACTATGTCTCCATTTGAACATGGTGAAGTATTTGTTACAGAAGATGGAGGTGAAACTGATCTTGATATAGGAAATTATGAGAGATTTTTAAATGAAAGTATCTCTAAAAAAAACAACTTCACAACAGGACAAATCTATTTAAGTGTTATTGAAAAAGAAAGACGTGGTGATTATTTAGGAAAAACTGTTCAAATTATTCCTCATATCACAAATGAAATTAAAGATAGAATTTATGAAATTGGAAAAGATTTTGATATCGTATTAATTGAACTTGGTGGAACTGTGGGTGATATAGAAGGTCTTCCATATATGGAAGCTATTAGACAAATTAGACAAGAAGTTGGTAGTAAAAATGCTATGTTTATTCATGTAACACTTGTTCCATATATAAAAGCTGCAGGTGAACTAAAAACAAAACCAACTCAACATTCAGTGCAAGAACTTAGAAGAATAGGTATTACTCCTCATATGTTAATTTGTAGAAGTGAAGTATCTCTTCCTAAAAGTTTAAAAAGAAAATTAGCAAATAGTTGTGATATTGATTACCATTCTGTAATAGAAGCAACTGATGCAAAAACTATTTATAAAGTTCCTATTAACTTTTTAAAACAAAATATTCTTGAGCCAATTTCAGAGCAATTACAACTTGGAAAACTTGAACCAGATATGTCACAATGGAATGAACTTGTAAAAAAAATAGTAGAACCAGCTGATGAAGTAAAAATCGCTTTTGTTGGTAAATATGTAACTCACAAAGAAAGTTATAAATCATTAATCGAAGCACTTATTCATAGTGGTGCTTGGCTTGATACAAGAGTAAATATTGAATGGATTGATAGTGAAGACCTTGAAACAAAACCAGAACTTATGGAAAAACTTGAAGAAGTTGATGGAATTTTAGTAGCTGGTGGATTTGGACAAAGAGGAGTAGCTGGAAAACTAAAAGCTATTGAATTTGCAAGAGTTAATAAAGTTCCTTATTTAGGTATTTGTCTTGGTATGCAAACAGCAGTAATTGAATTTGCAAGAAATGTACTTGGAATCAAAGATGCTGAATCTCAAGAGTTTGACCCTAATACAAAAGAGCCTATTATTTATCTAATCGATGAATTCATCGATGCAAGTGGAGAAAAACAACTAAGAACTCATACTACTCCTTTAGGTGGGACTATGAGACTTGGTGGATATGAATGTCTTGTAAAAGAAGGTACAAAACTTTATGATGCATATCAAACTGATAAAGTAATTGAAAGACATAGACATAGATATGAAGTAAATAATGCTTATGCTGATAGATTAGAAAAAGCTGGGATGATTATTTCTGGAAGAAGTAAAGAAGGACTTGTTGAAGCAGTTGAGCTTAAAGACCATCCTTGGTTTGTAGCAGTACAATTCCATCCAGAATTTACAAATAGACTTCAAAATCCAAATAAAATAATTAAAAAATTTGTAGAAAAGTCATTGGAGTTTAAAAAATAAACTCTACCTTTTCTACACTATAAAGAAAATAAATGCTTACAAAACAAAAAATCAAAGAACTACTTTCACAAAATATAACAGAACTAAAACCTAATGAAATCCCCCATTTTGAAGAACTAAAAAATATACAAATCGCAACTGATAGAATTATACAAGCAATAAATAATAATGAAAAAATAGTAGTAGTTGGTGATTATGATGTAGATGGGGTAACAGCTTCAACTATTATGAATCAATTTTTTAAACAAATAAATTATCCTATAGAAGTAATTATTCCAGATAGATTCAAAGATGGATATGGACTAACTGCTAAGCTTATGGATAGAATTGATTGTGATGTTTTAATCACTGTAGATAATGGAATATCATCATACGATGCTGGTGAAATATGTGCTCAAAGGGGGATTGATTTAATTATCACAGATCATCATACCCCTACTTATCCACTTCCAAAAGCTTTTTGTATAATAGACCCAAAACAAAAAGATGAAACTTTCCCTTTTCCTGAAATATGTGGGGCTGAAGTAGCTTGGTATCTATGTGCTTCACTAAATAAAACTTTAGATACAAAAATAGATATGAGAAAGTTTTTAGATATTTTAGTTTTAGCTATTATTGCTGATGTTATGCCATTAAACCATATAAATAGAATTTTAGTAAAAATGGGGCTTGCAAAACTTGCTAAAAGCAATAAACCTTTTGCTGTAATTTTAAGAGAAGCATTAAACAAAAATTATTTTAATAGTGAAGATGTAGCATTTAGTATAGCACCAAGATTAAATAGTGCAGGTAGAATGAAACATGCCAATATTGCTTTTAATTTTTTAAATAGTATCTCTTTAGAAGAAGCAAGAAAGTATTATTCTATTTTAAATGATACAAATGAAGAGAGAAAAGAGATAGAAAAAAATATCACAAAACTATGCATAGAAAAAAATAAAAATGAAAATTTTATTATAGCTGTAGGAGATTTTCACGAAGGTGTAGTTGGCATAGTAGCAAGTAGACTTGTTCACCATTACAAACTACCAGCGATTGTATTTAGTGATAATGGTGATATTCTTAAAGGAAGTGGAAGAAGTTTAGGAGATGTAAATTTATATGAACTAATTGATAAATGTCGTGAATATACTATAGGTTTTGGTGGACATAAACTTGCATGTGGACTTAGTATAGCAAAAAAAGATTTAGAAAAATTTACTAAAAAAATAAATGAAGAAACTTCAAAACTACCAAAAGAGTATTTTTATTTAGATGAATTTATATTAGGAGAATTACCTCTTAGTGAATGTGATTTTGAATTATTAGATATTTTAGAAAGCTTTGAACCTTATGGTGAAGGAAATCCAAGACCAAAATTTATATCTCAAGTAAAAATAGAACATATTAGAAATCTAAAAGATAATCATTATAAACTTATTGTATCTCAAAATGGTGTATATAAAGATGCTATCATTTTCAGGTATGACGGAGAATTTGATAATGAATGTGAAATTGTTTATACAGTAAATAAAAATGAATTCAATGGAAATATAAATATTCAACTAATGATAGACAAAATTTTGTAAGAGTTATGTAATTTAGATTATGTATAATTTCACAAATGGGCGGGGTTTTTAATAACCTAATCGACTTTTAGTCGGTAAAATTACCATAACTTTTCATAAATATAAACTTATAATATTTTTAAATGAAAAGTTAAAAAAGGGGTGGGAAAATTATTTCCCTCCAAATGGTACTAATGCACTTCCCCAAGTAAATCCACCACCAAATGCATCAAGAAGCATCATATCACCAGTTTTAAGTTTACCTTCTTCATACATATCATTTAGTGCCATAGGAATAGAAGCTGATGAAGTGTTTCCATATTTTGCTACAGTAAGAACTGATTTTTCTGCAGGCATCTTAATAGCCCTTGCCACAGCATCAATAATTCTATAATTTGCTTGATGAGGAACAAACCATTCAATATCATCACTTGTCATATTGTTTCTTTCTAAAATATCTCTTACAGATTTTGAAAGAGTTTTTACTGCTACTTTGAAAGTTTCATTCCCTTTCATTTGTAGATAAATATTTTCTGTATCACATCCATATTTTACACCTCTTCCAGGAGTAATCAGATAATCTTGATATGCACCATCTGCATTAATATCTATATCTAAAATTGCTTCATCTTTATTTTCTGTTGCACTAATTACAGCTGCACCTGCACCATCACCAAAAATAACACAAGTTGTTCTATCTTTAAAATCGATAATTTTACTTAAAGCTTCAGCACCAATAATTAATACATTTTTATTCATACCACTTTCAATAAAAGCTTTTGCTTGAGCTAAAGCATAAATAAATCCTGTACACGCTGCACTTATATCAAAAGCTGCTGCTTTAATCCCTAAATTCTCAGCTACAACACATGCAGTTGAAGGCATAGCAAAATAATCTGGAGAAATTGTAGCAAGAATAACCATATCAATATCACTTGCTTCAAGACCTGCTCTTTTGATAGCTATTTTTGCAGCTTCTGTAGCTAAATCAGATGTAGTTTCATCTTCTACAAAATATCTCTCTTTAATACCTGTTCTTTTTGTTATCCATTCATCAGATGTATCTACAATTTTTTCTAAGTCAAAATTTGTTACTTTTTTCTTTGGCACATAAGCACCAATTGAAGCAAATTTAGCATACATTATTCGCCTTTAATTTTTGATTCAATTTTTGCTGTAATATCAGCTTCTGTATAATTTATCGCCTGAAAAATTGCATTTTTTATAGCTTTTGCATTACTTTTACCATGACTTACAATTACACATCCATTTACACCTAAAAGTGGTGCTCCACCATATTCAGCATAATCGATCGATTTTTTAAGTACTTTAAAAACTTTTCTCATTAAAAGTGCACCAACTTTACTAATAAGCCCTGATTTTCTTACTTCTTCTTTAATAAGAGTTACAATAGTATCTGCTACACCTTCACTTGTTTTTAGTAAAATATTTCCTACAAATCCATCACAAACCACTACATCTACTACACCCTTAAAAATATCATTCCCTTCTACATTTCCATAAAAGTTTGGATTATTTTTAAGTTTTGTAAATGCCTCTTTTGTAATAGCATTACCTTTCACATCTTCTTCACCATTACTTAAAAGACCTATTTTTGGCTGAGAATGTTTTAATACTTCTCTTGAGTAAATTTCACCCATTAAACCAAATTGATATAAATTTTCACTATCACTATCTACATTCGCACCAACATCTAAAACTAAAGTATACTCTTTTTTAATTGTTGGCATAAAAGTAGCAATAGCAGGTCTTTTTATCCCTTTTATTCTTCCAATTCTTAAAGTTGCTAAACTCATTGTAGCACCACTATGCCCTGCACTAACTACTGCATCAGCCTCTTTTTTCTTTACTAATTCTATAGCTTTATAAATAGATGATTCTTTTCTTCTTAGGGCATCTGTAGCATGTTCATCCATTTTGATATAATCAGTGCTATTTATAAAACTAACTTTATTATGTAGATTTTTTGGAAGATATTTTTTAATCTCATTTTCATCACCTACAAGTATAGGTTCAAATGTTTTCTCTTTTAGTGCTTGAACTACTCCCTCTATAATAGGCTTAGGACCGAAGTCCCCACCCATTGCATCAATAGCAACTTTAACCATTAATACTCACCACAGCTTGGGCAAATTGTATGAGGTTTTTTGAAAGCTCCACAGCTTGCACATTT
>Ga0256828_1001491_pt1 | contig 14545 bp, 15 predicted proteins | sample CV88metaG_FD_185993 | JGI IMG/M metagenome (GOLD analysis project Ga0256828, IMG submission 185993) | Hydrothermal vent microbial communities from East Pacific Rise, Pacific Ocean - CV88 | ecosystem: Environmental > Aquatic > Marine > Hydrothermal vents | place: Pacific Ocean: East Pacific Rise...
TGGGCATGTCTACCTCTCAAATATCGAGTGGCTCGGTCATGTTTACCTTTTGGATGTTTGCCATTTTATTTACGGCACTGTTGATTGCTGAGGTCAAGATTATGACCAAGCAGATAAAAATCGGACCCGAGGAGGTGTGAGATGTTTGAAAATTTATCCTATTATCTACTACAAGAGTATTGGTGGTTCATTATCAGTCTTCTAGGGGCATTATTTGTTTTCATGACTTTTGTCCAAGGAGGTCAAACACTGCTCTATGCCTTAGGTGAGCGTGAAGATGAACGAGATTTGATTATTAATGCACTTGGACGCAAGTGGGAGTTGACCTTTTCTACTTTGGTGATGTTTGGTGGGGCGTTGTTCGCTGCTTTTCCTCTCTTTTATGCGGTGAGCTTTGGAGGTGCCTATTATGTCTGGATGGCAATACTTTTTTGTTTTATTATTCAGGCTGTCTCTTATGAGTACCGTAAAAAGCCCAACAATGTTTTTGGAAGTAAAGTCTATGAAGGGTTACTTTTTATCAATGGCTCTTTAGGCATTTTTCTACTGGGTGTGGCATTGGCAACGCTCTATACGGGAGGTAATTTTGTGGTCAGCAACATGAACCTTTCTCACTGGACGATGGCAAGTTATGGACTCGAAGCACTTTTAAACCCTTTTAATGTTGCTTTTGGTCTGATGCTGGTCTTTTTAGCACGGGTTCAAGGCTTGTTGTATTTTTATAATAGCTTAGACAACCCCAGCATAGAGCAACGTATTGTGGATCATCTGAAACTCAATGCAGCTCTTTTTTTGGTGTTGTTCCTCTATGTATTGGGGAGTATCTTGCTTCAAGATGGCTATGGGTATGATATTCAAACCAAAGTGGTGGCAGTAGAATCGCTGAAATTTTTAGGAAATTTATTGGCAAATCCACTGCTTTTGGTGGTACTGCTTATGGGTGTTTTATTGGTATTGTTTTCCTTTTATTTGGTGTTTATCAAATCCAATAAAAAAGCCATTTGGTTTTCAGGTGTGGGAACTGTTTTGACGGTAACAGTGTTACTGTTTATTTTGGGGATTAATCATACGGTATTCTACCCTTCATTAGTTGATATGCAGAGTTCTTTAACCATTGAGAACAGTTCAAGCAGTCACTATACTTTGATTACCATGTCGTATGTCTCATTGATGGTTCCCTTTGTTCTTGCCTATATCGCATGGGCTTGGCGTGTGATGGATCGTAAGCAACTCACCTTAGATGAAGTGCAAAATGATGCCCATCACTATTAATTAAAAAGGATAAACAATGGAGTATTTAGATGGAATATTATGGTATCTCTCATGGCCTTTGGTGATTTGGATTGCCTATAAATTTGTGATTATTAACCTACGGCATCATGCCAAAATGGAACGCTTAGAAGAGCTAGAAAAACGTTATGCCAAAGAGATAGAAGAGGCAGAGGAGAGTTTGTGAAGATAGACCCCAAAGACCTCATGGCAGTAGAGCGAGCCACCACCGCACTCTTGGGGACAGCCATTTCCCTAATTGTGTTGGGCTTTGTGGTGGAGAAGTTTGAACTCTTTTTGCACCTTATGGCAGCAGAGATAAAAGAGGATGCCTCCAACACGATCCCTCAACTCTCTCATATAGATTTCTATAACTATTTGGGGATAGGCATTGTCTCTATTGGTATTTTATTGGCACTCTATACGTATCACTATTACACGCGTTGGATATACCACTTGGAACACAATGAGATTGATACGGATAAAAATATCTATTTGGCATTGGCAATATTTGTGGCTGTTATTGGTATTATTCTGGTGACAAGTATGGTAATAATCTAATTTGTGATGAGTTTGTGTTGAGATAATCTCATTGTAATCATAATTGTTGTATTACTCTTCTTGATGTAAAAAAGAAAAAAGCTAAGGTTGAACTTGAAAAATATTTTTCTCTTGTTATTTATTTTTACCCATACCTTGATGGCTTCAGACTCTTTTTGGCAGAAGCTGATGGAGGTAGAAGCAAAGTATTTTAATGCCAATACCATTGTGCATCTTATTCAACAAGAGAATAACCAAAGTATGTTGATGGATAAAAATGAGAGTAGTTCTGTCTTGGATGAACAGTTTGTCTCTTTTGCTTCGCTTATTAGCTTTCTAAAAAATAATCCCTATTCTGTTGATGTGAATCAATCACTCTTTTTTGATCAAGAGAATACGGCTCAGCAGATTCGTGATTTGACGTTGAAGATTCAAACCAATCAACGTTATGGCTATACTTTGGCAGTACAGCGTGATACCATTAAATTGAGTTCTTTGGAACTCAAAGAGCAGATATACCAATTCTTTCGTTATCTTGCACAAAACTGGACAACATTGGATGAGAAGCATCTAAAACAGTATATTGAAACCCAACATAAGATCCTCAAAAGCAATGCCAAGATAGTGGCATGGAGTCACCTCTATGAGCAGGTACAGACCCAAACAGGCAGCATTCCTGAGCAGATAGCACAAAACTTTTTGGAGCTGGCACAGGATTACTACTTTTTTGACAGTTTTTTGAGTTATATTGAGTTGAACCGTTCAAGTCTGAGTTACCATTCGCTGAGCAGTAAACTCAAAATTGACAACCTCATTGCCTATATCAACCAACAACCCTTGGCACAAAAGAGCAATCTCTATTTGCGTTATGTCAAGTTGGATACGGGACGTGTGGTACTGTTTGTGTTGGTGATTCTCTTTTTTCTCTTTTTGAACTATCTGCTCTATCTGCGACTCTACTTCTACTTTAAATCCAAGATTTTGGAGACGGAGGATGAGAATGATGATATCTTGTTGGAGAATCTCAAAAAGATTCGTCTGCCCGTCTCTTTGCTGATCAATGGTATTGGTTTGAAGTTGGCACTGGAAGTTTTGGACTATCCTCATAATCTTAGTGAGGGTACCAATCTCTATTTTGCCCTCTTTTTTATAGTGACCGTTGCCTACATTGCCATGCAGATGATTGAAAATATCTTTTTTATCTATTTTCATCACAGCTCCAAGCGAAATTTGACCCTGCGTACAGAGCTGATCAATCTGATGTTGTCTGTAAGTAAGGCGATTATTTCCCTGATTGCCCTGTTGGTGATTCTGTTGAAACTGGACATCAATGTCTCAGGGGTAATCGCCTCGTTGGGGATTGGGGGATTGGCGGTGGCATTGGCTGCCAAAGATACCCTCTCAAACTTTTTTGGTCTGCTCAAAATTATTTTTGATGAGTCCTTCTCCCAAGGGGATTGGATTGCCACAAGCGATGTCGAGGGGACGGTGGTAGAGATTGGATTTATCTCCACGAAGATCCGCACCTTTGACAATGCGATGATTACGGTACCCAACGAGAAGCTTGCCAACACCTCGGTCAAAAACTGGTCACGTCGTAAGGTCGGGCGACGCATCAAACTGCATGTGGGGGTCACCTATGACTCCCATCCCCAAGATGTGCAAAATGCCATTAATGATATTCATCAGATGTTGGTGGCACATGAGGGGATCAGCACCTCAGAGAAGATCAATACCCGAGAGCTTCAACGACACTACCGACGAAGCAATAAATTGGTCTCCTTGGACAACAAGTTGGGGATTAAAAGTACACTTTTGGTCTATCTGGACAGCTTCTCAGACTCTTCGATTGATATTTTAATCTATACGTTTGCGAAGACCACCGATTGGGAAGTGTGGCTCAAAGTCAAACAAGAGGTGCTGTATAATATTTGGGAGATATTGGCGCAGAACCATCTAACATTTGCGTTCCCGTCACAAAGTATCTATTTGGAAAAGAGTGAACAAAATAGTAAAAAAGGAATAGAAAATGAATAATGAAAAAAAAGCCTTTGGGCTTTGGAGTGCCGTCTTTTTAGGGATTGGCTCCATGGTGGGGGCAGGTATCTTTATTGTCATCGGTCAAGCAGGTGCGATCGCGGGCAATTTGGTTTGGCTCTCCTTTATTTTTGGGGCGAGTATTGCCTTGTTGAGTGGGTACTCCTTGGCAAAATTGGCGATGCGTTACCCCTCACGAGGAGGCATTACGGAGTATTTGGTACAGGGATTTGGAGAGAATATCTTCTCGGGTTCTGTGGGTGTGCTGTTCTATTTGGCACAACTGGTTGCCATCGCAGCCGTAGCCAAGTCATTTGGCACCTATGCGGCAACTTTTATGCACGGGGGTGAGACGGCATGGATCAATGGGTTTGCCATCGGGGTAGTGATGACCTTTACACTGATCAATCTAATTGGGGCATCGAGTGTGGCAAAAGCAGAAAATATTATTGTGATGATTAAACTCTCCGTTTTGGTGGTCTTTGTGATTGCCGCACTTTTCACCATTGATCCTGTGCGTCTGAGTGTGGCGGATATGCCTCCGATGAGCAGCATGCTCTTTGCCATTGGATTGACCTTTTTTGCTTATCAAGGATTCAGTGTGATTACCAATACCGTTGAGGACATGCAAAATCCTCAAGTGACCATGATGCGAGCGATGATACTTTCGATTCTTTTGGTAGCATTGCTCTATATTTTAACCAGTGTGGCGGTCTTGGGCAATCTCTCTCTTGATGAGGTGATCAAGACCAAAGATTACGCACTGGCAGAAGCGGCCAAACCTATTTTTGGAGAATTGGGCTTTAAGATTATGGCAATTACGGCACTGATTGCCACGGCTTCCGCGATCAATGCGACCCTTTATGCGGTCTCAGAGATCGGCTACAGTATGGCAAAAGAGGGGAACCTTCCCAAGGTCTACCAGTACAATATCTATAACTCCTATGAGGGGTTGGTTATCAGTGCGTTTATGATTGTGCCGATGATACTTTTTTTTAATTTGGCAGAAATTACCACGGTGGCGACCGTGGTGATGTTGATCGTTCAGGGAATTACCCATATTGGACACTTTCTCAAACGTCAGGAGACAGGTGCCAAAGCGTGGGTTATTCTTCTGACCATTGTTGCCATGTTTGTGGTTGCGGGATTGACTCTCTACTCTACCCATAAAAGTATGCCCAACATGATCTATTATCTGTTGCTTTCATTCTGTTTGGCTATTTTTATTGAGGTTATTTTACGCTTAATCACCAAACGGGTTATTTCTAAGCAGATATGAGCTTAAAGTAGCATCTTTTTGGTGCTAAAAAGAGTATAATTGGATGTTATAATTAAAGAATAGGAGAAAAAATGAAAGAAACGATAGAATCAATGATGTTTGGCTTTAGAGAAATCTTCACTTGGCATACGATGAAGTATGCACTGGTGACAGGTTTGCTGGTGATGAGCATTTGGATAAGTTTAGGAATACTCTTTTGGGACAGTTTAAATGCCATGAGCATGACGCTGATTGGTTTTCTTCCTTTGGACATGATGATTTCTGATGGGACGTGGATGATGTCTACGTTTATTTGGTTGATTATGGTGTTGTTGACCTTTGCCTTTGTCTATATCTTTTTAGGAAACTTTATTTTAACCAAAATTTCCCAAGAACGATATGGTCTATTCTCTATATTGCTGATGTTGGGGAGTGCTGTTTTTTGGATAATAATTTGGGTATTAAACAGTGAACTTATTCACAGTAAAATAGTGGCTTTTCTCAAAACTTTACCCTATACAACCGTGGAGCATGGTTTGGCTTATCTTTTTACCATTTATATTATTTACAATGCCATTGTGATTAGTATGCTCTTTGTGGTTAATCTTTTTAATAAGCCCTTGATAGGTCATCTCTCTACCAAGCATTATGATGGAGAATTGGCAGAACATCATACGTTGCAGGCATTTAAATATACCATTAAAGATACCGTCATATTTATGCTTATTTCGTTGATAGCTTTCCCTTTGCTGTTTATTCCCATTATCAACTTTATGGTACAGATCGCATTGTGGATGTGGCTGACCAAAGATACCCTACAGTACAACACCGCCTCATTGGTGTTTGATGAGATCAAAGAGGATGAGATTAAAAAATATCGAAAAGATATTTGGTTTATAAGTTTTTTCACGGTACTTTTTAATTTTGTACCTATTTTTAATATTTTCGCTCCATTCTTTGGAGAGATAAGCATGTTCCATTACTGGAAACAAATTCAACAAAAAGGATAAATCATGAGTCGTTCAAACAACAAACATTTAGAGACCATTGCAGATAGCATTAAAAACCATCAAAGCCTAAGCGAAGAGGAGAAGAGTAACAGTATCAAATTGATAGAAGAGTGGTTGGTAGAGGATAAAAGTTTCGGAATTCTGTATGAAAAATTGCTAGAGATCTCCGAAGAGATAGAACCCATATTGATTGAATTGGGATTGGTTTAAAAAGGAAAAAACAATGAAACATCTATTTAAACGAACCGTCGTACTGTTAAATGATTTTGCATCTATTGATAATCTTTTGCAAAAAGCAATTGATTTTTCACGTCAACATCAGACAAGCTTGGAGGTACTTTATGTACATGAGGATCCTCTTTTTGATGTCCCTGATTATTTTTTGTCTGAGGATAAAATTACCAATGAACAGTTGGATAAGAGCAAAATAAAAAAGAAAATAGAGGAGCATCTGGTTGCCCTTGGAGAATCTGATGATCATGCTATTTTGGTCTATGAAGATGATACCGTGGATCAAGTGATTCATTATGGAAATGCACAAAAAGATCTCCTTTTTATTACGGCATATCATGCGAATATCAGTGATAATCTGGTGAGTAAGACCCCGCATAGTTTTTGGATTATTAAACACGGTGGTAGCGAATATCAAAAAATAGCCCTGCCCATAGACTTTACCCAAAAAGGAGAAGCCGTACTTCAAGCAAGCAAGCATATTTTTGATGCCAAACGTATCACCATGGTACATGACTATCGTTATCTGTTGGATACTTTGAGTGTGCCGATTGATTACTTGGATGTAAGCCCAATGGTCTCTCCTGATATCTTTGAGATTAATGAAGAGTTAAGAGCAGAGAAACGGGAGCAATTTGAAGCCTATAAAAAAGAGTTTGAGGTGGAGGGTGAGTGTATTGATGCCGAGGGATCACTGGATCAAGATCTGATGGATTATATCAGCAAAAAAGAGTTTGATTTGGTGATTATGTATCATCAAGAGAATGAGCTGTTCCTTTCACCCTCTTTGATTGTGTTGTTACTCAATGCCCTCTCTTGTGACTTTTTTATTTTTAACCCATAAGTTATATCCTCTATGGAAAAGAAAAAAATAGGATTTATGGAGGCTTTTAGCATTGGCGTGGGAGGTATGGTTGGGGGAGGTATCTTCGCCGTCCTTGGTTTGACCATTGATCTTGCCAAAGGGGCTGCCCCCCTTGCCTTTATGGTGGCTGGATTCATTGCATTAATTACGGCATACTCGTATGTCAAGCTCTCTTTGCGTTACCCCAGTGAAGGGGGTAGTATTGAGTTTATTGTTCAAGCTTTTGGTAATGGACGCTTCTCTTCGGTGATTAATAATTTGTTGCTGATTAGTTATGTCATTATGTTGGCACTCTATGCCTATGCGTTTGGAAGTTATGGTTCAGCACTCCTGATGGGCAGTGATGTACCATGGGTTCACAAATCTTTGGCAGCGGGGGTTATTGTGCTGTTTATGCTGATCAATCTGTTAGGGGCATTAATGACGGGTAAGGCTGAGGATATTATGGTCTTTATTAAGCTTTTTATTTTGATTGTTTTTGCGGGAGTAGGAACTTTGAGTATGGATATGAATCATATGGCTCCGAGTCAATGGATGCCCATGAGTTCCGTGGTGACAGGAGGACTTATTATCTTCTTGGCATTTGAGGGCTTTGAGCTGATTGCCAATACGGCTAGAGATGTGGAGAACCCCGAAAAAACTTTGCCCCGAGCCTATTATTCTTCGGTGATTTTTGTGATTATTCTCTACGTTTGGATTGCGATGGTCACCGTAGGAAATCTCTCTTTTGAAGAGGCAAAAACAGCTCAAGATTATGTCTTAGCCAAAGCGGCTGAACCCTTCTTTGGAGAGATAGGTTTTGTGATTATTGGGATTGCGGCTTTGCTCTCAACGGCTTCAGCGATTAATGCCACACTCTATGGGAGTGGACGTACTTCTTATCTGATTGCCAAACATGGAGAGTTACCACATAGCTTTGAGAAACAGATTAAAAATGGCTATGAGGGGATGGTGATTGTGGCACTGCTGAGCATTATTTTTACAACCCTGTTTGATATTAGTAATATTTCAGTGGCAGGAAGTATTGGCTTTTTGATTGTCTTTACGCTGGTTAACTTTGCCAATTTTAAACTCTATAAAGAGACCAAAGCCAATCGCTTTATTGCTGGATTGGGAGCCTTGCTAGGCTTGGTGGCAACCGTGGTGTTGATTGGATATAACATGATCCATGCTCCCAAAACTTTGGTGACCAGTGGGATTGTGTTGATGGTGGTTATTATCTTTACGTTTCTCTATTATCACCTCAAAGAGGGGAGACTCTCCCCCTTTATGGATAAAAACTTGGAGAGGGATGAGCAGTAAGATTTATAAAAAATCTCCTTTATCTGTAACCAATCCTCGTTGTAGCAGTTTATCTAAAAAGGAGAGGCGTTTTTTATGACGTGCTTCACTGTTTTTTGCCTGTTGGTTAAGCAGTTCGAGTTTGCCATCGAGATAACTGGTATCAAAGGTTGCCTCTATAAAGCTCGCATCCCGTACAATCTCTCGGTGCAGGGAGAGGTTGGTTTTGACCCCTTCGATGTAGTACTCATCCAAGGCACGTTTGGCTTTTTTGACCGCTCCCTCCCAGTCCAATGCCCAGACGATGAGTTTGCCCAACATGGAGTCATAATAGGGAGGAATGGTATACCCACTATACAAAGAGCTATCAATACGCACCCCTGGCCCTCCTGGGATGAGGTATTTACCAATGGTTCCAAGGGAGGGCATAAAGTTGTTGTGCGGATCTTCGGCATTGATACGAAACTCAATGGCATAGCCTCGAAATTTGATCTCCTCTTGCAAGAAGTGTAGGGGATCCCCCTCGGCAATCTGAATCATCCGTTGGATAATGTCCACTCCTGAGATAATCTCTGTCACAGGGTGTTCCACCTGCACACGGGTATTCATCTCAATAAAATAGATCTTGTCTTGGGCATCCACCAAAAACTCCACCGTTCCCACACTCTCATAGCCCAATTTGAACATCGCCTTTTGGGCAATACGATAAAGCTCTTTGCGTACCGATTGGCTGAGGTGAGGGGAGGGGGCAATCTCAATGACCTTTTGGTGGCGACGCTGAATGGAGCAGTCTCGCTCTCCTAGGTGTACCACATTGCCATATTTGTCGGCAATGACCTGCACTTCGATGTGACGAGGATTTTCGATAAACTTCTCAACAAACATCTCACCATTGCCAAAATATTTTATGGCTTCATTGTTGGCAGCTTCATACATCTTCTTAAACTCTTGCTCTTCATGAACGATACGCATTCCTCGTCCTCCCCCACCAAAAGCTGCCTTGATGATGACAGGAAATCCAATCTCTTTGGCTATGCTTGCTGCTTCAGCGATATCGGTTATAGGTTCTTCTGTCCCTTCAATGACAGGAACCCCAATCTCTCTCATGATGTTTTTAGAGGCGATTTTATCTCCAAAGAGGGCAATATGTTCCGCCTTGGGACCAATGAAAATCAAGCCATGCTCTTCACAGGCTTGGGCAAACTCGGCACTCTCAGAGAGAAAGCCATAACCTGGGTGAATCGCATCACACTGTAGTACCTTGGCAACCTCAATGATATTGGCGTAATCCAGATAGGCTTCGGTGGGATTGCCTTTGATTTTGTAGCACTCATCGGCGGTTTGGATCCATGACCCCTCGGCATCAGCTTCAGCGAAAATTACCACGGAGGTGATCTCTAGCTCTTTACAGGCACGGATAATACGTAAGGCGATCTCTCCTCGGTTGGCAATGAGTATTTTGGATATTTTGGATTTCATGATAATGTTCCTTTAATTGGTTTAGAAGCATTATAAAATTTTTAAGAAAATAACTCTACATAATTTTTGGTATAATAGTTATCATTTTATGGTAAAAAAACTATCTAAAGTTGGTAAAAATGCGACGAAGTACCCTAGAGAAGAACCGAACCCTTGCCAATGGGGTGATGAACTATATCTATACCCATATTGAGAGTGAGATCAATCTCGATGAGTTGGCATTGGCATTGGGGGTTAATAAGTTTAATCTGCATAAGATTTTTAAATCCATTTTTGAGCGTAATATCTACGAGAGTATCAAGTCCATTCGCCTCCAAAAAGCCTCCAACCTGCTCTTGACCAATCAGCACTCAACCATCTCTGAGATTGCCAACAGTTGTGGGTACAGCTCTCAAACGTCGTTTATCCGTGCCTTTAAAGAGCGTTTCTCCATGACCCCCAAGGTGTGGAGAAGAGGAGGCTATCGGGAATACTCCCAAAACCTACTTGAACAGATCGCCTACATCCCCCAAGAGCATCGCTCTTTTGGATCCTTGCAACCCAAAATTGTCAAGATGCCTCCCATTGAGGCGTACTATATCCGACATCGTGGTTATGGAGAGAGCATTCGCCTTACTTGGCAAAAGATACAAGCATGGATCTTCTCACACGAGATAGAGCAGTATCAGCTGATCTCGCTTTTTCATGACAATCCTGCCATCACCCCACTAGAGGAGTGCCAACATGTAGCGTGTATTAAGGTTGATGAAGCACAACTTATTAAAGCCCAAACATTGCCAAAGTTTACGATACAAGGGGGAGTTTATGTTAAATTTGAGGTGGAGGGAAAGCGGGGTGATCTATTACAATTTATCCAGTGGGTATATCATGAATGGCTTCCGAGCAGTGGTTATGAGACCACTACCAATCCACCTTACGCCATTTATGAAAAAAACCATCATCTCAGTGACGATGCTAGGTTTAAGATGTGCTTTTATCTTTCCGTTTCGTTGTTGTGAGGGGGGATGATCATTCATTAATTTATGGTTTACCTCTGATTGTTCATCAGTTTACCAAATCGCACTATAATAAACTTATGAAAGAGGTGGGGTTCCTCCCTTACCCCACCTCAGAAGAGTTTCTCTTCTGAGACAGACAGAAACAATCTCCTCCTTTGTAACGTAACTCCTTTTGAATAACAGTTCTGTTTGTCTCTTTCACCTCTTAATAGAGGGTAAAGAGCTGTGGTAACAGATGAATTCCATGCAGTGCCACAATCAATTTAATCACCACATAGATAAAGATAAGATAGGTTGCTTCGACCAAGGTTCGGGTGAATTTTCTGGGATAGAACTCAATCACTTCAGGATTGGAGAATTGCGAAAATTTTGGGAAAAATCGAGGGGTACTGTTGAAGTAGTCATCATACTCTTTGCCAAAAATATTTCTTAGTTTATCCTCTTCATGATAAATAATGGGCAGGTGCGTCAAGACAAAAATACCGATCAGCAAGAGGGTAATAATAACGGAACCAAACACCAATCCCACCCCAATAAAACCTAAGAATGAGAAGAAGTAGAGGGGGTTTCGCATCATGGAGTAGGGACCCTCTTTGACCACTTTACCACTTTTGAATCCTGAGATATAGGCAGATGCCCATATTCGACCCACCCCAGCAGCGACAATAAAGATAAAGCCAAGTAGATCAAGATAGATGTTGGGGTGTCCTGTACTCAACAACATGAGGAGCAAAACCACTGCTCCTAAAATTTTGGCACCTATTAAACGTTTGCGTTGCATTTCCATGCGTAATGTCCTTATGATTTTAATTTTAGTTAGATTATTACTATAATAACATATATCGCGTAAACAGGAGATGAACTCTTTGGTGTAATTGCTTGATCTTTTCTCCTAGCAATGACTAGCGACTGATGGACACACCGATGGAGATCTTGTTGACATTACGGTTGTAGTCAATGAGGCTCTCGCCATAGCCATTGAAGGTCTTGATATAGAGAAAAAGATCATTCTCTTCACGGGCAGGGAGGGGGTAGCTATAGGTAAACTCTACGGCGCTTTTGTGATGGGCTGGATTGGATTGTAGGCTCAGTTTAAAGAGATGTTTGTCATAGGGAACCATAAATTTGAGTTTACCATAGCCCAAGTAGTCTAGTAGTTGAGGGTTATAATCCGAAGCATCAGGTGTACGGTACCAGAGTTCAAGTTCAGTGATGAGGTTTTTGTATTGTATATAGGTTGAGAGGTCGAGTCGATTCCAGCTACGTTCATAGTCCCCTCCTCGACCATTGGATTGATGGATGGTGGAGAGTTTGAATCCCTTGATGGGAGTATGTTTGAGAAAGGTATTGTAGGTAGGAATTTTGATAAAAAACTCAGGTTGATAGTTGGATTCTCGAAAAAAAGCAGATTGGGCATAGACCTGCCACCAAGAGCGTTGGGTATATCCAAAGCTATAGATCTCTCCGAGTCCCAAAAGGTTTGAGGAGAAGTCATAACGAATACTGACTTGAAATTCAGTCTCTAAGGATTTGCTATCATGGGTACCATTGTTGAGATAGGTTCCATCATAGTGATACCCTAGGGGAAGTACATAGTTCTCTTTGTAGGCGTGTAGATTAAAAGAGGAGTTGACAATGGTGGAGATGGTTTTTTTGGAGCTACCATTGATGTCCAAGGAGGCAACCATCTCTTGCCGAACTTTTTGAATCTCCTCGGGGGTTAACGCGAGGAGTGTATAATAGCTAAGTAGTAATAGCAGTATGGTTCTCATAATCTCTCCCTATAATAAGTGCTTGATTATAAAATAGAGAGATGAACGCAATGTGAATTGCGTTTGGGGTGATCGGTTTAGTTGTCGATTGGTTTGGGTGTTGAAGCACTCACTGCGGGCAGTTTAGGATAAGTAATGGTGGGCATCTCTCCATCCAAAGATTTAAGGAATGTTACAATAGAGGCAACCTCTTTATCGTTAAGATCGGCTCCAAGTTGTGTCTCACCCATGATTTTGACAGCCTCTTCTAAGCTCCATACCGCACCATTGTGGAAATAGGGTGCGGTATGGGCAATGTTTCTTAGTGTTGGGGTTTTGACCATGCCCTCTTTGTTCCCTTTGAAATCACCCACATCGGCATATTTATAAGGTTTAACCACTGGGAATTTTTGCATGCTTCCCCCAATACCTACACCCGTATGACAGGCAGCACACCCTTTGTCGATAAAGATTTTAAGTCCTGCTTGCTCATCAGCAGAGAGGGCGTTCTCATCCCCTGCTAGGAACTTATCAAATCGTGAGGGAGTGACCAACGTTCGCTCAAATGCACCAATGGCATCAGCAATTTTCTTGAAGGTAATTTCGGGGTTGTCAAACGCCCCTTTGAACTGCTCTTGGTAGCCAGCCATGGAGCTGATACGTTTAACGGCCATCTCTTTGCTAATCGCCATCTCAGGAGCAGCTTGCATGGGACCTTGGGCTTGAGCTTCTACATCAGGATCACGTCCATCCCAAAATTGTCGATCCATAAAGACAGCATTGTAAACAGTAGGTGAGTTGAGGTGATGAGGATTGGCTGTCCATTTGTGACCAATGGCGGCACTCACACCATCAATCCCTCCCGTGGCAAGGTTGTGACAGGTATTACAAGAGATAAGATTACTTTTGGAGAGTCTTGGTTCAAAAAAGAGGGCTTTCCCCAATTCTACTTTGGCTTTATTAATAGGATTTTTAGGATTATCAATCAGTTTCATAAGGGCTGCTTTGTCGCTGGGGATAGGGGTGAGACCAGCATTCTTAGCATCATCAACGAGTGAAGCAGAGGCAAAACTGCTGAGAATGATAAGGGGTAAAAGGGTTGTTTTTTTCATCTATAATTCCTTGTTATTTTTAAGATAAGGAATTATAGAGAAGTTTTACTTAAATAATAATAATTTTCTTTTAGTAAAAAACATTATTTAATTTAAGTTCTTTTCAATAAGATCAAATGCTTTTTGCATCTCCTTTGGACTCATTGCACCCACATGGCTATAGATCAGTTTTCCTGTGGGATCAAAAATAAGCACATTGGCACTGTCATCGGCTAAGTTCCATGCCGTAACAAGGTATTTGGTTTTGTCTTTGACATAGAGGGTATTGGGGAACTCTGCTTGTTTGGCTTTGAGCTTTTTTTCGATGGCAAAGTTGGGAAGCCAGGTGGCTTTGAGATTGATAATGGCAACCGAGGCATACTTACTACGATCATAGTTTTTGGCATGAAGTGCATCAATAAAGGCATCATTGTCTGCTTTTTTATCAGGATCAACATAGAAGAGAACATGTACTTTGCCTTGAAGCATGCTGGTATTCCAATCACTGCCATCCACCGCCCCACCATTCTCTCCTGAGAGGGTGACGGGGGGAGGAGTCTCTCCAATATTGAGTGCCAAGGCAGCGATCGTGGTAACTATTAGGGTCATAAAAAACTTTTTCATGGTCTATCCTTTTATAAAAATTGAAACACCATTGTAGGCTCTCTTGGTGAACCGTATATGAACGGGGTGGCGATTTTTAAAAATTCATACAGCGTTAATCTAAAGGTGTCA
>Ga0256828_1001492_pt1 | contig 14540 bp, 9 predicted proteins | sample CV88metaG_FD_185993 | JGI IMG/M metagenome (GOLD analysis project Ga0256828, IMG submission 185993) | Hydrothermal vent microbial communities from East Pacific Rise, Pacific Ocean - CV88 | ecosystem: Environmental > Aquatic > Marine > Hydrothermal vents | place: Pacific Ocean: East Pacific Rise...
CCGGTTTACTGCCAGTTGGGAAAAGGGAATTTCCGGAAAAATTGGTCCTATCTCTTCCCTTTTGACCGGTGCAATTGGATTTATAACCCCTTCCCGGGATAAACTAACCCTTCACCGGTTTAAACTTTATAAATCGGAAATGGAGATTCATTCCCGGTTGAAAGGAAAAAAAGGAGTAATAATAAAACTGATAACCCATCGATTGGAAGGAATAAAAGTAGGGACACCAATTTATTACCACTCCTTTCCGATTGGAGAGGTGCTCGGCTACCAATTGGGAAAAGGGTTTTTAAAAAATTTGACAGGAAGAGGAAAAAGGAATTCTATCGATAAGGATACTATTTCAGCGGTTAAAACCGATGAGGTAGAAATAATTGGATATATCTATCCAAAATTTAAAGCCCTTTTATCTGCCTCTCCAATTTTTTATTTAAAAAAAGGAGTTCAATTAAAAGTGGGAGTTTCGGGGCTGGAATTAAAAACTGCTCCGCTTGCAACCCTTTTAAGTGGAGCAATTTTGATGGAGTTGGAAAAACCGGTTGGGAAAGGGATAAAAAAGGTCTCCTCCCGAAATGGAAAAAGGAAGGGTAAAAATAAAAAGGGAACAGGAAAAAAATTTTTTCCACCTGTTTATCCTCTCTACACTTATCAAGAATTTCAAAAACTCCATACCTTTACAATTCAATTGAGGATGGAGCAAAATCCCGGAATAAAAGTTGGGACTCCCCTTCAGCTGAAAGGGGTCCAAATTGGAAAGGTTACCGCCCTTCAGTTGGAAGCCGGGAGTGGAATAGTGGTAGCTGACATAACTATTCCCAATCGGTTTAAACCCTACTTTGGGCAAAATGCCCAACTCTACCTTCACCAATTCCAAGCCTCTTTGGACGGAGTCCGAAATGTGGGAGCTTTAATCACTGGCGGAGTGTTGGAATTAGTTCCCGATTCCTCCCATTCCTTTAAAAAATATTATCGGCTAAGTGGGATTAATCCTCCTCCTACTTTTGGAAAGCCGGGAATTAGGGTAAAGTTAATTACTGACGGAAGTAAACCTATTGGAATTGGAGCACCGGTCTACTATCGATATATTCCGGTTGGAAAAGTGGAGCAGGTGGAGTTAAACCCGAAGGGAGGAGTAGTTACAACCCTTTTTTTTCCAACAAAATACCGCTATTTAGTGCGGGTTGGGGATAAATTCCGTTATTTTTATCCCTTTAAATTGGAAAGTCATTTTTTGAATTTTAAAGTAGAAGTTGGAACTCTACCGGTGATTTTACGGGGAGGAATTGAATTAAAGGAGGTTAATTTTTCTACTCCGTTGGCTCCATCCAATTTTTCCTTTTTTATTCAAGACCAATAATTTTATCCCTTTTATCCCTCCAATTTAGTTTTGCTTTTTTTCAATTTTTTCCCTTTTCTTTTTTTAAACACAATTTTTTCCTACCTTTTCCCAATTCCTTTTGGCAACTTTTTATCCCTTTGGAACAACTATCCACTCTCATAAAGTTATAAAAATTTATAATAAACTGTCCATTCCTTCCTTATTCTTTTCTGCCAATTCAATTTTTTTTAATTAAATTCCTTTTTCTACTCCCAAAAGGGAGTTAAAAGGGAAATTAAAAAATTATAAAAAAGGGAAACAATTAAATCAATTCCAATTCCGTCAGAGAATTGGAGCAATATCCTTTGCATGATATGTAATAATTAAATCCGCTCCCGCCCGTTTAAAGGAAGTTAAAATTTCCAATACTATTTGATGGTAGTTGAGCCATCCCCGTTCCGCTGCTCCCTTTACCATTGCATATTCTCCACTTACATTATAAACTGCCAAAGGCTTTAAGGTCCGTTCCCGAATAGATTTTACCACATCTAAAAAGGCGAGTGCCGGTTTAACCATTAAAATATCTGCTCCTTCTGCCTCATCGATTAAACTTTCCAAAATCCCTTCCCGTCCATTGGCAATATCCATTTGATAACTTTTTCGGTCGGTCGGGATAGCCTCCCCTGTTACCGGTGCCGATTCTGCGGCATCCCGAAAAGGTCCGTAAAAAGCAGAGGCAAATTTGGTTGAATAACTCATAATTGGAAGATAATCAAAACCGTGGGCGTCCAATGCTTCCCTAAGGGATTTGACAATTCCGTCCATCATTCCGCTGGGAGCAATAATATCAGCCCCGGCTTGGGCGTGTATAATTGCTTGTTTCTGGGAAATTTTTAAAGTGGCTGAATTGTCGACACTTTTTAGCCGAGGATTGAGAATTCCACAGTGTCCGTGGTCGGTATATTCACAAAAACAGAGGTCTGTAATTACTACCACTTCATCCCCAAATCTCTTTTTTATCTGTCGTACACTCCGGGCAATTAATCCATCCTCATTTAGGGCGTCGCTTCCAACCGAATCTTTTAATTGGGGGATGCCAAATAGAATTACTGCTCCAACTCCCATTTTTAAGAGTGTTTCCACTTCTTTTAAAATTTCATCCTCTCCCATTTGAAAAATACCGGGCATCGACCCAATTTCCTTCCGCCCTTCCAATCCCTCTTTTATAAATAGGGGAGCAATTAAATCCTCTTTTCGGACCCAATTTTCCCGTACCAATTTCCGAATTCCCGCCTTTAACCTCAACCGTCTTAAATTCATGTCCACTCCTTTTAGATTTGATGTTAAATCCCTTTCCAATCCAATCGATTTAATCCTAGTCTAATTTACTCCATTCTTATAACCCTTTTTTCTCCCTTCCGATGTTGGTTGTTGAAACAATTTATGTCAACTTAGTCCAATCTACCCTAATTTGGCGGAATTTATTGGAGTTTACCGACGGGTTAATTCCTTTGCCAATCGGACAAATAATTTAGCGTTTTCCACCGGAACATCTGGAAAAATGCCGTGTCCCAGATTAAAAATATGTCGATGTCCTTTCATTATAGTTGCAATTTCTTTAACCCCTACCTCAATTGCCTTTTGGTTATAAAGCCGTGCTGGGTCTAAATTGCCCTGTAAAGTGTAACGGTCTTGAAAAATTGAAAGGGGATATTGAATAGGTGTGTTCCAGTCAATTCCAATTACGTCAAATTCCCCTTCAAAGCCCAACTGGTAGTAGAGTCCGGCTCCTTTACTGAATATAATCACTGGAATGTTGGGAAAATCTATTTTTAATCTTTTGGCAATTTGGGTCATTGGCTGAAAGGAGAAAGTAAAATAACTTTTTGGGTCCAGAGCACCGCCCCAACTATCAAAAATCATAACCGCATCGACACCTGCCTTAATTTGCCCTTTTAAATATTGATAGGTCAAATTCCCATTTAACTCTACCAGTTTTTTAATCAATTCCGGTTGGGAAAAAAGCAATTTTTTAATTGTAGTAAACTGTTTAGTTCCTCTTCCCTCTACCATATAAGTGGCAATTGTCCACGGACTTCCGGCAAAACCGATTAAAGCTTTTTCTGCCGGCAATTTTTGTCGAATTAATTGGATACTCCGATAGACATATTCCAACCGTTCCGGAGCGGTTTTATCCAATCGGTCCAATCCTTCCCAATCCCGGACTACCTTTTTAAAAATGGGACCGACTCCCTTTTGAAACTGGAGAGGTAATCCCATTTCCATTGGTAGATTCAAAATATCACTAAACAAAATTGCCGCATCTACATCTAAAATTTCCACCGGCTGGAGGGTAACCTCGGCTACCACTTCTGGAGTTTTGGTCATTTTTATAAAATCTCCCACCTTTTCTCTCACCTTCCGATATTCCGGTAGATAACGTCCAGCTTGACGCATCATCCAGACCGGTGTATAGGGAGTTTCCTTTCCAAAACAGGCATCGATAAAAATCATTAATTACTCCTTTTTATCCTTTTGTTCGGTTTTTTTTCCTCCCTTTTCTCCCTTTCCTCCCTTTTTTAAGGTTACTTTATCAATCCCATTTCCAAATGGTATTCACATTTATTGATATCCATTTCTGGTCCCTGCTCTCCAAACAATTCTTTAATTGCTTTTATATATAAATCTCCCTGAGGAGAATTGGAGAGTTGGCGGAGCCGGATAGAAGGGTGGTGCAAAAATCGTTTAAAAGCGTTGTGTAAAACCCTTTCCACCTCCTCTGCCACTTCCATTGGCAAATATTTCTTTTTAAGTGCATTGGTAAGGGCTTTTTCAGCCGATTTCCGTGCTTTCTGTTGGAGTAGTTTAATTGTTGGTTCGACGGCTACCTCTTTTAGATAGGTATAAAACCGGTCTACACAATTGACAATTAGTAAATTTGCCTTTTCAATTTCCTGTTCCCGTTTTTGACGGTTTTTTTGGCTAATCTCCTCTAAGTCGTCCACCCTCACCAGATGAATTGAATCGGGAAGTGGAGTTTCAATATCGGCAGGAATAGCTAAATCGAACCAATATCGTTTAAATTTGGTTTCCCGAATAAACTCCCTCCGGATAATCGGAATTGGAGAAGCGGTAGCGGAAAAAAGCAGTCGGTAATTGTTAATCAGTTTAGTTAACATTTCCAATGGATGGACCTCAATATTTACCTCATCTCCCAACTCCTCTTTTAAAGCAACTCCATTTTCTATCGATCGGTTGACCAAAAGAATGTTTACTCCCATTTTTACTAAATTTTTAGCAATTCGACGGGCAGTATCCCCTGCTCCAACAATAATTGCACTGTATCCACTTAACTCTCCCAACAACTCCTCAGCTTTTTTAACGGCAATTTTGGCAACACTTATCGGCTCACTGGAAATTTTAGTATAGTTTCTAATTTCCCGGGCACATCTGAGGGAAAAGTGGAGGAGACGGGTCAATTCCTTCCCTATAAATCCCTGTTCATAAGCTTCCCGAAAGGCGTCTTTTAACTGACCAGTAATTTGGGTCTCCCCTACTACCATCGAATCGAGGCTACTGGCAACCTTAAAAATATGCTCCACCGCTTCCCGATTCTGGAACCATTCCCCCTTTGCCAATTCCTCCCGATTGATAACTTTACTTAAAATTTGCTGATATAGTTGTTCCACATTGGGAGGGCGACTAAATATAAATTCTATTCGGTTACAGGTTGTCAAAAGGAAAAACTCTCTAAAGGAGCGGAAATCGGTTAGGGAAAGGGTTGCCAACCGGGACCTGAGGGCAATATCGGAATTCCGGTAGTTAAAACTGAGTATTGTATACATTTTATCCCCTATTTCCAGTGGTATAAATTACCCCTTTAATCGTCAAATAGAGAGAAACCGCCAACCATCCTCCCATTCCGGCAAAAATTATGTTAATCCACCAATATCCTTCCGCTGTCCCTTGACCATAACTATGTAACCCTTGGGCAATATAAAAATTGACCCCAAAATAGGTCATTAAGATATAAAAAAAGGAAAGAAATGCCAAAAGGGAGTAATAGAAATGGGTTACCACCCGTCGGGAAAAGGTCCAGAGATGCACCATAATTGCATATACTACCATTGAAATTAAACTCCACGTCTCTTTTGGGTCCCAACTCCAATAGCGACCCCAACTTTCATTTGCCCAAACTCCTCCCAAAAAGGTTCCAATTGAAAGGAGGGCTAATCCGATATAAAAGGCAATAAAAATCACTCCATTTAACTGGGCTATCTGTTTTTCCAATTCTCCCTTTCGGAGGGTAAATAAAATTAGGTTTAAAATTCCCAACATAGCTCCGACTCCCAAAAAGCCGTAACTGGAGGTAATAACTGCCACATGGATTAAAAGCCAATAGGATTTAAGAACTGGAACCATATTTGTAATTTGAGGGTCGATATTGTTTAAATGGGCTACCATCATAAACATACCTGCCACAAATAATCCAGCTCCCAACGCCAACATCGATTTTCGGAAAAACAGGAGGGATGCAAAGGCACTTCCCCAAGCAATAAAGACTATTGACTCATAGGCATCGGACCAAGGAGCGTGACCTGCCACATACCATCGGAGAATCATATTGAAGGTATGGAGGAGAAGGGCTAACCAACCGACAATCAAAAGTAAAAATTTTGTTTTTAAAAATTCCTTTCCCTTTAAAATTTCCCAAAAACCAATCAAAATTACAATTAGTCCCAATGTGGAGTAAATACCAATCAGTTTCGGAAAAATTCCCATCCGGTTGTATTTAATCTCCCATTGGAGACGGTTTTGGGAAGGGAGGATTTGCCCGCTATACTCCTTTTGCAATTGGGAAATAGTTTTTCTAACTTGCTCCAGTTGGGATAAATTCCCTGTGGCAATTCCATCCACAACCTTTTTAAATAGATTTATATAGACATTGGCATCCATCGGGTTCATCATTCCGGTGGAAACCGCCTTTTGAATTCCGAAAGGGCTAAACCAACGGTTATTCATCTCTTTTGAGTGTGGAGTTGGAAAAATTCGGAAAATTTGGGCAGTGTAAATTGTAAAGGCGATATAAACCCGTTCGTTAATTTTTAACCATTCCCGCTGGAGGAGGGTTCGGTCCTTATCAGGAGTTTTGAGGGCATTATCCACCTCTTTTGTAAAACGGAAGTCGCCGGTGGGGGTAAAAAAGAGATTGTATGGTGCATATTTTCCCATAATGCCCAATATTTTTCTGATTTTAGGATGTCCCACATAAATTAGAGGAATTTTTTGAAATTTTTCTGGGAAGGTAACCATTCCCATTACAATTTGATTGTAATTCATTCCTAAATAGTGGGTTTTCCGCACCATTTTATGAACCAAATCCAAATCGAGGGTATCCATTGGTTCAATCCTTCCCCGACTTTGGACCACAATTTTACTCCACTCCTCTGCCACCGATTTGGAATTTTGAGCAAAAAAGGGAAGGTTAAACCCATAGGAATTACTACTTCCCAATAGAAGAGCCAAAACTCCAATCCCAAACATTCCGCTTTTCCGGAGGGAATTGAGGGTAGCCCGGAAACGGCTTTTGGGATATAACATACTCCAAAAAAAGCCGACGGTTAACAGGAGGTATCCCAAATAAGTCGGATAAATTCCCGGGTCGTGATTAACCGATAAAATACTTCCCTTTTCATCAGGATCATAACTGGCTTGATAAAATCGGAAACCTTTATAAACCAAAATATGGTTCATATAAATGTGGAATGGAAATTGATTTTTACCGTCTATAACAGTTATAAAACTGTCATAACTACTCGGTTGCATACTTCCGGGATATTTTTTTACTACAAATTTATCCAGCCGGATTTTAAATCCCAAAGGGTAAAGTTTTGTATTGGAGGGATTTCCTTTTGAAAGTTGAACCACAATTTTCCCTTTAGTTTCTCCGTTTCGAAGATGAAGAGTGCCCTCAAATCCAAAATAGCGGGTAATAAAGGCACCTATCAAAATTACAATCAGGGAAAAATGGAGGAGGAGGATTGGAAATTTTCGATAGATTCGATATCTAATCATTACTCCAATAAGATTTATTCCCAATAGCCAGATTATTATTTCAAACCAGCCAGTTTCGTAGACATATTTCCAAGCTTCGGTCATTGTAGCAAAACCGAGGGTTGCCCATCCTTGGGCTACCAAAAAAATTAATCCTAAAACTACAGCAGTGGGAATTGAAAAAAAGAGTGCTCCCAAAAAATTTAAAGCCTTCATCTATTCCCTTTAAACCGATTGTTTATTTGTCGGACAGTTTCTAAAAAAAATTGGGGCGGTTTTGCTCCAATAAAAGAGTAAAACAGCTCTCCATTTGGTTTAATAAATAAAATTGTAGGAGTTGCACCGGTAAAATAGTTGGCAACCTCTATCGGCAACCGGTCCTTATCTGCCAAATAGAGGACCGGTACAAAATTTTTATTTACATAATCGGCTACCTGTTGATTGGTATAAACCTTAGTAGCCAAATAGCGACAAGGAGGACAACGGGTGAGGGCAATATCCACAAAAATCAATTTTTTTTCTTTTTGGGCAATTTCTTTAGCAACCGAATAATTCATAGCCCAATTAATTTTCCCTCCCCAATCAATCCCTAAAATGGTAACCGGAAGAAAGAGAAGTCCAACCAGAAAGACTGGGAAATGGCTACCCCTGTTTATTCCTTTTTGAAAAGAGCTCAACCCAAGTAAAATTTTTCCCTCCCTTTTAAAACTGAACCGGAAGAGAGGGATAACCGGTTTAAAAAATTTGACCAATGTTTCAATCCCCATAGCAATCCTTTATTGAGTTAATTGGAAATTGGTTGAATAAGTGTAACAAATTAACCTATTCAATTTCTCCGTTTCCTTTAAAAAGGAAACTTTAATATTTTCAATAAATCCAAATTTTATGGTAAATGGTTGTCAACCTGTTGGCTGGATAAAAAATTAGTATAGTAAAAAGGGATTAAACCGATTGGGTCAGGATAAATCTCAATAGTTGAATTACTGTCTCTAATAGTTTTTATAAGGAAAAATTGTTAAAAGAGAGAATGGCAATGAGTTTAAAAAAAGTTTATAAGGGAATTTAATTGAATAGTTGAAAATTGTTTAAAAAGGGATAAAATAAAAGGAAAATAAAACATACAAACAGGAACAGAGGGTTAATAATTCGGTTAAATTAAAAGGAAAACAACTTAAAAATTTTTTTTCCGACCGTCAAATCATCACCTTTTTTCACTCTTTTTTACCCTTTTGTTAAGAATGGAAATTAAATAAAGGAGACTGGGTCTGGATCAATTACCAATTCCTTCCGACTGACCGCTGGATTTATACATCGATACAGTAACCGATGCAAATGGTTCCCTTTTAATAAAATTTGGTACCGATACCGATTTTTAATTTTAAAAATTGGAGCAGGTCCATATCCGACCAACTCCGAAATTTCACCAAGACAAGTAACCATCTGTTCCAACCGTTTTATTCCCTCCTCGGGAGTGGAAGCGGAAATTTCTACCCGGATTAGCCGTCCAAAGGGTGGATATTTCAGCAATTTCCGGATTTCCAACTCTTCCTGTGCAAATTGTTCATATTCCATTTGAAAAAGTTTCCGGTGGTGAGTCTGGATTAAAACTTCCCCAATCCCTTTCCGCCCAGCCCTTCCTTCCACCTGTTTTACCAGTGCGACTGTCCGTTCCCGGGCTCGATAATCGGGAGTTGCCAATAAAAAATCCACGTCCAATACTACTGCCAATCCTAAATTTAAAAAATTATGTCCCTTTGAAACCATTTGTGTTCCAACCAGAATATCTATTTTTCCCTTTTCAAATCGTTCCACTAATCGGTCTAAACGGGATTTGGAGGTAAGTCGGTCCCGATCCAACCGCTCTACAGTCCGGTCCGGAAACCTTTCTTGGAGCTCCTCTACCACCTCTTTGGTGCCCTTTCGATGGTGGGTAAACTCTTCACTTCCACAATTGGGACATTGGGCTGGAATTGGCATAACCCTTCCACAATAGTTGCACTTTAAACTCCGCTCTTGTCGGTGGAGACTCATAGATACATCGCAGTTGGGACATTTAATCGATTCTCCACATTGGCGACAGATAGTGTATTTAAAATTACCTCTGGTAGGGAGAAAAACTACCACCTGTCGTCCCTGTTTTAGACTGTTTTCGATTTTGGAAAAGAGGGTCTCTCCAAAATTGGAAATAAAGTAATGCCGTTTTTCCGATTTAAAATAGGTTCCCCGGAGGCGAAAATAGGGAAATTTTGCCAAATCGGCGACTAAGGGAGTTGCACTTCCCAAAACCACCGGCACTGAATAGAGTTTTCCCAATAAAATTGCCAAATCTTTACCATTGTAACGGGGAACCCGGTCCGATTTATAACTATCGTCGTGGGCTTCGTCCACTACAATTACTCCCAATTGCTCCATCGGTAGAAAAAGGGCACTCCTTGCTCCCACAATCAGCCTAATTTTTCCAGTGGCTACCTGTTCCATTATTTTGAGACGTTCCCGTTGAGATAATTGGGAATGCCATACTCCCAACCATTTCCCAAATCGAGCTTGCAGTCGCCGTTCCATTTGGGAAGTAATTGCTATTTCCGGGAGGAGGAAAAGGGCAGTTTTACCTTCCTGAAGGACTTCCCGGAAAAGTTGGACATAAATTTCAGTTTTTCCACTTCCAGTATCCCCGAAAAGGATTTTTGTGCCTCCCTTCCGTAAAAAATCAATTGCCCTTTGTTGGGCTGGAGTATACTCCAAATCGGATGGAATTGGGATGGAAGGGAGTTGTCGGCGGGAATCAGCCCATTCTGGGTGATAAAAAAGTTTTAAAGTCTCCCCCGGGGTTGCAAAATAATAAGAAGAAATAAATCGGAAAAATTCCCACCGGAGTGGAGAAAAGGTGCCCAATTTTTCCAAAACCGGTTTTGTAGGAAAGGGAGGGTTGGAAACTTCCTCAACCACTACTCCCCGTCTTTTCCGATTTTTTAACTCCACTATTACAATATCCCCGGGATTTAGTCCCTCTCCCCGGTAGGTCCAAATATTGGGAGTTCCCTCAATTCCTATTTGATAAAAACCCATTTCCTCCCTTTTTCACTTTTCTTATTAAAATTATAAAAAAGTGGAGGTTGGATGGAACGATATGACTTAATTGACCGGATTGGTTTTGGAATAGGAGCAATACTCCTTTTTTATCTATTGGTGGTTACAATTGTTGGAGGAGAGCCGGGAAGTTGGGCTCACCTATTTCAACTGTTGGTGATTAGTCTTTTGGGAAAAGTGGTTGGAATAGGAATAATCGGATGGATTTTAGGAGTAATAATTTCAATTCTTTTGTCCGGTGGAGGTAACCGACAAATTGGAGAGATTGGGTTGGCGGGAATTATTTTTTTTGCCGGAATGGGTATCGGAGAGTGGTATTTGTTTAAAATTGGAAAATTTGGCTGGTTTTTTGCCGATTTTTTTGGAAAACTAACCGGTGGAATAATTGGAATTGGGTTTCTGTTGGGAGGAGGGTGGAGCTTGTGGATAAAAACTGCTCCCTTTTTAACCTCCCTTTCTATAGGTAATCCCTTTGGCAAAAATGGAAAGGACAGTAAGGGATTGAAAAGAAAAGAGAAAGTCCCTTCCCTCAAAGGATGGTTTTTAAAATGGATTAGAAACATAATTTCGGTAGAGGTTAAATGGGAAAAAGAGGGTGTAATAAAAATTGGAAAAAAATTTTTCCACTGGTTTATAAAAAGGAAAAGAGGAGAGGAGAGAATTAATCCTAATAAAGAGAGGTCGGAAAAAAGGGAAATTAAAACTGTAAATGGAGAGGATAAAACAAATGGAAATAGTCTATCCCGTCCCGATATTGGATTAGGGATAGGGATTGGGAATGGAGCAGAAAAAAATAGAATAGGAGTAGAAAAAGGAAAAAGTAAACAGATATTGGAACAAATAGGGAACCCTTCTTCCAATTCTGTTCCCAAACCGGAAAAAGGGAGGACGGGAGAAAAGGATAGGTTTTTTAAAGGAGAAAAATCTTCCGAAAAGGTAGACGCTGAAAAAGGAGAAATAGGGAAAAGGAAAAGAGTTAATAAAAATGAAAAGGTTGATAAAAATGAAAAAACCGGTAAAAAGGAAAAAATCGATAAAAGGGTAAAACTTGCCAACGAAGGGATAGAATCTAAAAAAGATAACTTTTCCAAAAAAATCAATAATTCTTCAATAGAGAGTGGTAGAAAGATAAAAAATTTTAAAATTTCTAAAACTTCTAAAATTGCCGGAAATCTTGGAACTGTCGGCACAAATAGGGTTTCCAAAGGGATGGGAATTGGAGGATTAGAGGAAATTTCTCCGGAGAAATTGCCGGAAGGGAGAGCCCAAAAAGGGATTGTCTCTTCTGGCGATAATTTGGCCCTTTCCCTGCTCTCCAGCGATGCTTCCCTTTCATCGGAAGAACAATTAAAATTGTTATTGGGAGATGGAATTTTTAAAATAGAACGGGGACGGCGGTTGTTAAAAGTTTATTTTTATTGGGAAGGGGTTCTCAAAAGGGGTAGTGTTCAATTTAAAAAATTGGGAGGAAACTTTTATCGGCTTACTTCTCTTTTAATCCCCCATCGGGTTTATAAGGAGAAGGAAAAGGGAGTGGTTGAATTGCCCCTTTTTGAAAAGGGTCGCCGATGGGATGGGACAAAATTGAGTAAAAAATTGATGGCGACCCAGTTTATTTTAGGGGAAAGGTGGGATGGGGAGCCGGAACTATTTGATTTTGGAAATTGGAGAGGGTTGGGGGTAGTGACTGATTATAAAGTAAAAACGACGGTAGAAGGAGGAGGGAAAATATTAAAAAACCTACTCCGTCAAATGGTTGGGAGCCATTCGGTTGACCAGTTACAAATAGGAATTATCGATTTGGAAGGGGAGTTGGGAGTTGGAGAATATCCCCACCTTTGGCAAGAAACAGCTTCTACCACCCAAACCGCTATTCAACTTTTGAGTGAAATTGGAAAAGAACTCCGGTTTAGAATCGAAATGGAACGGGATGGGATTAAATTTACACCACTTTACCTTTTTTTAATAGGGTTGGAGCGGGTGGAAAAGCGGGAACCCCATTTGACCCAATTTCAACTGGGACAACTGTTTCAACAGGGAGGGAAAGTTTCCATCTATCCAATAATTTTACTTCATAAAAACACTTCTCTCTTTTCCAAACTATTACCTTTAATTCCGACAAGGGTGGAGTTTTCACCGCCCACCTGTGCCGACTTTCCATTCCTGTTCCCTATGGAAGGGGTGATTTGTCCCTCCCAACTTCCTATTTATTTTTAAAAAATTTGAGAGTTAAAAGGAAAGGGCTAAAAAAGGGAAATAAAATTGTGAAAAATTCCGCTGGCAATTTCTTTTGAATGGGGTAGTAGGAGAAAAGCTCCTCCAATTATAAAATAGACAAAAAGGGAGCTGACAATGGAGCTACCCCATAATTTTAAAGTGGTAAGGGAAGAAGGGCGACCGCCCTTTCCAATTCCCATTACCGCATCGGTAAAAAGATGGACCAAATAACCGATGAATACGGCAATTCCACTCCAATAAGCCATTTCCATTTCAACTCCGAACAGATAATAAAGGATATCGGCAATAACTAACCCACTTGCAAAAGCGGCGGGAATAGAATGGAAACTACCGTAAGGTTGGAGAAAGAGGTCCAACACCAAAAAAAAAGCGATTATAAAAATTAATCCTCCGAGCATAATAGCTGCAAAGGCGAAATAGTCCACTTTTTCCCAAGTTTTAGAAAAAAGGAAATAACTGAAAAGGGTAACCGCTCCAAATTCTAACATTTTCAGTGCCGCCGAATTACCCATATCGATACCGGGTAGAATACCTCCTACCATACTTCCTACAATTAGAATCCCTGCCAATTTGGGAGTTAACAGATTGTAGTAAACTGCCCAAAGGGAGACTATTGCTCCAAATATAATCGAAAGTTTAAATTGCCACTCCACATGATGGTCCACTTTTAACTTCTCCACCTTTTCCCCTTTTTCCTCCGCCATTTCCTCTCCTTTACCATTGGTTAAAATTATTTTACTCCAAAATTGCAAAAGAAAAGACCATAATTTTTTTTTCTCTATACCTTTTTAGGCTTTTTGGAAGGGAGGTAGCATTCCAAACAAATCATTAAAAAAACCGTTTAATTTGACCCACCCTCATATAAATTTAAAGTTGGTTTTACCAATCGGGAAATTTCCAAGAGAGTGGGAAGGAATTCCCTTAATTGTGTCGGAGTAATCATATTTGGACCGTCACTTAACGCCTCTGCCGGATTGGAATGGGTTTCAAAAAAGAAACCGTCTACTCCAACTGCCGCCGCTCCTCGGGCTAAGGGAAATACAAAGCGACGGTCTCCTCCACTCTTTCCACCTCCTGCTCCGGGTAACTGGACTGAATGGGTTGCATCAAAAATCACCGGGGCAAATTGCCGAATGGTTGGAAAACTTCGCATATCTACAACCAAATTGCCATAACCAAATGTGGTTCCCCGTTCAGTTACCCAGACCTTTGCCCGATAACTGTTTAAATAACTGGCTTCTTCCCATCCCCGAGTCTCTAAAACTTTTAAAACTGAAAACCTCATATCGGTTGGGTTCATAAACTGCCCTTTTTTGATATTTACAATTTTTCCGCTTTTAGCTGCTCCTATAAGTAGGTCAGTCTGTCGACATAAAAAAGCTGGGATTTGAATTACATCCACTACCTCCGATACCGGCTCTATTTGCCAGCTTTCGTGAACATCGGTTAACAATCGGTATCCAAATCGCTTTTTTACCTCTCCCAACAACTCCAATCCCCGTTTTAGGCCGGGTCCCCGATAGGAGTGAAGGCTGGTTCGATTTGCTTTATCAAAACTGGCTTTAAAATAGAACTCTACATCTGGATGGGAAGCGATAGGGCTCAGCTCCTCTCCAATTTTTAATAATTGTTCCCGACTTTCAATTACACAAGGTCCGGCTATTAAAATCATCAATTTCCTTTCAAATTTAGTTGAGATTGTTTCTGATTGAGCCGAATTTAATTGTAAATTCTACCTTTTTTCTGGAAGAAGGGAGTGTCCAACCCCTTTAATTAGATAGACCCGTCCCAATTTTTTAAAAAATTGATAGGCACCCTCCAAATCGATAATCCTATCCCTTTC
>Ga0256828_1001493_pt1 | contig 14538 bp, 16 predicted proteins | sample CV88metaG_FD_185993 | JGI IMG/M metagenome (GOLD analysis project Ga0256828, IMG submission 185993) | Hydrothermal vent microbial communities from East Pacific Rise, Pacific Ocean - CV88 | ecosystem: Environmental > Aquatic > Marine > Hydrothermal vents | place: Pacific Ocean: East Pacific Rise...
AACTGCTTTGTCTATCTTTTGAGGGGCTATTTTAAAAGCAACTAATGAGGATTTATAGCCGAGTCTTTTTGTATCAAAAATAGCTGAGGTTTGACGGATGATACTAGCTTCTTTTTCTTGATTTAAAATTTTGAGCACTTTTTCTTCTGTTGTGTTGAGCTCTTGTGCTATTGTTGCAAACGGTTTGTGTGTTAATGGAAATTTTTTTTGTATTCTTGAAAGTATTTCTTGTGTCATTTTTTATTCTTTTATGTAAATTTTATGAGATTGTATCGAGCTTTTGCCAAAACTATGTTGATATGGATCAATAAAAGAGAACTCTTTATCTCTCTATGGTATGATTTCTGAATGAGGAGGGGTTATGGTATATTTTCCAGCATTGATGACACTGACACAACGAAAAGTTTTGATTGTAGGGGGTGGTAAAATTGCTTATGATAAGTTATGTCATCTTTTAGAGTTTACTTCAAATATTGAAATTATAGCAAGTGAAATTTCTCAAGAGATGCAAGAGATATTAGTAAAAAAAGAGCTTACGTATAGAAAAAAAACTTATGAAAAAGGGGATGTTATAGGTTTTGATATTGTTGTCGTTGCTGTTGATATTTTTCAACTTCAAGAGGAAATTTTTAAAGAAACAAGAGCACTTCATTGTTTATGTAATGCTGTTGATATTATAGAATTCTGTGATTTTATTTTTCCATCATATATAAAAAAAGGTGATTTACTACTTGCTATTTCTACATCTGGAAGTTCCCCCGCTATGGCAAAACAACTTCGTATATTTTTAGAAAATATTATTCCAGATACAATAGTACCTTTTTTAGAAGAGATGAAAATGCTTCGAGCTACTTTACCAAAAGGTAAAGATAGAATGAAAATGCTCGAGTTAAAAGCAAAAAAGTTTATAAAAAGTTGGCATTAGTTTTTTGCACTTAACATTTCATATGCTTCTTCAATGCTTTTTGTTTGATTTGCAACAAAAAGGTACACACTTGCATTAAGTCGAGCAAGTTTTTCATACTCTAGTGTTGGTTCTTGAATTTGTTTAAGAGAGTCTTCCAAACTTATAGTATCCCATGATTTTTTATATGTAATGCCATAATCTTGTGGATTGATGATATACTCTTGCGTTTTATTATCTTGTGTAATCCATAATCTTCCTTTTGAAAAGAGTTCTGGTGTTCCTTCATTTCCTTGAATGAGTGCAAGTCGTGTATATCTATCTGCAAAAATATCTATATATTTTTTTACATAAGGTTTATGAAAAACACCAGTGATGGCAAATTCACTTTTTGCTATATGTGGTAATTTTTCTATTGTATTAAAACCTGTTCTTAGGGCAAGTTTTGTACGAATATCTGTAAGATTGTGAAGTTGTGGAAAAAAATCAACTCTATCAAAATAATGAATATTCTTTTCTAATATAATATTTGTTGCTATATCTTTTGTCGTAATACCACCTTTAGCTGGTTGTTGCTCATCTCCAATGACTACAAGTTGTAAGGGTGTTTTTTGTAATTCTTTTGCTATAAGTGGAAACAGATAAGGATTTTTTGCTTTACCATCAAATGGATAGCCAAGTTCTATAGAATCTGCTACAACTTGCTGTGTTATATAATCATCACATGCTGCAATAGTACCTCGAAATTCTTCTGTAGTTTCAGGTTTAAGTCGCCATCCAAGTAAAAAAGCAGCAATTTGCTCACTAGGGACACTTTGATTTAGCATTTGTTGCATCATATTTTGTGCTTCTTCAAAGTTTAAATCACGATTCCCTTTAGGTCCAGTACCAACGGCATGTATATATTTAGAAAAATTCATACATATCCCTTGACTATTTTTCTATACTTTTTTCTAATTGATCTTCTATAGCATTTTGTAAATCATTATTTTGTGGTATTAAATGGAAATAGTTTTTAGAAAATTTTACAGTTATGGCTTGTGTTTCACCATTAGTAGCTTTCTCCGCTATAACAGCATTCTCTTTAAATGGTGTCATTCTCCAACCATCTTCTTCTCCTGCTTGCATAATTAGATGATTAAACTTTTTAAGTGGCATTGGATGCTTTAGTTGAGTGTAAGATATTTTTTGTGTATCTTCAATATTTGGCGTATGTGTACTACATGCACTAAAAAGTGTAGAGAGCGTTAGTGTGATAGTCGTGATAAGTTTCTTTTTCATTATTTTTCCTTCCTATATAAATGAGTTAAGATTACTTATATGATATAATAATAATGATAAAGATAGTTTGAATTTATAAAAATTTTTGAATAACTCAAAGGAGACGTGAATGATGCAAAAAGCTTTTTTGTTTTTTATAATCTTAAGTGTAAGTATATATGCACAAGATTCTCTTAAAACATTTGATACGGCGATGGCATATCTACTTGGTAAAGGTGTTATACAAAATAAACATAAAGCATTTATTTTACTTAAAAAAGCATCCAAAGAGGGGAGTAGTGAAGCTCAATATAATTTGGCACTTATGTACTATATGGGTGATGGTATCGATCAAAATATAACTCGTAGTGCAGAACTTTTAGACTCTTCTGCACAGCAGGGGTATAAAAAAGCTATAGAGAATGTTGGTCGAGTATATATGCAACTTCTAAAGTTTGATAAAGCACAAAAATGGCTGAAACAAAATGCAAAAGATGGTGATAGTGAAGCAAACTATTTACTTGCAGAAATTTATGTAGAAAAAGGTGATTTGAAATCTGCCAAAATCTATGCGAAAAAGGCACTAGATAATGGCAATCCACAAGCACAAGAGTTATGGAATCAGTATAAACTTTCTACTTACTAGTAAACCATGAAAGTTGTTCTCGTAGTTTAACAACTTCGCCTACTACTATAAGTGCTGGAGTTGGTAAGTCTTGAGCTTTTTGTACAATATTTTCTAGTGTACCAACAACAACTTGTTGCTCTTTCGTACTTCCTCTTGAAATGACTGCACATGGACAAGTTGAGGGTTTTCCAATCTCTATGAGTTTAGAAGATATTTTTTTGAGATTATGTAAGCCCATAAGAAAGACGATTGTGTCATTTGTTTTGAAGTTTTCCCATGGAATTTGAGAACTTTCTTTATTTGGAGATTCATGTCCTGTAACAACCCGAAAACTTACTGCTACACCACGATGGGTTACTGGAATACCTGCATAAGCTGGTACACTGATGGCAGATGTGATACCAGGAATGATTTCAAAACTAATACCTCTTTCTTTTAAGTAAGCTCCCTCTTCACCACCACGACCAAAAACAAAAGGATCACCACCTTTAAGTCGAACTACTGTTTTGTACTTTAGTGCATTTTGATAGATAACTTCATTAATCTCATCTTGGGGTAAAGTATGTCTGCCATCTTCTTTTCCAACATAAACAAACTCACACCCATTTTTTGCCATCTTTAAGATTTCAGGATTAGCTAAACGATCATAAATGATAACATCCGCTTCTGTAATAACACGATGTGCTTTCATTGTTAAAAGCTCAATATCACCAGGACCCGCTCCTGTTAAATATACCATACTCATTATTTTATTTCCTCATAATTATAAAGAAAAATACCAGAAGGCTTTTTAATGGTAAATATATCTCTTTTTATCCACCATCCTTTAGTATCGATAACAACAACTTTATTGCTATCATTAACAGATACATAAAGTTCTGGACGAATGTTTGACCATCTTACATGTAAGACTTTACCTTTAAATTGAAATCTTTTAATAATTTTTAGCGTCTTCGTATTTATAATTTGAATAACAGGAAATTTTTTACCAGAAAAAGTAACTGCTAGATATTTTTTATCTGGTGATAGTGCTGTAAAAACGGGAAGACCTTCTGTCTTTATAGAAGTAATATACTTAAATCTTGGTGTAAAAACGAAAACTTTATTATCACCAACTGCTGGTATGAAAACTTTTGCATTACTCACAGACCAAAAACCAAAATGAGGGACTTTTAAAACAGGTTCTCTTTCTCCTAATTTTAAAGGAATTTTCTTAAATTGCATAGTGGCAAGATTTACTTCTCCTAACCATGGTGAATTGAAAAATCCATTAATATATTTATCACCATCAAGTAGTGCATCAAATGGCATAATACCAACATCTTTAAACTCTTTTTCAAGAACAAAATGTGGTTGTTTTTTCCCTTTGTTTATGTCTTTATATACCGCAATACTATCTTTATCCATCTCTGAGAAAACAAGATAATTTTTATAAATTTTAATCCCAACATTACGAGAATTTGTTTTGATTTTTTCTATAGGGTCAAGATTTCGTGAAAGTATATCGACACTTTTGTCATCATAATTTGCAACAGCAACATAGTTTTCATTTATAACAAAACCTATAGCGCTTTTACTTGTTTTATATTCACTGAGCTTTTTTTCAGAGCGAGGGTCAAAACGAATAATATAACCATCTCTACTAATGAGATAGCCATCATTCTTATAAAATTTCATGACACCATGATTCATATTGTGCATATGAAGCATATGATTTCGAGGTAAGCCATCCTCTATAACAGCTATAGAACTACTTTCTCTCTCAACAACAAATACTTTTTCTTTTTTTATTGGTGTTGCAAATAAAGAAGTACCAATAATAGCACTTAAAACTATTTTTTTTAACATATTAAATATTCTCTCTTTCTTCTTTTGTTAAATAACATGATGGGTCTTCTGCCCATAAATCACCACTGATGGCATACGCTCTCGCACGGCTACCACCATTACAAATATCAATCTGTTTACATGTAGAACATATACCTGTAATCTGTTTGCGTGGATGGATGCGAAGTTTATCTAAAAGTTCGCCACTTTGCCAAATCTCACCAAAATTTTGGTGTAAAATATTACCAACAACAAGAGGAAAAAACGGATCTGGTCGTACTTCACCTTCTGAGTTAATATTAAGTAGTTTTCTTCCTGCTGAATTGCCACCCCATTGTACAAGTCTTTGTCTCATTTTTTCTTTAAGGTGAGGGTATTTTATGGCAAATTTGTTTAAAAACATTACAGCATCCATCTCCATATTTCCTGTGACTATCTCTATATCGCGTCCTGTTTCATAGTACTCAAATGCTTTATCTAAAATATACTCAACTGCTTTGCGTCTTTGCTCTTTTGTAAGATCCATCTTAAGGTTATCAAGTCCACGACCTGAGTAAACGAGATGTGAAACATAAATTTTTGGGATGTTATGTGTTTCTGCTAAGTTGAAAATATACTCAAGGGAGTTGATAGTATCTTTTGTCATCGTAAATCTAATGCCAACTTTAGCACCTGTAGCATTAGCTAAATCAACAGCTTTGAGTGTCTCTTTAAAAGCACCTTTAAGCCCTCGAAAGTAATCGTGTGTAGGTTCATCGCCATCGATGCTAACGCCAACATAGTTAAAAGTGGATGTTATCTTTTCAATATTACCTTTTGTAAAGTATAAACCATTACTTGAGAGGTAAGTGATAATACCATGTTCTTTACAAAATTCTGCAATCTCGAATAAGTCTTTACGAGTAAGGGGTTCTCCACCTGAAAAAATGATAAACTTTACACCATTTTCTTTCATCTCTAAGATAGTTTTTTTTATTTGTGGTGTTGTGAGTGTATCTACTTCATCAAGTGTTGATTTTGAATAACAGTGTAAACATGAGAGATTACAACGGTTTGTAAAGTTCCAAATGGCTATACTTCCATTTAAAACTCTCTCTTTTTTATCTTCTACAACAGAAGCAATGAGATTTGAGAGTCTAAACATTAATTTTTTCCTTTAAAAGAGAGTATATAATCACTAATGAGATCTAACTCTTTTGCATTGAGATGAAGTTGTGTCATCACTGTTCTTTTATAGCCAAAGGCTTTATACATAGATTTTGGAGAAGCTATGTAAGCTTCTATTTCAGATTTTGTGCGTTTTTGTGCTATTTGACTAAAGGGTGGGCCAAATGCCATTGCTGTTTGATGATGACATCCCCAACAGTAAGTTTCAAATACTTTTTTACCATTGAGTGTATCAGCATTGATAGTAATAACAAAGAGGCAAAGGAATACAGATATTTTTTTCATAAAGAACCTTTTATATTTGAGTCGAGACTTCTTTCATTAGTAAAGGTTTAGTTAAACTTTTATCTTTTAGGTGTAACACATTGGAACAACTAGGTTTTGCAAGTATAACAAACATTGACGCTTTGATTATATCACCTTTTTGTATATTTGGTACATTATAGGTAAGAGTTTTTCTCTCTTTTGGCTTTAAATTATTAACAAAGCCTCTTTTATATGCAAAAGCTGGTATAGCGACAAAAGTTCCCTTTTGATCTTTAAATTCTATGATGAAAGTTCCTTGCTTATCTTCAAGCGGTGATTTTTTAAAGTTTTGCCAAATAACTTTCCCTTTACGAATGAGTTTAAGTTGTAAGTACTTTAGTCGTGAAGCTTGTATTATAAGAGGGTGAGGCATTTTATTTGTAAGTGTTACTTCTATAGTTTTTCTTTTTGCTTGTAAACTTATGTCGATTCCTTCTTGACGCATAGAAAGATTATGAATACCTCTAAATATATGACTGTGATGTTTTTCTCGTCCTCTTTTATTCATTTTTTCAGCACCACCATTAATGAGAGGCATATGGCATTTTATACATTCTGTAGAGTCTTGATTATTTTTCATTGCATCAAAAATCATTACATCATGAGAATTTCTTTTATGAGAATGGCATCCTAAACAAACATTTTTTTTATAAATAGGGTTGTGAAGCATCTCATGCTTATCGCTATCATCAGGATTTTCTAGTGAACCAAACATAGAGGGCTTATAACCATCTGGTTTTTTAGAAATATAAATAATATTTTTTTGATGTGCTTGTTTTACATAACCAATTTGATGACAATAAAAACAACTTATGGCATCTGTTTGCTCTACATAGCGTTCACTAGGTTGTTCTTTCCCTAGTTCTAATGCTTCTCTATTTGTCGCAGCTGGCATATGGCATGAAGCACAATCATAAGTTTTTGTACTAACTGCATTGGCAACTTTTCTATGCAATTCATCATTAAAATAAGTTTTGGAATGAAAAGAGCTTTGGTATTCATAGTAAATATCTTCATGGCACTCTTTACAAGATTTATTTGTTAAATATTTTGCAGACAAAAGTGGACTTAAAATAGTGAAGAGAAAAAGTAAAAAAAGTTTCATAGCATCTCTTTATAATAAGTTAAAAAAGTTTTCCTCCCTATGAAAAGGGAGAAAAAAAGAGCTTTTTAAGCTCCTGGAATTGATTGACGATGTTCTATAGAATAAGTAAAAGTTGGTGTTGTTAAACCTTTGATATATTTAACAAATTTACCAGTTTTTGCTTCATAGATACCGATACGACCAGCATTCCATTCTGAAATCATAGTCCAATGACCATGGTTTGAAGGCTCAGCATGTAAAATACGAGGTGTCACAGCATTACCATGTTTGTCTTTTACAGTTGGAACACTCCAGCTATAAAGTACTTTATGTGTTACAGGATCTGTAACAGTACCTCTTTTTTTACCAACAGTAATAATTCTATCTGTTTCTAAAGTTTGCTTGTTGATAAGGTACATTTTATTCCAGTTTGTTGGACCACCAAGAACACAATCTGACCAGATAAATGGAGTATGTTCACTTGTACCAACAAATAAACCACCACCAGCAGTTCTTACATGTGCAACAACATCCCAGTTACTGTCCCAAATAACAACATCACCAACATTCATACTATTTGTAGCATAAAGTTGACCATATCTGTCATTATACCAAGATGAACCTTGACCAGGATGTGGCTTAGAACCAGGACCAGTATATACTTTAGCAACTAATGATTTAGTTTTAAAGTCAACTACACCCATAAGGTCTGAACCTTGAGATGCTTGCATAAGATAACGCCCCATCTCTTTACCTTCATTTTCAAAACCATCATGGAGAATTTTACCAATATTTGGAATGTCACCAACGATAGGGAAGTTTTCTTTAGAGTAATCTACTATGTAAACATGACCAGCATCTTTAAGTGCAAATGCAATGTATGGACCATATGGAGTATCATAAATACCAGCTACACGAGATGAACCAATGTTACCATCTGTATCAATTACACTTGATGTTGGATATACTTTTAATGGTTCAAGTGTCATAGCATCCATAAGGATTGCTCCACCTGGAACATAGTTACCAGCCATAAGGTATTTACCATCTGGAGAAACTGCTAGACCACGAGAATCTGAACCAACTTGCACCTCTGCAATTTTTTGTTGTCCTTTTGATGCAAGGTCAAACATTGTTACTAAACCTGAACGAGAAATAGAGTAGGCATAACGAGGTTGACGCTTATTTGTTACTGTAACATGGACAGCAAATCCAGCTGGATGTCTTGATAAAACTTTACCATTTGTACCATCAACAAATACAACGCGTGCTGCATCTCTTTCTGTAACAAAACAGATGTCTGTAACTCTTTTAACATCTACAGCATGAGGATATTTCTTCATCAATGCCATTCTGTCATTAAGTTTTTTCCACCCTTTTTTTACATTTTCCATAGTAAGAACTTCCATTTTCTTACCTTTGAAATGTTGTAAATAATCAACCATTTTTTGTGCATCTGTTTTATCAAACTTTGTAGCAAACGGAGGCATAGCTGTACCCGCACGGCCGTTTAAAATAGTTTCAACAAGCATATTTGCATTTTTCTTAGCGATTTTAGCAGGGCGTAAATCGGCACCAACACCACCTTCATGGTTAGGACCATGACATCCCTGACACTCTTTTTCGAACATTTTCGCAACATCCATATGTGATGTTCCAGCGAATAAGCCTGACGCCACTACAGATAAAGCAGCAACGGACATAACTAATTTATTAAATCTCATTTTATTTCTCCTTGTAAAGAATAAAGATGAAGCGTAAGTTGTTTATAATTAAACTATTACACCAAAGTAAATCTTTATCTAAAAGTAACAAAACAAAAAAGTTATAGAACACTTTTGTAGATGTTATCGTTTAGAACTGCAGTATTTTATATATTTCTGTATATAATTATCTTGATATAAATCAATTTAAGCAAATTAATAGCTAAATTTTATATTTTTTTTATATTTTAGTAACAAAATGGAAGAAAGAAAAGAAAAAGCTTGATATAAATCAAAAGATTTTAGGAAGCTTTTTTGTATAATTCAAATGTATCATTATGGAAAGATTTTATTCATTTCATATTGTAAAATGTTCTTATGGACAAAGGACATTGTAACCTTTAAAAAGGCTACAAAAACACAATTTCATTAGGAGAAATACAATGACATTTTCAAGTTCAGTTGAGTTGTTGTCTTTTCACTGGGTGGCGTACTCAATCTATGCAGCAATGATTCTATCTGTTGTTGCTTGGTTTGGATATAACCTTACAAGAAAAGATGCCAAATCAGTTTTTCGTATTCCATTTTATGGATATATAGCGTTTTTAGTTGCAGGTGGTGTAGGGCATCATATCTTTACATACAATGCAATTCCATGGGTATCTCAAGATATAACAAGAGATAGTATTACTCCAGATGCTTCTTATGATTTTGAAATTGCAGATCATAAATGGGTAAATTTACCTAAACAAATAGTAGTGCAATGTGGTCAAACTATCAAGTTTGATGTACATAGTAGAGATTTAGTATATGGTTTTGGACTCTTTAGACAAGATGGTTCTCTAGTAATGCAAATGCAAGTAAATCCAGGAACGGATGCTACAGGTATTTTAGAATCAAATGATATTTTATGGACATTTAATCATAATGGTTTGTTTGATTTAACTTCTACAGAGTATTCAGGTCCAGCACAATATACAGAAGATGGAAAAGATTTAATGAAAGTGAAAAATTTCGTAAAAGTTGTTGGTTGTCACGATGGAGGTGCTAAATGAGTTTTAAAGAAAACTTAATAAATGGAACAAACTTTGATCATGAAAGTTTAAATGCTTTACAAAAAGTTACGCTTCGTGCAGTTGTCATGAGTTTCCTATTTTTTGGTTTAGTTGCCATTGAAGGTATGATTATGCGTCTTGTTGTTACAGGACCAGCGGTAAATCCTTTACCTGAGATGTTTTCTCATCCTCAACATTATTTTTCAATTATGACAGTACACCCAATTGTTGGTATCTTTGGTTCAACATATCAGTTAGTTTTTGCTGCATTTATGTTTTTAGTACCATTTTTAACGAAAAAGCCTCTTTATAGTGTAAAACTTGCAAATGCTGTTTGGTTACTTATTACTATAGGTACTGCTTTAGCGTGGATTGCTGCATTTGTATGGCAATATGCACCACTTTATACACTTTACTGGCCATTACCAGCTGATACAAAACAGTTTAGTGTAATTGGTGGGATTGTATTTATCATTGGTGTTGCTTTAATTATGCTTGGTACACTTGGTTTTATCTATAATATCTATGCAACAATCTTCGCTCGTGTAGGTGTTCATAAAGATAAAACAACAAAAGAACTTTTAATCTCTGGTTTTGGTATAGATGGTTTCTTAAATCTTATTTATAAACTTCAAGGAAAACCACCATATACAAAAGAACCAGCATTAGCATTACCTGTTGTTGCTATTTTCCGTGGTACTGTAGATACATTCTTAGATGCTATCGTTATCTTAAGTGCGGGTATTTTAGTTCTTGTTTACCTTTTATTTGATGCAAGTGGTCATCCTCTTGATGTTTCTGTAATTGATTCTTTGCTTTATAAGAACTATTTTTGGTGGGGTCTTGACCTTGTTGCTGATGGTCTTGTTCTTATTTATGTTGCTGGTTCATGGTATTTACTTGCTACGCTTATCACTGGACAAAAACTATTTATGGAAAATGTTGCTCGTGCTGCATTAATGCTTGAGCTTCTTGTATCTTGGATGGTATGGTCTCACCACCTTTTAGCTGATCAAAATCAACCTGAAATGATGAAACTTATCTCTGGTGAAATGGTTACAGCATTTGAACTTTTAACACAAGGTTTAGCACTTTTCATTACACTTGTAACATTATGGAAAGCGCGTCCACTTAAAATGACTATGGAGTTAAAATATCTTCTTGGTGGTTTAGCTGGTTTTGGTTTGGCTGTTCCTGCTGCGATTATTCAAGCAGATATGGGTATGAACCGTGTTTTACATAATACTCAGTGGATTATTATGGCACATGTGCATATTGCATTAATTGTTGGTCTTTATATGACACTTTATAGTGCATTGTATGTTCTTTGGCCAATTGTAACAAATAATACAAAAATGTACTCATCTAAACTTTCAAATGTTCACTTCTGGTTATATCTTATAGGTGGTATCGGTATGGGTGCATTTGGTGGTATGGCAGGGCTTCATGGTATGCTTCGTCGTCACCTTTATGTTCACGGTGAATTTAGTACGCTAATGATTTTAGCTGCTATTTGTGGAACTATGGTTCTTGTGGCATGGGGTGTTTTCTTATATAACATCATTATGTCAGTTGGACTTAAAGGTCTTATTGGTATCTTTTTACCAGCAAAAGATCAAACTGCTTCTTATGGTATAGAACCAGAAGTTATTGCAGATAATCACAAAGTATAATCTTTGTAGTGGGATTTCCCACTACAAAATATTTAATACTAAACATAGGGTGTTTAGTGTTAAGCATTTATAAAAGGATAATGATTGATACATCTTCCAAGAGTAGCATTAGAGATAAAAACAGTAGGCTTGTATGACTTGATTTTACAAGATGTACAAAAAATAATGGGTAAAACACGAGTAAATGAAGAAGAGATTTTAGAGGTATTACACAAACATCCTCAAGTTCTTGAAGAGTATAAGCAGATTAATGTTGAATACAATTTAAGTAATATTCATTTAAGAGATATACCACTTGATAAATTAGAGACTTCATGTAAAGAGGAAGCAGAAAAAATTAATGATAATTTACAGCATTTAAGAGAGATTGAAAAATACACTTTAGATTTTGAACAAAGTTCAACTCTAGTTATTATATTTTCTATAGAATTTTTCGTACTTTTTTCTGTACAGTATTTTATCGTTTTACTTGATTTAAAAGAGTGGCAACTTTGGATTTATAGTCTTTTTGCTATGTCTATAGTCGTGGCATGGTGGTATGCAAATAAAGAAAGAAAAGTATATGCTACAAATGATGCAATTTATGAAAAAAAATATGAAGAGACTTTAAAAATGATAGATGCTTTAGAAGCGAAAGGGTGCATTAAAAAAACTGATTTACTTATAGTAGAGTGTGAAGAACATGTCTAAACAAATAAAAATTGCATATGTATGGACTAAAGAACTTGCATTAAAAGCGAGTAAACTTTATTATGATTATGATATGCGTAATTCTACAAAGCGATACATAGGATGGTTTTTTGTAGCATTAACGCAGTTTGCCATAGTAGGAGCTTTAAAACATGATGTTTTTGGGCTTTTGTATGTATCTACATTCTTAGTTATATATTGGTACTATGGTCGTTGGTATTTAAGAAAGAGAATGTTAGAAAATTTTTATAGTAAAAATGGTGTTGAAGGACAAAAAATAGAGTTTGTTCTTGACAAAGAAGGACTTCATTATGAAGGGCAACTTGTCAGCTGGGATTCTATAGAAAAAGTTGTCAAATTTGATGATGGTATTTTAATGCAAACAAATGATTCTACACTCTTTTTTGAAAATAATTTTTTTACATCTTCTCAAGATAGAATGGATTTTATGGAATTAGCAAAGAGTAAAGGGAAAAGTTAATGTTTTATTTTGACATTATAGCTGTGAGTTTATTTGTTATCGCTTTAGTGGTAATTGCTGCCGCCATGGACAAGGAAGATATGTCTGAGTATGATTAAAATTTAAACACTACATGTAAGCTTTTCTCTCTAAAATATGGATATAATTTCATCACTTTTAAGATATAAAGAGAGAAAAATATGCAAACACCCTTAGAGAGTTTTATAGATTACCAAGCCGACACTGGTATGCAGTGTGGCTCCTACTCCATAGATGTTCCACCGTTAAAAGAGGGGGAACAGTATAGATTCCATTTTGATGCTGTTGCTTGTGTTGGTTGTCGTTGTTGTGAAGTTGCATGTAATGAACAAAATAACAATCCTGCTGATGTAAAATGGCGTCGTGTTGGTGAGATGGAAGGGGGAGACTTTCCTGCTTTTACCCAACTTTTAAACTCTATGAGTTGTAATCACTGTATAGACCCTGAATGTTTAAAAGGGTGTCCTACAAACTCTTATATCAAACTTGACAATGGTATAGTTTTTCATGATGATGATGCGTGTATAGGGTGTCAGTACTGTACATGGAACTGTCCTTATCAAGTGCCTGTTTTTCATGAAGAGAGAAATATTGTTACAAAATGTCATATGTGTCATGAAAGACTCGATGAGGGGCAATCTCCTGCGTGTGTGCAAGCATGTCCTGCTGGTGCTATAGAGATAGAGGTTGTCAAAGTAGATGAGTGGCTTGCACGAGATATAGATGAGCAAGCTAATATGCCATTTCTTCCAGATGCTCGCATTACAAACTCTACAACGCGTTACACACTTCCTAAAAATATGCCTGAAAATATGAAAGAGGTTGATGAACATATTTTAAAACCTGCACATAAAGAGATACCTCTTGTTTTTATGACAGTGCTGACACAAATCTCATTAGGTGGTTTTTTAGCTTTATTTTTAGGTGATGTGATGAGTTTATTTGGTTTTGAAAAAACAAACTGGATTATGGCACTTTTAGTGATGCTCCCTTCTGCTATAGGGCTTCCACTCTCAGCACTCCATTTAGGGCGACCATTTTTGGCAATGACAGCAATGAAAAATATTAAAACTTCATGGCTCTCTCGTGAGGCATTGGCTTTGGGTGTTTTTACAGGTTTGATGGTTGGTGTTATTGGAAGTTACTTCTTTGAGATACCAACATTTTTACGCATTCTCTTAGAACTACTTACTTTAGGGATTGGTGTATATGGTATCTATGCACAAAGTATGATTTACCGTATAAAAGCACGACCATCATGGAATAGAGTTACAACAAACTTGAAGTTTTTTGGGGTGGGGTATATCGGTATATTTTTAGTAGCATTTATCAGTAGTTTGTCCAATATACACGAGGCGATAGTACCACTTACAACAATGGCAATGCTTGGTGCTTTGGCACAGCTTTTCTTCACTTATGAAGATATAAGAACGCTCGATACCATTAAAGAGAATGCGTATCAGCTTCAAAGAACAAAACGCTTATTAAATGAGCATTTTAGTGAAGTGAAAAAATATCGTTATTTTACGCTGGTTATTGGTGGTGTGATGCTACCACTTCTTGCTTTAGTATTAAGTAGTGTTTCGTCTGTGGTAACTGCTATTGTCCTTTTTGTAGCAATGGTACTTGTTTTTGTAAGTGAATTAGGTGATAGATTTTTATTTTATACTACCGTTGTACCTCTTGGTATGGCAGGTGGATTTTTTGTAGGAAAGCAGAGGTAGAAAAGATGGCAATTATAG
>Ga0256828_1001494_pt1 | contig 14527 bp, 16 predicted proteins | sample CV88metaG_FD_185993 | JGI IMG/M metagenome (GOLD analysis project Ga0256828, IMG submission 185993) | Hydrothermal vent microbial communities from East Pacific Rise, Pacific Ocean - CV88 | ecosystem: Environmental > Aquatic > Marine > Hydrothermal vents | place: Pacific Ocean: East Pacific Rise...
TGAAGAGATAGACCCGATCCATAACCAGTACTCAGGTGCTCCCATGTAAAAGAAGTGGTGTCCTGTTCCGAGGATCCCCGAGACCATAGTCATCGCAATGATAAGATACAACCATTTATCAATATGTTCTCTGTCGACACCGGTAGTCTTGATCAGTACAAATGCGAGTATCGCTCCAAGGATGAGTTCCCAGGTAGCTTCAACCCACAGGTGCACTGTAAACCACCAGAAGAACTTGTCTGCAATAAGGTTGTCAGGCACATAAAATGCAAACAAGAAGAAGACGGCAAGACCTAAAAGACCTGTAAGCAAGACGGTAGTAATAACGGTCTTTCTGCCCTTAAGCACTGTCATCGTCACATTTAAAAGATATGACAGAACAACAATCACAATACCCACTTTTGTTGGTAAGGGTTGTTCAAGAAACTCTCGTCCCATGGTTGGAAGCAGCTTGTTAAAAGTCAACTCTGTGAGCTCTGCATAGGGTACAAAAAGATACCCTAGGATTGTAGCAACTCCAGTTGCTGCAAAGATCCAAAAAGTGATGATTGCTAGCTTTGGACTCCAAAGTTCCGACTCTGTCTCTTCCGGGACAAGGTAGTAAGTACCACCCATGAACCCAAATAACAAGAGTACGATAAGAAGGTTTGTATGTACCATCCTTAAGACATTAAACGGAATAAGTGGAAACAAAAAGTCTCCCCAGATATACTGAACTCCCATTAAAATACCAAACAAGATCTCCCCTGCTAAAAGAAGAAGTGCAAAAATAAAATATGGTTTTGCGACCATCTGTGAACTATATTTCATGATGCTTCCTATCCTTCGATCGTTGGTGGCCATTCATTGGCATTTACTTTGGATGTCCATATAAGGAAATCCGCTAGGTTGTTGACCTCTTTTTCTGTTAAGTTGAACTGAGGCATCTTTCTTCTGTTTGGCATGTCTAAAGGCTGTGCAGCCATCCATGCCTGCATATAGCCTTTAAAGGCCGCCTCATCTCCTGCACCTCTTCTTTGAAACACATTCATAAGTTCTGGTGCATAGTACGCTCCCTCTCCTACTATTGTATGACATCCGACACAGTCATTTTTTTCCCAAAGCTTTTTCCCGGCAACAACACTTTCTGTCATGTTCTGCTGATTTGAACGCTCTGGGATCTGATGTACAGTGTCAAAAGTAAGGGCAATAAATATCATGAGTGCGAATGTTCCACCACCATAATAGATGTTTTTTGCCATACTTTTTGTTATACGTTCAGTCATCTAAAATCCTTATTTCTTTTTCTACCTTGGAGTAGTAATTGGAATATTAGCCAAAGATATTTAATTCTACCTTCGAGTCGTAATTAGAAATAAAAGTTATGATATACTTCATAAAATGAATGTAAGGGGTTTGTTTGAAACTTAGTAACAGTTCCCAATATGCTATTCGAATTCTTTCTTATATGGCATTACAAAAAGAGACTACGACTCTCAATGCAACACAACTTGCGGAGGCCCTTCAAATACCGTATAAGTTCTTAACAAAGATCATGACAGAAGTCGTTAAGTCTGGTCTGGTGGTCTCTATACGAGGCAGAGAGGGTGGTTACAGATTTGAAAAACCAACGTCTGAGATTATTATAAGTGAGATACTTGATATTTTTAATGATGCTATAAAAGATGAAGAGTGTCTCTTGGGTATTGGCTTTTGTAACGGTCTTTGTAAATGTGCACTTCATGATCAATGGATGGAACCAAAACATCTTATGCAAAAAATATTTTCTGAATCCAGCCTTGAAGACATAGCTGGGCAAGGCTGTAAACTTTAGTATTTGTCTGTTTAGAAGTCAGGGTAGGGTTCAGTCTCACTCGTTAAAGATATTCATCTATTTTTGTAATTGGGTGGTTGGAAAAGGGCGACCAGTGTAGTAGCCTTGATAGTAGTCTATGTTAATAGACTGCAAGGTGTTGTAGACAGCTTCATTATGGACATATTCAGCGACCGTTTTGATGTTTAGTTCCTGGGCGAGGGTGATAATACTCTTGACTACCGCTAGCGAATTTGTTGAATTGTCGATCTCTTTGATGAGCGATCCATCTATCTTGATGAAATCAGGTTGGAGTTTTAAGACGTTCTCCATGCTGGAATAACCAGCGCCATAGTCATCTATCGCAATCTTGCAACCATACTCTCGAATCTCTTTAATAAATGACAAGACAACATCAAAGTCACTGATGACATCGGTCTCTAAGATCTCAAAAATAATTCGTTCCGGTGTGTCAAAAGCATCGATCTGCTCTACGAGAAAATGCCGAAAGGTCGCGCTGTTTATATCTTCATACCCAAGGTTGACACTAAAGGTATAACTGTTGTTCCTAAAGACATCAAAAGAACGTGTGACCCTCTTTTTCATCATCTCTTCATACACGAAGATCTTTTTTGCACTCTCTAAAAAAGGATAGATAGAGTAGATGGTGTCATCAATAGGGTCTGTAAAACGCATAAGACATTCAAACTTTTCAACATAACTGTTCTTACTACTGACGATAGGTTGGATGTAGGGTACGATGGTGTCTGCAAAGAGTATACGTTTTAATATGACGATCTCATTGATGAGCTGTTTTTGTTCCTCTTCTTGGTAAGAGAGACTTAAAATATCAAGATTGATATCAAGGATCTTGTGGACAGCGGTAAGCTTGTTCGCCTCACCTTTTTCTTGTAACAGTTGTTCTACAAAGCTACGTACAAAACTAAAAGCAGTGTTGACATAGTGGGAAGGTAAACCTACCTTGACATGCTTTTCACTAATAATATAAAGCTTTTGAAAGTAGGCCTCATCATAGGTACCATTAAAGAGGTCTATAAACCAGAGACCGATAGCCCTTTCATGGATGTGTAAGATCTCAGGTGTGTTCAAAAAGAGTTTGGCATGTTCAAAGCCAAAGATAAACTGATAGAAATTAGGTAGTAATTTAGGTGTTGAGCGTTTGACGATCGGTAGAAGTGACTGAAGTATTGTGGCATCTTCATGTGTGAAACGATAGTGTGCTTTCATCTTTTCAATGTCAATGGTACTTAGGTTATGTATGGACTTATGGTAGTTGTCACTCATCTTCTACACCCTCGCATAAACTATATAGAACAATATTATACGGTTTGTTTCTTAGAAGTACACTAAAGTTATAGTATATGGTATTCTAAGATTGACCAATTGAAACATTAGGCTGATATGACCTTGTTCCTGCCTAGGCTTTTGGCCTCATAAAGTGCTGTATCGGCACGTTGAAAACACTTTTCTTGATCTTCATCTTCCAATAACACAGCAACACCACAAGAGACAGTAGTCTGCTCACATTCCTCTACCTTTAACTGTGCTACATTTTGTCGAATCTTTTCTGCGACATTAAGGGCATCTGGTAGGGTGGTATTTGGCAATAGTATGGCAAACTCTTCACCACCCCAACGTGCAACAACATCACTCTCTCTTACGGTCTTAGTGATAGTGCTAGCAATCTGTTGCAAGATCTGATCACCTTTGAGATGACCAAAGCGGTCATTGATCTTTTTAAAGTGGTCAATGTCGCATAAGATAAGGGTGAGTGATTGCTCATAACGGTGTGCAGAAGAGATGAGTCTCTTTGCTGTGTTGTCAAAATTATATCGGTTATAGAGACCTGTCAAAGCATCTTTAGATGCTACATTCTGTAGTTGGATCTCGGCCTCTTTTTGGAGTGTGACATCACTGGCAAAGGTAATAATCACTTTCTTACCTTTGAAGTAACCATATTGTATAACGATATGGGCATGATAGTAGGCCTGTTTATGACTGCTGTAAAGTTTGTAAACCTCAGAAAAACTCTTCTCTTCGTCAAGATGTCGCTTGATCGTTTGAATCATATCAGCAGTGAATTCAGGATGAACTTCTGAGAGTGTCTTGCCTATGATATTGTTGGATAGACATCGGGTACAGTTAAGCGTTATCTGGTTTGCATAGAGATAGCGCATGTCCTCAGGGTCGAAAATAGCAATACTGTCATGTGCATTTTCCACCATAAACCTAAACTCATCACTCTCTTGTTTGATAATAAAGAGGTGGCGATGGGAACGTTCTATGAAGTAAGCAGCCACACCGGTCACAAGTCCACCCGAGATCAAGACGTAGACAGCAGCAAAAATATCGAGAAATTCGATTCCAATGATAATGGAGAGAAAAAGGAAGGCTATAAAGATGCTTAGAACAGAGAGTAGGGCGAGCGAAAAACCTATGCCATACATCGTAAAAATACCAATGATTGGCAGAAGGATGTCTACTTGAAAAAGAGCTCTCTCGTTTGTTGTAAGGATATAGTAAAGGATGGGTGCGATGCCTACAAGAAAAGCAGTACTTGACAAAATAAGCGCGGGATACTTATGAAATATAGGTCGCGATGAGAGGCGTATGAGGATCAAAGCACCTACTATCCCTATGATCGAAATAAGGATGAGTAAGGTGAGCTCGTTTTTGGTAATAAAGAGGTACGTAAGTGGTGCATAGGTCAGATAAAGCAGTATGGCTATCTTGGCGACGATTATGTTTTGGGGCAAAAACTCTTTAAGTTGCTCTTTTTGATACTTTGCTTCTAAAAAATGATTAGAGAAAGCTAAGCGAGTAGAGGTATTGATGAAATGAAGTAGTCTTTGCATTTTCTCTCTCGGATAATTATTATCGTCTAATAATCAATACTACTATTTTTATTTAAAATATAAGATTAATGACCTTAGCTCGCTTGTATATGCAGAGTCAAGTTCATTTGGCTAGGTAACAGTTAAAGCAACCGCTTAAAGCATAATAAGATAACATAAAGATATAGCTTTATTCAAAGTCAATTAGGAGGGTAGCTTGAGGTATGTAAAGAGAATACTGAAGTTTCAACTTATGTCTGTTTTTCTTGTCCTGGCACCACTTCATGCAGATGGGTATAAACCACCATTGTCCAATGGGACTGTGTCTGGTGTTGAAGTACGTTTAAATGGCCTTTATTCTAGTGGTCGGTTTGTACAAGACTTTACGCTACAAAGTCCTAGCGCAGAAGAGACTTCTCAAGACACTTCTGATCTAACGACAAAAGGTTTCTCTGTTTTACTTGGTTATGGACGAGAATACCGTAGACGAGCACAATCTTCTTTTTTATACATAGGTTATGAAAACCAAAAATGGAATGATGCTTATGACAGCCAATATCATGCTTTTATCATTGGTGCAGAAGGCGGTGTCGGAAGTAGAAGTGTTAAGTTTATATATGGCGGGGAATTTGCTTTTGGAGCATTGGACACAGGTGTGGATGGGTTAGGGTATTTGTCAACGTTTACAGCAGAACCGTATGTTGGTTTTCGCGTACTATCGAGCATGGGATTAACACTTAACTTTAGAGTTGGTGCACGGTTCTATGCTATAGAACGTGCAGATTTGTTCGCATCTAGTGGTAGCCATGTGATAAGTGAAAACAGTGCCTATAGTGGAAATGTTCAGATAGGACTGGGTTATCGGTTTTACTAGAGAGAAAAAGGGTTAATATGAAAATGATTTTGTTGGTCCTGTTCGGGTTTACATCTTTGTTCGCTGATTTACAGAGAATAGATAATAGTGTTGTTGATACTGCGAGCAAGTTAGTGTGGCAAGACAATGGTGATGTTGAGAAAAAGGAACTACTGTATGATGAAGCGAAACAGTATTGTACTGTTTTAAACTTGGACAATCGTAGTACATGGCGTCTGCCAACAGTCTATGAGTTACAGAGTATTGTCGACTTGACCCAGTATGATCCTGCGCTGCAAAGAGGCTTTCATTTTGGTCTGTCTAAAGACTATTGGTCTGTGACACCGTACGCTGATGACAAGGATAGAGCTTGGTTTGTAGACTTTAAAAGTGGAAGTGTAGAACATAGCCGTAGATCATATGATTTTTATGTGCGTTGTGTAAGCGATCAATAAGATAGTGTTAGTAAGTCACACGAAGAGGGACTAACAGCTTAAAAGCTGTTAGTCAAGAAAAACTATTTACCGATCTTATCAGCAATAGCTTGTATGTCAGCGTCACTAAGACCTTTGACTTGTCCAGCCATAAGACCTTTCATTGGACCACCGTAAGTTCCTGCTTGGTAACCTTTGAGTGCTGCAACGATGTCTGCTTTTGACATGTCTTTAATGATCTTACTTTTATTTAAGGCTGACTTCTCTCCAGTAGCACCATGACAACCTGCACATTTAGTGAAAGCATCTGCTGATGCGACTGTAGATGCTGCAGCTATAATTAGACCAGCAATAAGAACTTTTTTCATTTTTTTTCCTTTTGAGTCTCTTAATAAAAGAGTGCCTCTGTGTTGATTAGCCCAAATTATAGTTGAATCTTAAAAATCACTTTTTGATATAGGTCAAGTGAAAAATGAGTACAATATCGTCATTAAAAGGAAGAACATGAAAAAAGTATTTAAACTACAAGTCGAGAATAAAAATCCAGAGCGTCAATTAGAGTCTATCAAAAACGAAGTACGTAAGTACATGAAACGTGAGCGCAAGAAGAAGCTGCCGGAAAATGCAATATATTGGGACTTTGAATGTAGATTTGGTCAAGATGATGCTACTGCTAAAGAGCTCAGTGCTTCAGCATTGACAGATGCTCTTGATAGTGCTCATAGTGAAGGGTGGAGTGAATGTTATGTGGAGATCATTGCAAAAGCATCAATGAAAAAAGCTCCAGAAGTTGAAGAAGAGAGCGAAGCGTAAAACACGCTTTATTTGATAATCTATAAGAGAGTCTGTTACAATAGTCTATGATTAAAAAAATCCTTATCTCTTTGATGATTGTTATAGTGGTCACTCTCTCCCTCTCAGAGAGCCTAGATACGCGCAGTTCTCAGCAATTAGATGATGCCTTAGTCCGTTCCCTTAGTACATTCGCACTCGCAAGAACACTTAATGGATTGGTTTCGGTTGTCCAAGGTACTGAACTGAATGTTACTCCGGCAGGTATTGGCGTGACCTTCGCTCCCGGACAACTCCTCGACCCTGTCAATGATATGATAGAACGGTTTTCGTGGGTCATGTTGATGAGTTCAGTGTCTATTGGTGTTCAAGAGGTGACACTTCATGTAGGCAAAACAGCACTGTTTAAAATTCTATTATCAATCACTGCTCTTGTCGTTGTTATGCAACTTTGGGTGAAACAACTTTCTTGGCCGTGGCGTATTGAACGCTCTATTAAAGTACTGGTCGTTTTTACACTCTTGCGTTTTAGTGTGCCACTTCTTGTGATGATGAATGAAGCTGTATATCACTATGTGTTAGAACCCGAATATACTAACGCTTATACAGAAGTAGCAGCAAGTTCAGTACAAGTCTCTGCATTAATAGAGCAGGTCGAAGTCAAACAAGAATCGCTTAAAGAGGAGTCCTCTTTTTTAGACTCTTTTAACCTAAGTGAGAAGTATCGACGTTTTAAAGTCTCACTGCAAGCAAGTGTGCAAGAGGTCATTGATACGTTTAATGAAAGTATGGACAGTATCGTCAAGCTTATTACGGTCTTTATTATTAATAGTGTCATTATCCCTCTAGTCGCATTGTGGCTGTTCGTTTATGGTGTAGGTGCCTTTTTAAGAGGGGAGTTTGATCTTGAACTTGAGTAATCATCTCTATGCTAGGAAATATGTTTTATGTTGATGCTGTTGAAAAAATTACGCTACATCATCTTGATGTTATTACTTATTTCTCTCATCTCATTTTTAGCTATTCATGCAGCGCCAAACAGCTTTTTTGGAGCAGGGGAGCTTAACCCTAACATGACAGAAGAGGCTATTGCCCAACTTAAGGCTGTTTATGGTCTTGATAAACCGCTCTATCAACAGTATATAGATTGGGTGGTGAACCTTTCACGATTTAACTTCGGTATCTCTTTTGTGAGTGGAACTGATGTGAGCGAAGAGATCGCAAAACGTCTACCGATTACACTGCTACTCAACATATTATCCATGTTCTTAGTCTTTATCATCTCCATCTACCTTGGAGTGAAGGCGGCACTTTCTCATGGTTCATGGTTAGACTACGGCATACGCCAACTCTCACTTGTCTCTTTTGCCATGCCTTCGTTTTACCTAGCACTTTTGTTGATGCTTCTGTTAAGTGTGGAGTTGGAGTGGTTACCTATTGCAGGATTACATTCGGTTGAGGTAAAGGAGGGTTTTGCCTATTATAGTGATATGGCATGGCATCTTATCCTACCGGTTGGGGTGATGGTCTTTGTAAGTCTGGGTTCGATGATCGTTTATATTCGCTCATTGACACTGGAGATATTAAAAAGTGACTACTACTATTTTGCCCGTTCAAGGGGATTGAGTGATAGTATCTTGTTGCGACGATATATCTTGAGAAACCTTATTCCACCTGTTGTGACCTTACTTGGACTTTCACTTCCAGGCTTAATTGGCGGAAGTGTTATCTTGGAGACGATCTTCAGTATAGAGGGAATGGGACAGCTTTTCTACTTGAGCGCATTAAGTCGAGACTATCCTGTGATCATGGGGATCTTGATCATTACTGCTTTTTTAACACTCTTAGGGAATATGATGGCAGACATGTTGTTGTTAAAGCTAAACCCCTATGCAAAGCGAGAGAACTAAGGTTTTCTCGAATGATAAATGTTTAGTTTTAAATGTTTAATGAAAGAAGTTTTTGTCACTCCTGCCTTTGCAGGAATGACAAAGCATAATTGTTCTTCTTTATAGAGAACGCAAATGCTTTTAACCGAATAGTGCTTCGAGTGAAGAGACATCATCTTTCTTCTCTTCGACTGTACTGCCTTCACTACTCTGACCACCCTCTTGCTCTACAAGCTCAATTGTATAGCCTGTTAACATAGATGCAAGACGGATATTAATACCACTTTTACCAATTGCTTTTGACTTCTGGTCTGCCGGTAGTGTTACGATTGCTTTGAGAGGATTATCTTCGTTGTCTGCTTCACCTTCAATGCTGACAGCATTGATAATAGCAGGACTCATAACACGTGCGATGAAGAGTTCTGGAACCGTTGTATACTCGATACAGTCGATGTTCTCACCCAAAAGCTCTTCACTAACGGCATTAATACGAACACCCTTAACACCAACCGTAGCACCAACTGGGTCAACTTGTGGATGCATAGAGATAAGTGCGATCTTCGCGCGTTCACCAGGGATACGTGCTGCTTTTTCAACAATAACAACACCCTCACCGATCTCAGGTACTTCAAGTGCCAAAAGACCTTCAAGGAATTTAGGAGAGGTACGAGAAAGCTCGATCTGAATACCGTTGACCTTGTCAATGTTAACACGACGCACAACCGCGCGAACAACATCGCCCACAAAGAACTCTTCACCCTTAATACGACTCTTCATCGGAAGAACAGCACGTACTTCGTCCATCTCGACATAAGTAGTGTTCTTGTCATCAACACGTGTTACACGACCGTTGACGATCGTACCGATCTTCTCTTTGTACTTGTTATAGAGTTCATCTTCAACAAGACGCTGAACGTGGTACTCGATCTCGCGGTAAAGTGTCATTGCTGCCGTACGGCCGTGACTTTCGATGTCATGTTCGATCTGGAACTCATCACCAATATCTACATCAGGATCAACTTCTTCACGAGCACGTGAAAGTGAGATATACCCTTGATTGACATCACCTTCTTCCGTATAGAGGTTGTCATCATCATAATCATCAACGACGGTGATCGTCTGATAAACACGGATCTGCTTGGTCTCTTCATCGATCTCAGCTGCAAAAGCAAAGTCCTCATTAATAAGGCGTTGTGCGGTTTTTACAAACGCGTTTTGCAGTGCACCTTTTACACTCTCAGGACTAAGTCCTTTCTCATGAGCGAGGGCATCAATAATATCTAATACATTTTCCATAATTGTCTCCATTAATATTTCAGTCGGTTGTTCCAAAAAGATGTTTATGTGATTCATTTCTAGGAAGGATAGAATTATAGCACAAATAGATTTTACTCTGATTAATTGTGTTGAAAATAGGGTTGAAAATTGAGACTAAAATAGAAATAGAAATAAAAAATAGTTAGATTGTTTGATTGAAAAATATACGTTGTGTAGGGGCATATGGCAAAAAGTTATGCTTTTTATTACATTTTAAAATGTCGTTTATGCAAAATTTAACTCTTACAAAGCTATAATGCAATTAATATACAAGATTTTAAATCTAATTTGAAATTTTAGAAAAAGCCCAAGGATATTGTGATGGAACTTAAGATCGCACGTATTGACGTAAAGTCAAAAGCAAAAAAGACTGATGTTAAAAAGATAGAAGAGATGGTAAAAAAAGAGGGAACAGTGATCCTTTACTTTGATCGTGATAATTCACATAAAGATCTTTTAGCACTTCAAGATCATTTTGAAAATGAAGGTAAGAGTTTCTACATGCGTGAAGTTCGTTATGGTCTTGCAGATAATGAATATATGTACGAAGTACATATCTTATAAGTACTCCAACACTTATGCCAAAAAAACTGTTTATTGAGACACTTGGCTGTCAGATGAATGTTCGTGATAGCGAGCATATGATCGCTGAGTTAAATGCTAAAGAGCCTTATGAGTTGACAACAGACTCTACAGAGGCTGACCTTATTATTATTAACACCTGTTCTGTTCGTGAGCGTCCTGTTCACAAGCTCTTCTCAGAATTGGGCCTCTTCAATAAAAAGAAAAAAGAGGGTGCAAAGATCGGTGTTGCCGGTTGTACAGCCTCTCACCTCGGAAAAGAGATCATCAAACGCGCGCCTTATGTCAACTTTGTCCTCGGTGCACGTAATGTCTCTAAAATTGCCGAAGTGGTTGAAAAAGACAAGTCTGTTGAGATCGACATCAACTATGACGAATCAGACTTCGCTTTTAAAGACTTTCGCTCTTCTCCCTATAAAGCTTTTATCAACATCTCTATAGGGTGCGATAAAAGCTGTACCTTTTGTATTGTCCCTAAAACACGGGGTGATGAGATCTCAATACCCGCAGATCTGATTGTCAATGAAGTGAAAAAGTCTGTAGTAAATGGTGCTAAAGAGGTCTTTTTATTAGGGCAAAATGTTAACAACTATGGACGCCGTTTTTCAGGTGAACATGACAAAGTGAACTTTACACAACTGCTACGTATGGTTAGTGCGGTAGATGGTTTAGAACGTGTACGGTTTACGTCTCCACACCCATTACATATGGATGATGAGTTCATTGAAGAGTTCGCGACAAATAAGAAGATCTGTAAGTCCATGCACGTTCCTCTTCAGAGTGGCTCATCTGAGATCTTAAAAGAGATGAAACGTGGTTATACTCAAGAGTGGTTTATGAACCGTGTTGAAAAGCTACGTGCTATGGCACCAGGTGTGAGCATCAGTACTGATATTATTGTCGGTTTTCCGGGTGAAAGTGATGCTGACTTTGAAGCAAGCATGAAAGTGGCTAAAGAGGCTAGGTTTGAGCAGATGTTTAGTTTTAAGTACTCGCCAAGACCTCATACGGAAGCGGCTGAATATACCAATATCGTTGATGGTGAAGTTGCTTCAGAACGTCTACTCAGACTACAGACCCTTCAAGAGAGTGTAGTCGATGAGGTGATGAGTGCTCAAGTAGGTAAGGTACATGAGGTTTACTTTGAGCTCTTACGTTCTGATGGTTTTGTCTCTGGTCGTAGTGATAATAACTTTTTAGTGAAGGTTGAAGGTTCAGAAGAACTTCTAGGTCAGATCAAAAAGGTAAAAATCGTCTCTTCGGCTCGTATGAGCCTGACAGGTAAATTACTTGCGTAAGCGTCTGCTTCGCGCTCTTTCTCTTACATTAGTACCATTTTTAGGTGCTATTCTCATTAAACTTCTCTACTTTACGTCTAAAAAGGTGTGGCATCTTCCTGAAAACATGCCAAATGAACCGGTCGTTTTTGTTTTTTGGCATGGCGATCTTTTAATGCAGCCCTATATCTATTTCAAACTGCGTAAAAAACCTAATGCTAAGGTTATCATTAGTGATCATTTTGATGGTCAGATCATTGCGAAGGTAATGACCTTCTTTTCTCTTGGTACCATTCACGGTTCAAGTACACGCAATGGGGCAAAAGTTCTAATAGCAGCACTCAGACAACTAGGTGAGGGTGTTGATGTTGCTATTACACCAGATGGTCCAAAGGGGCCACGACATGAGGTTCAAGATGGCGTGGTTGTTATTGCTCAAAAAAGCAAGGCTAAAGTGATGATCTTTTCAGTGGTGCCAAGACGTTACTGGCAGCTCAAAAGCTGGGATCGTTTTACTATACCTAAACCATTTACAACAATTGACATGTATGCTTCAGAACCGATTGATATTAGTGGCTTAGAGCATGAAGAGGCCAAAGAGCTTATTAAAAGTACACTCTTAAAACATGACTACTGATTATGAAAAAGTCTCTAGAGAATTATAAAAAAGATTTTTTAGAGTATTTGGAGAAATTTAGAGGTTACTCTGATCTAACACTAAAAAGTTATGATGAAGCCTTAGTAGAAGCTTTTAGTCTCTTAGAACTTGAAGAGAGTCAAGGTCATACTACACTAAACCTCATGCCCCTTCGTCTTCATATCGCACACCTTAAGCCAACAACTATCTCTAAGAAGATCTCAGCGATGCGAAGTTTTGTGCGTTACTTACAAGATCAGGGTGAACAGATCTCACTCAAAGCAGACGAGAGCATTAAAGTACCAGCTTCATTGCCCAAACCTATTAGTGATGCCCATATAAAAGAGGCTTTGGATGTTGCGCCACTCAATGAAAAAGTGGTTGTGACACTCTTATATACACTAGGACTTCGTATCTCTGAACTTGCCTCTTTGGAGTTACAAGCGGTTAGTAGTGAATGGGTGCGAGTGATGGGTAAAGGACAAAAAAGTCGTGATGTCCCTATGCTAATGTCGAGTTATAAACTGATGCGTTTATACATGGAGGATGCAAAACCTAGAAAGTACCTTTTTGAGTCCAAAGGGGCTTGCTTAAGTGAAAATAGTCTAAGATATCTGGTAACAAAGTGTTTTAAAAGGGTAGGTTTGAAAGTGACTCCACATCAACTGCGCCATTCTTATGCAACAGCTTTGTTAAACAATGACGCACGTATTGCCGATGTGAGTGAACTATTAGGTCATGCCTCTATGTCAACTACACAGATATACACGAAGCTAGGTAGCAGTGTGAAGATGCAAAACTATTTAAAAGCACACCCCATGTGTCAGGATGATGATGAAATTTCTTGAAGCCTTATTACCTAAGATCTATATTATACTGATCCCTACAGCTACAGGGACGCAACTCTATGGCGAACTGCGTAAAAATGCTAAGACATTAAAACGGTTTGAATTACAGTTGTTTGAGCAGAAAAATGAACTTTTCGAGGCAGTAAGACGTATGAAAAGAGAGAGCGCTCTCAATTATGTGGCACTTTTAGAGAGTGAAGCTGTACATGGCTTGTTATTAGATGATAGTATGGATGAGCTTAGTAGTATTGAAATCATAAACATTGCGCACAAGTTTGAACTCTACCTACGTAAAGATGACCTTCATGAACGTCAACAAGCCTTTAAAAGTATTGGTTTGGACTTTATATTCTCTCCTTTTTCACTTCTTTATAACTTTTATGAAGAGAGTATTGCAAAGAATGATGGGCTCTACCTATTATTAGAAGCAGAGCGTATTGTCACCGCAGTGATGAAAGATGGAAAAATGCTTTTTAGTGAACAACACATTCTGCAAGAGACACTGCAACTTTTAGATAAGACAAAGAGAATTACTCTTTATGTTGAAACTCTCCAAGCAACGATCAAAGCGTTTTATGAGCGTAAGATAGATGAGACGATGTTTATAGAAAAACTTTTTATCGCTGATACGATGGAGTTGGATGTAAGCTTGGAAAATCAGCTTGAAGAGGTCTTGTTCGTTGATGTTGATAAGCAAAACATCAATCTTGCGCATGAACTGGTCCTACTCAGTGAAAAGGAGTTAGTGTGAAACATAGTTTTATCACTCCCAAACCAAAAAACATCTTAGGGGCAGAACTCAAATGGCTTTTGGCTACTTTCGCTGTTTTAGTGGTCGTGATGGTCTTGAGTTCACTGTTTTTAAACTCTATCACAACGTCAAGTCAAAATACATTGGCAGCACTAAGTAAAAAACAGGTTGAACTGCAAGAGAGACAACAAAAAATGCGCACAGAACTTATTAGACTCCAAACATTGGCGAGTATGCGTGAGGCAGTAAGTACGACCAACCGGCTTCGAAAAGAGAATGTTAAAAACTTCTTTGATCTGGTACCTGACGATGTGGTCTTGAGCTTAGCTGAGTTTAGAGGGGGAACCCTTCGACTTAAAGGAAAAACAAAAAACATTAAGACTTTTAAAAATGGTTTTGAGCGTTCTTTAAAATCACTCTTTAAGAGAAGTTCGACACAGTTTAAAAAGAGTAAAGAGGGCGGTTATGCCTTTACAAATATCTCTATAGTGGAGGTGAAG
>Ga0256828_1001495_pt1 | contig 14515 bp, 15 predicted proteins | sample CV88metaG_FD_185993 | JGI IMG/M metagenome (GOLD analysis project Ga0256828, IMG submission 185993) | Hydrothermal vent microbial communities from East Pacific Rise, Pacific Ocean - CV88 | ecosystem: Environmental > Aquatic > Marine > Hydrothermal vents | place: Pacific Ocean: East Pacific Rise...
AGTGCTTATATGCTGCATCAAGCAGGAAAAAAAGTTGTTGTTTTCGATCAAGGATCTATCGCATCGGGAGGAAGTGGAGCTGCGGGAGCATTTCTCTCTCCCAAGTTTGTAAAAGGTGGTGAGCTTAAAACACTGATAAACAACGCTTTGGATGAAGCATTTGAGTTTTATCCTACAATCTCTAAAGAACTTTTTCACAGATATCCTCTTCTTCATATAGCCAAAGATGAAAAAGATGCTAAAAATCTTTTACATGTAAAACAAAACGATCCTTTGCCTTTATTAGAAAACCCTCCTTTTATCCCAAAAAATGAGTATATCTATACCTCCAAAAGTGCCATAGTTCAAGCAAAGCAGATGTGTGAAGTTCTTTTGGAAGATATAGAGTTTCAAAAACAGCGTATCACTTCTTTGGAATATGCAAATGGCAAATGGATACTTAACAAAACGATACAGGCAAAAACTGTTATATTGGCTACGGGAGCTTATAAACATCTTATCAATGAGGTATATCTTACAAATGCGATCCGTGGGATATGGGGGCATCGTATAGATGTGCGAACCTCTGTAAAAAATGATATCTCAATCCATCAGTTTGTCTCAATCTCTCCTGTTAAAGATGGGATTCTTTCCATCGGTGCGACACACGATGTACATTTTGATCCACAAAAACAGCACTATGACTTTGCCAAAGGGCGGGAAGAACTTCTTAAAAAAGCTTCACAAACACTTTCTTTAGGTGATGTAAGCGTTGTCAAAGATTATGTAGGGCTTCGCAGTGGAAGTAGTGATTATCTTCCTCTTTTGGGAAAAGTGGTTGATACCAAAGCTACACTGCAAAAACTCTCAAGAAAAGAGATTGAGAGCAAAAAACAAAATAATCACAACTATATCTATCATAAAAATCTCTATATGATAAACGGAAGTGCAGGGTATGGATTTGTATTGGCTCCTTATCTTGCCAAAAGACTGGTTGGATTTATAACACAACAGACAAAGTTACCAAAAGAGTTAGAAGTAGCTCGTTTCTTTATAAGATATGCAAGGAAAAATGTATGATCTATCTTGTTTATTTTGTTATAGTTTTTGTTATCTTAGTGTTTATTTATTTTGAGTGGCAAAAAAGTGTTGTGTTTCATCCAAGGTATCATAGAGATATGTTGTTATATGATGAATCTTATACTTTTTTGACATTGAAAAATGATGGTATTACTCTTGAGGGATGTGTTTATGAACCACAAAATCCAAAAGGAAGTATCTTGTATTTTGGAGGAAGAGGGCAAGACAGTGTAGGACTGTTACCAAAGTTGGCAGAGCAACTTCCCTCTTTACGGATCGTTACTTTTAACTATAGAGGATATGGAAAAAGTGAAGGAAAGCCAACTGAAAAAGTACTTTTAGACGATGCTGTACTTATAGCACAAAAAATACAGAATCGTTATGAAGATATAATTGTAGTTGGGTACTCTTTAGGAGGGGCAATAGCGAGTTATGCAACTTTACATGTAAAAGTAAAATCTCTTGTGCTTATAGGTGCATTTTGTTCTTTGGATTCATTGGTAGAGCAAAAGCATAAGATAAAACTTCCTTTTTTGCGTTATCATTTTTTTACATGTAAATATCTTAAAAATATAGAAATACCAGTTTCTCTTTTTCTTAGTAAAGATGACAGTGTAGTTCCTTATAATGAAGCAAAAAAATTAAAAGATGCTATAAGCCATCTTAAAATATATAAAGAGTTTGAAGGGTTAAATCATGTTGAGCTTTTATGGGAGAAAGAAGTTATAACACTCATTAAAGATATAGTACAGAATTATTAGTATTTAGAGTATATTCTACAGTTTTAGTGTAGTATTATATTGAGACAGTTATGTAAAGGGTACACATTTGGAAGATATTTCCCAAAGCAAACTTCTTTTGCTTTATGAAGAAACAACAAGTCTTATTTTAGAGTATATACAAAGTAAAGAAAATCTTTTTGAAACAACCGTTAGATCTATAAATGAGATAGTTGTAGACAATTTCAATGTTACCTGTTGTAGTTTATGGATGCATTATAAAGATACAGATACTATAGAGTGTGTTGATATCTACTCCAAAAACACAAATCGCCATCAAAAAGCTCATAATCCTTTCCCTTTTGATAAGAATGATCCTTATTTTTTTCAACTCTTAAGAGATAAAAAATATTTTTTTGATTATCAAGAAACAACCTCTTTGCAAGAGAGTGTATGTAGGCGTTATATAAAGCAGTACAGTATAAAATATAAGTATGATATAGCTCTAACTTATCAGGGAAGATTTGTTGCTATGTTATGTGTAGAAAATACACAGGAAAATGATTTTTTAACACCTGTTTTTAAACGATTTATAGTAATGTTGCAAAAAGAGTTAGAAATTTTTATAGATGAAAAGTTTAAAAAAGAGATTGAGGAAAAATTTCAAGCAGTAGAAAAAAATGAACATACAGGAATACTTATCTACAGAGATAAAGTTTTATATGCTAATCAGGCTATTACGAATATGAATGGATTTAGTTTTGAAGAGATGCAACAGGTAAACACTTGGGATCTTTTTGCACCTGAGTATCGAGAACAATTCAAAAATATTATTCGTAGGAGAATGAAAGGAGAACAATTTCCAAAAAATTATTTTGATGTGAAAGTTATTTCAAAAATGGGCAAGATACTCAATGTAAGACTTAGCGCAGAAACAATCATGTATGAAGGGAAATATGCAGGAATCAGTACAGTTACAGATATTACGGATATTGTAGAAGCTAGAGAACTGCTTCATAAACTTGCTACTACGGATGTTTTGACAAAAATATATAATAGAAGAAAGATGCATGAAGCAATAGATGCAGAGATAACTCGTTATAAAAGATATAAAGATTCTTTTGGTTTTATTATGTTTGATATTGATTATTTTAAAAATATCAATGATGCTTATGGGCATGATATAGGTGATGAAGTTTTAGTAGAGTTAAGTGATTTGATAAAAAGTAAAATTAGACAAAGTGACTGTTTTGCGAGATGGGGTGGAGAAGAATTTTTAATAATGGTAAGAAATATTGAAGAAAATGCACTGTTTAACCTTGCTCAAATACTTCGAATTGCTGTAGAAAATCAAACTTTCTCATCTGAGAAGATTGATCTAACAATTAGTCTTGGTGTAACAATATTTCAAGAAAATGATACAAAAGAAGATGCTTTAAAAAGAGTGGATATTGCTCTTTATCGAGCTAAACAAGAGGGAAGAAATACAGTTATTTTGTCATAAGCTTTTATCTTATTTATTTATACTAACTTCATCGCTCAATAAAATAGCTATCCACTTTGTTTCAGGATATTGAGCAAAAAGATACTGTAAAGTCATAGTAAGTGGTACAGAAAGGATCATTCCTGTTGGTCCAAACATCCATCCCCAAAATGTCATTGAAAGAAATATAACAAGAGTTGAAAGCCCAAGTCCTTTTCCCATTATGCGGGGTTCTAGAATATTTCCTATAAGGATATTGATAATAAGATATCCTCCTGCAACACTAAACATAGTGAAGATATTATACTGTAACAATGCAAGTAAAACAGCCGGTATTGCAGCGATGATAGAACCTACAACAGGGATAAAATTAAATAAAAAAGCGATCACTGCCAAAACAAGTGAATATTTTATATGAAAATACCATAAAACAAGAAAAACCAAAAAACCGGTAAGCATACTTGTTTTCATTTTGATAATAAAGTAAGATTTTACTTTTTCTATGATTTCATCGGTAACATCGGTAGCTATATTGTATCTTTGAGAGATCGCTACCATCTTTTTATGGAATATGTCTGATTCAAGTAACATAAAAGCAATCATAAAGATGATCAAAAAGATATTTGAAAATTGACTGTTTGCCTGAGTGATAAGTTTTTTGAAAAATTCTGCTATATCTATGCGGTGTAAAAACTCTTTGATCTGTTCATAAGAAAATTCCAGTCCAAATTCATGTAACTTATGTATATAACCATAAATGTGTTGCATAAGTTGTTCTTTTATAAGTTGATAATTTTGTGTAAAATCTTTGATCTCATCAGTTATATAACTACTTGCAATACTTAAAGGAAGAATGATCATACTGATAATAAAGAGTAAAGAGATTATTTTTGGGATCCTTTTTGATTCTAAAAAGGTAAATAACGGAGAAAGAATAATAGCTATTGCCAAGGAGATTAAAAAAGGAACGATCACTTCAGAAGAGAGGCGTAAAAGTCCTAGTGTAGCTAGAAATGATGCACAAAATAAAAAAAGTTGTGTTATAGAAAGGAGTTTTTCCCCTTGAGTATCCATTAAAATGTCCTATTTTAAAAATCTGGATCTTTTGGATCTGGACAATGTAGTAGATCTTTTGCTTTTTTTGCTCTGTCATAACACAGTACGGCTACTTCATTGTCATTTAAAAAGTTCATCACTTTTTGTTTCATCTCTTTATCCCATACTTTAAACTCATTGAAATCAAATTCATCACCAAATTTGTTTACTGTTGCTTTTCTACAGTCATTGGCTTGAGTAACATCACTGGTTTTTATATAACATTTTTTAGCAAATCGAATAGCGGCAATTTGATGTTTTGCTTCTTTATGGTATTGTGGAAGAATATCTTCTTCTATGACAGCTTCTCTTATAGAGCCATCTCTTCTAGGGTCTTCTTTGTATTTTTGGATTACTTTTACTGCATCTACATCCATAGAGCATCCCCAAAATACTGAAAGAATAAATAAACTCAGTAAGTATTTCATCTATAGAACCTTTTTTTTGTTGATTATAACCTATTTTAGAAAAAAAAGAAGTTATAATAACGAAAAATTTTGCTTTCCTTAGAGGTCTCTTTATGAAAAACTATGCTCTTGATGTATGGTCAAATAATAACTTCATTATAGACAGTGGTCTTTTGAAGCTTAACTATAAAAGTATGCCTTCACTTTTGGAGATAACTCAAAATATTAGAGATAACGGAACCAGAGGTCCTGTTCTTCTTCGATTTCCACATTTGATTAAAAAACAGATTGATAACTTATACAGACATTTCTCAAACGCTATACATGTAAATAACTATAAAGGTGATTTCCATGCAGTTTTTCCACTGAAGGTCAACCAGTATCCAGAAGTTGTCAAAGCGGTGACAAAAGAGGGGGAAAAGTATAACTACGGTTTGGAAGCCGGAAGTAAAGCAGAACTGATCCTTGCTATGAGTCAGGTAAATAAAAATGCTCCCATCACAGTTAACGGTTTTAAAGATGAAGAGATGATAACGCTAGGATTTATTGCAGCTTCTATGGGGAAAAATATTACTTTAACGGTTGAAGGACTCGGAGAGCTTGAAACTATCATCGAAATAGCAAAAAAAACAAATCTCAAAACACCAAATATAGGCATACGGGTACGACTTCACAGTACAGGAAGCGGTACATGGGCAAAAAGTGGCGGTATGGATGCAAAGTTTGGTTTGACTTCAACAGAGATTCTTGAAGCTATCACACTTCTTAAAGATACTGATCTACTTAAAAACCTTACGATGATCCATTTTCATATAGGATCACAAATGAGTGATATAGCACCCGTAAAAAGAGCTTTGCGAGAAGCCGGAAATATCTATGCAGAGTTAAAGATGCTAGGAGCCGATGATCTTCAAAATATCAATATAGGCGGTGGTTTGGCAATAGAATATGAACAGCACTCCGGTTTAAAATCGTATAATTACTCTTTAGAGGAATTTAGTAGCAGTGTTGTGTTCTTACTTGCAGATATTATGGATGCAAAAGGGGTGCAACACCCAAACATCTATACAGAATCGGGTCGTTTTATAGTAGCAAGTCATGCAGTTTTAGTTACACCGGTACTGGAGCTTTTCTCACAGGATTATCAAGAGAGACATTTGAGATTTAAAGAAGTAAATCCACCACTTATAGAGGAGTTGCGAGAACTTTATGAATCACTAAACCAAAAAAACTGTATAGAGTATCTTCATGATGCACTCGATCATATAGAATCACTTCTTACTCTTTTTGATCTTGGATATATTGACTTACAAGACAGATCAAATGCCGAGATACTTGTGCATAATATCATCAAAAAATCACTTTATCTCAAAAGAGATTATACAACTTCGGAACTTGTACAGCTTCAGGCACGATTACAGGAAAAATATCTTATAAATGCCTCAGTGTTTCAGAGTTTGCCTGATTATTGGGGGATAGATCAAAGTTTTCCTATCATGCCTTTACATCATCTTGATATAACACCGCTTCGTCCCGCATCACTTTGGGATATTACTTGTGATAGTGACGGAGAGATAGGATTCCAAGAAAAAAAGCCGCTTTATTTGCATGATATAGATCTTGATACAGAGGATTATTTTTTAGGTTTTTTCAATGTTGGAGCATATCAGGAAACCCTTGGAATGGCACATAATCTTTTTACACATCCAAGTGAATATACGATAGAGATAGATGAAGAATCTTATAAGATCAGTTATCAAAATGAATCAAAAAATATTTTGGAAATTTTAAATTCTATTGAATACAATCCAGAAGAAGTCTTAAATAAACTTAAAACAGATATTACTGTAAGTGATTTTATTGCAGAAAAAGAAAAAAATGATACACTAACGATGCTTGAAATGTACCTCAATCAAAACGGTTATCTCAGAACTACAAATTAATAGATTAATACAAAGGCGATATGTTGGGACTGTTAAAACAGATAAAAGATGATTTTGAAAATGTAAAAAGAAATGACCCCGCATTTACTTCCTATACTGACTTTTTATTTAACTATCCAGGTGTTTGGGCACTTGTGTGGTATAGAGTTGCACATAAACTTTATAAGGCTAACTGGAAACGCTTTGCTAAAGCTTTGATGGGGATCAATAAAATTTTTACTCAGATCGATATTCATCCAGGAGCCACAATAGGTAAAAGAGTGTTTATAGATCATGGGATAGGTGTTGTTATAGGGGAAACTACTGTTATAGAAAATGATGTACTTATCTATCAAGGGGTGACTTTAGGTGGAGTAAGTCTTAATCACGGAAAACGCCATCCTACCATAAAAGAAGGTGTTGTAATAGGTGCCGGAGCAAAAGTTCTTGGAAATATTGAGATAGGTGCAAATGCGAAAATAGGAGCAAATTCCGTTGTGGTTAAACCTGTACCTGAATGCTCAACTGCTATAGGAATTCCTGCACATAACATTGAAAAAGGGAGATGTAAAGATCCGTTTATGCACAATATGCTTCCAGATATTAACAAAGAACTTTTTGAGTATCTTATCAAAAGAGTTGCTATTTTAGAGCATATGATGATGAAAGAAAAAGATGCTCAAGAACTTCTTCAAAAAGATCTTGAACTTGAAGATATTTATAAAAGTTTTCTAAATTCTATGAAAAATTAAAGAACTTTTATGTATAATTTCAAGTTAAAAAAACAATAAAAAAAGGGCTTTGTATGCTTACAAATCGTATAAATACACTCTCAGAATCGATCACTATTGCAGTTTCAACACTCGCTCAGGAGTTAAAAGCAGAAGGGAAAGATATCCTTAGCTTTTCCGCTGGTGAGCCTGATTTTGGAACTCCTCAAGTTATTAAAGATGCGGCTATCAAAGCTATCAATGAAAATTTTACAAGATATACGGCAGTTGATGGTATTCCTGAACTCAAACAAGCGATTATCAATAAACTCAAAAGAGATAACAACCTTGAGTATAAGATGGATCAGGTTATAGTCAATAACGGTGCAAAGCATTCATTGTTTAATCTTTTTCAAGCAACAATAGAAGATGGTGATGAGGTAATCATACCTGCACCGTATTGGGTGACTTATCCTGAACTTGTAAAATATAGTGGTGGAAAAGTTGTTGAGATCCAAACAGATGATACAACAGGATTTAAGATTACACCAGAGCAGCTTAAAAATGCGATCACAGATAAAACAAAAATGTTGATTTTAACATCTCCTTCAAATCCTACGGGTTCTATCTACTCTAAGGAAGAACTTATCTCTCTTGGAGAAGTTTTAAAAGGAACTGATATCTTGGTTGCAAGTGATGAAATGTATGAAAAACTTACTTATGAAGGGGAATTTTATTCAACTGCAAGTGTAAGTGATGATATGTTTCAAAGAACGATCACTATCAATGGTCTTTCAAAATCGGTTGCAATGACTGGATGGAGATTTGGATATATGGCAAGTGCTCATTCTGAGCTTATTAAAGCAACAAAAAAGCTACAAAGCCAAAGTACAAGTAATATTAACTCTATCACACAAAAAGCAGCGATCGTTGGGCTTGACGGTAGTGCAGACAGCGATATAGAGATGATGAGACAAGAGTTTAAATCAAGACGAGATGAAGCTGTTGAACTTTTTAATAATATAGACGGTTTAAGTGTACTCAAACCTGATGGAGCATTTTATCTTTTTGTAAATATCAAAGAAGTAAGTAATGATTCTCTCTCATTTGCAAAAGAGCTTCTTGAACAAAAAGGGGTTGCCGTAGTTCCTGGAGTCGGTTTTGGAAGTGAAGGGTATTTTAGATTTAGTTTTGCTTCAAGTATAGAAAATATCCGTGCAGGTATAGCTCGTATAGCTGATTTTATATCAGAGAAAAAAGCGTAAGCTTTTTCTCTTGTCTTTTAGAGATCAACTCCATCCCAAAACTCATCATAGCTTAGATTAGTTATAGCATTTTCATCAGCCATACTTTTTTCTAGTAGTTCTTTTTCCACTTTTATAAAATATTCTTCTAAAGCTTCTTTTATGATAATATCAACAGGTCGTTTTAATATCTCACTGTATTCTTGTAATGATGAGAGCATTTTCTCATCAAGACTAAAATGCAAAGCATCCTCTTGCATCAGAGTAACCTTTGCATAAGTTCTATATGGTAATTTTCCTGAGCATCTATAAAGTTGAAAAATTTTGAAAGTTCTTCATCATTGATAGATTCACTCAGTTCTCTACACATCTCTTTTGCAGCTTCTTCTTCTTTGATCCCATCTTCGATGAATTTTTTAAGATCTTTAATTTGGTAGGTAAGTTCATGGAGTTCTCTTGGAAGTGCTAAAATGCCGAGCTTTGCCATTATATTTCCAAAGCTTTTCAGATGGAAATGGGATTCATCAACAAGATCTTGAAAAACATCAAACTGATTAAGATCATTTGTGCGTGCTTGCATATAGGCATAAACAAGTATAAGTTCATACTCTTTGTAAGACTCTTCAAATAAAAACATTTGTAAACTCATTAAAGAATTGGCATCAAGTTTTCCCCATCTGTTTTTCATATTAAATGCATATATACTCTGGTTATTGTTATTGTCTTTTAAAAGTTGTTCAATATACTCTAATAAATAATCTTCATCACTTTTAATTCTTGCATACAAAGCATTTTGAGTATAAAGTTTTTGTGTTTTTATTATCTCTTCTTTTAAAGCATTTAAAATATCAAAAACACTTTCTCTTTTATATAAGAGCATATCTCTGTCATAGTTATAATCATTGTTATTTTTTAAAATGTCTTGGGCTATCCATTTCATATGGCGAAATGCCATTTGGGAGAAATCATACAGTTTTGATTTTATTGTTTCATCATCTATTGCAAATGAAGCATAGAGTATATGCAACCAGAGTTGGTGTTTTTGTTGGTAAAGCTTATTCATTTTCTTCTCCTGTATCACAGCTTTCTTTCATTTTGAGTATGTGGGCTTCTTCTGTTTTGCCATTGAGTAGATTTTCATAGTTTTTAAGGGCAGCTAGAAAGCTTGTAAAAACCATATCAGCACAGATCTGTTGTTTGGCAGTCATTTTGTTTCCGAGTTTTTCATAAAGCTTTTTAATCGCTTTTTGGGCATAGTCTGTATCTTGATCTTTTATCATTTGTGTAAACATACTACCAACTACTACCGTATCTTGACATCCGTTTGTTGCAAAACGGATATCTTTGATAATGGTTTGATCTATGAGCAGGTATATTATAGTATATTCACCTGTTTTCTCATCTACGGCAACACCGACTCCATTTGCATTTTCAAGTTTTCCATAGTTTTGTGGATTCATAAGATGTTCCAAAACTTCTACATTCATACCTTCTGGCAGTTCAACACCCTCTAACATCTTTCTTCCTGATATTTTATTTTTGCCAAATACAATCCTTGTGGAGGAACCGGTTTGAGTTTATATTTATAACTTAGATCTAACATCTGTTGTATTTGTTGTTTTTCTAGGTTTAAAAGTGCTCCACTCATTAGGCGTACTTGTGATCGTAAAAAGCCATTGGCTTCGTAATTGAGTATTATATAGTTTTTATGTTTATATGCAAAGGCTTTATAGATAGTTCTTATGGTTGTTGTTGTATCACTTCCGGTTTTTTCAAAAAAAGCAAAGTCATGTTCCCCTTTGAAAAGGTGTATATCTCTTTTTATTTTTTCATAATTACAAGATGGTAAAAAAGTAACATATCGACTTTCAAATGGATTTGGTTCTTTTGTAGAGATAACATAGCGGTAAGTTCTTGTGATCGCACTGTATCTTGCATGAAAATTTTCTGATACACGAAAAATTTTTTTTACATGTAAACTATTTGGTGTCATTGTATTGAGTACTCTTTTGAGCTTATCTGTATCTTTCCAAAATGGAGGTAAGTCAAGATGACAAACTTGAGCAGTTGCATGAACACCTTTGTCTGTTCTTCCACTGGCTATTAAAGGGGAAGTGATGTTGAGTTGTTGTAAAATATTTTGAAGTGTACCCATAATAGTAGGATAAAAAGTTTTTTGTATTTGTGAACCGTAAAAATCAGTCCCATCGTAGCTAAGGATTAAAGCAATACGCATTAAAATCTCTTCAGAACTGTTTTCTTATAAAAAAGATATGTTGTGATTATCCATAGAGTTAAAACTACCGGGATTGTGTAAAATCCAAGAGCTTTTTGTAGTGTAAGTGTTGGAACAAAATAAAATATAACACCTAAAAAGAGATAAAAATATATTTTAGATTTTTGATGTCTTGCATTGATAATCCCAAGAGAAAGAATAAAAAACAAGCTGGATATAGGATATATACTAAAAAGAGTACCATAAACTATTTTTTTATTTTTATTTTTTCTTCTGTAATTACTTGTCCAGTATTCTAAAGGTTTTTCATATTTGAACTTACCACTTTTTATGGAATTATTGATAAACATTGTTTGATATTCTGTTTGGGTAAAAAGTTCTTTTGAGTAAGAGTATCCTTTACCATTAAGAAGTTTTAAAGTAAGGATATTGTCTTTGTTAATAATAAACCCTTTTTTTGCACTTATAAGTACCTCTTCTTCTTTTGAAGAATTAAATAAAAAAAGGTTTTTCATTGTCCCATTTTCATCTTTTTTCCCAATAAAAAGAAGCCAATTTCCAAATTTATGTCCAAATTCACTTGCACTAAGATTAAATTGTGTTTCTTGAATCTTTTGTTCTCTAAAATTTCTATACATTACTGTAGCATGGGGTAGCACAATAAAAAAATCAAATATCAAAAGTAAAAAAAGTAAAAAAGCCGGTTTAAAAAGGGTTTTAAGTAAAAATTTTGGAGAGATTCCCAAAGCAAAGATAACAATTGTTTCATTGTCATTTGAAAGTCGAAACAGTGCTATGGCAGAGGATATTACAAAAATAACCGGTAAAGTATAAAATAAGATCTCTGGTATAAGAAAAAGATACATATGAAGCATATCTATAATACTTAGATGGATAATAGCTGTCATTTTTGCCAGTTTTATAAGAATAGCAACAGATGCTATAACAAATATAGGCATATAAAAAGAGAAAAAAAGTGCTGAGATATGTTGAATAATATAGTTTCTTAGTTTATACATTGGCACCTGTTATATTTTTTAAGAGATTGTAACAAAATTGTCCTGAAATTTTAAAGTGAGTTTTGCAAATATGCCATGATTTGAGAATCAAATATCATAGTAAGTAAAGTTGCCATTGCTAAAAACGGAACAAAAGGAACTCTTTGTTCTTCTGCACTTCTTCCTCGAAGAGCCAGCATTACAGGAAGTGCTAAAACAGCTGAGAGAAAGACTGCAAAAAGTCCAAGTTCTATACCAAGTAATGCTCCCATAGTAGCGCCTACCATAATGTCACCTTCTCCCATCGCTTCTATCATAGGGGTTCTGTCATAGTGTTTGTTCCATGAAGTTTTTGTCTTCAGTCCTGCTCTATAAACACTTGAAGTAAGATAATAAGATAAAGCAAAACGAAGCAGAGTAAATCCCCCTGCAAATAAAAAAGCGTTTTTGAGATTTACAAATAAACCTTGAAGACTCCATGCCCCTAAAATAGCAAAGAAGATTGCTAAAAGATTGAGACTGTCTGGTACCATTTTATATTTAAAATCTATCATAGAAAGAGCTAGAAGCATTAAAAAACTTAGTGCTATAAATGCTGAAGGCACATCAAGTCCGTATTTATGAACAACTAAAAGGGTGATGATACCTGAGAGAAGTTCTATAAGTGGATATTGAATAGAAATAGGTGTTTTACAGTAACTACATTTGCCACCTAAGAAAAGCCATGAAAAAATGGGGATATTATGATAAAATTTTAACGGTTTTTGACAACTCTGGCAATGAGAAGCTGGAAATAATATACTTTCATCTTTTGGGATACGGTATATCACAACATTTAAAAATGATCCTATAACGATCCCAAAAATAAATCCTATGAATTCTTCCACTATTTTAATCCTCCAAATCGTCGCTCTATTTTTTTAAATTTTCCTATGATTTTTTCTAGCTCTTTTGGTGAAAAATCAGGCCATAAAGTATCAACAAAAAAGAGTTCGGCATATGCCGCTTGCCAAAGCAAAAAGTTAGAGAGTCGTTTATCTCCACCGGTGCGGATAAGGATATCAACATCTTCTTTGCAGTCAAGTGCGTTGTTTAACATCTCTTCGGTGATATTTTCTTTTGAGTTTAGAGAATTAAATGCCCGAACCATTTCATTTTTTGAACCATAGTTAAGCGCTAAAGACTGTACCAAACCATCACAGTGTGCAGTGGCTTCTTCTATATTTTTGATTGTTTTTTGCAGTGAAGATGAGAAAGCTCTAAGATCTCCAATAGGCTCAAATTTGACATTGTTTTTAAGATATGTCGGGAGTTCGTTTTTAAGATACCTCTCAAGCAGTTTCATTAAAAACTCTACTTCAAGTCGTGGGCGTTTCCAGTTTTCTGTTGAAAAGGCATAGAGAGTGAGTCGTTTGATATCGGTGTTGTTTGAGCAGTATTTTGTAATATTTCGTACTACTTCGGCACCTTTTTCATGTCCCTTGACCCTTTTTTGCCCTTTTGCTTCTGCCCATCTGCCGTTTCCATCCATAATGATTGCTATATGTTTTAGTTGATTCATGTTTTTATATCCAGTAAAGAGTTGTTAGTTGATATATCATATAAAGGTGATATGGGTGTTATAAGGTTGAGAGTTACTGGGTATGATATCTCATCTGTATGTTGTTCCAAGAACTCCATAATCTCCTCGTATGCTACATTGATGCGTATGTTTTCCTGTGATATCACTCCAGATACCGCTCCTAAATGCTCAAAAAAAGCATAAAAGTCCAAAAAGGCTTTTTTTTCTTTCTTATTGTATCTTTTTTTTATTTGTAAAAACCCTAAAGAGTGGTAAAAGATAAAAGGAAGTGTCAAAATATTTTGGTTTAAAGAAAGAAGTAGTAGTGATATAGTTTGGAATTGTTCTTTTGTATTTGATTTTGTCATAGTTTCTAAAAGTGTTTCTTTAAAGTTTTGAATAGGATTTTTTGTAAGAAGTAACTCTTTAAATGTTCTTTCATTATAAAGTAAAGGGGTTGTATGGAGTTCTTTTAACTGTGAAAAAAGCTTTGGGACTTTAAGAAGGTGTGAAAGAGTAGGAATATCCCCTTTTAAACTGCTGTTGTATCTGGCAAAATATTTTTCACCGACTTGGAGCTGTTTTTGACTCTGTGCTGTAAGTGTTTTATCTTGTGTTTGTAAAATGTATTTATCATTGCCAAGAGATTTTATAACATCAACACTCAAAAGTTTTATAAGTGTTTTTGCAGTTTGTGGATCACTGTTTTTCAGGATTGAAACAAGTGATCCAAGAGAATTGAGTGAGATCATTCAAGCTCTTTGGCTTTTTGGAGTATTGCAAAAGAAAGAGAAAGCTTTTTTTGTTTTGGAAGATTTGTTTGGGAGTTTTTTGTTATAAAAGTGATCTCATTGGTAGAGGTTCCAAAACTGTTTGAGTTTTCTAAAATGTTAAGACAAACTCCATCAAGCTGTTTTTTCTCTAACATATTTTTAGCATTTTCAAATGCTTTTTTTCTATCCATCTCTGCTTTAAAACCTATGGTTTTTATCCCTTCTTTGTTGATGGAGGAAAGGATATCGTTGTTTTGAACAAGTTGGAGATCCCATTCTTGACCAAGATCTTCTTTTTTGAGTTTTGC
>Ga0256828_1001496_pt1 | contig 14506 bp, 10 predicted proteins | sample CV88metaG_FD_185993 | JGI IMG/M metagenome (GOLD analysis project Ga0256828, IMG submission 185993) | Hydrothermal vent microbial communities from East Pacific Rise, Pacific Ocean - CV88 | ecosystem: Environmental > Aquatic > Marine > Hydrothermal vents | place: Pacific Ocean: East Pacific Rise...
TGATGGTACGTACGCAGACTTTTTAGAGAAGATAGGCTGGGAAGAGGAAGAGGGGAATGCCAAACCTAAAAAGAAAAAGCCGAAAATTGACTATAAAGAGCGTAAAAAACTTCGTAAAGCAGTCACTAAAGAGCGTAACGAAGAGCGTAAACCTTACACCAAAGAGATAAAAGAGTGTGAAGAGAAGATAGAGAAGCTTGAAGCTGAGATGGCTGTAAAAAATGAGGCTTTAACGGAGGCTTCAAATAAGGGTGATAATGATGCCATTATGGAGATGTCTAAAGAGGTAGGGCTTGTGCAACAAGAGATAGATGCTTTGTTTGAAAAACTAGAAATTGCTTCTGAGATAGATGAGGAGATAGTGGCGAAATATGAAGAAAAACTTTTGGAGATTGATGCATAGGGTGTGTGGTGCCCAACGGAAATGCCCTTGGGTAATACAACACACCTTTAATTTACACTACAAACTCTTATGATTATCTTCATGAGAGTGATCCCACACTAATTTTCCACCACCTAACAGATGAAAGTGTAGGTGTCCTACTTCTTGCCCTCCATCCTTTCCATTGTTCGTGATGAGTCTATAGCCCGTTTGATCTACACCAATTTTAGTAGCCACTTCTTGTGCAAATGTGGTGAGTCCTGCCATAGTTTCTGGGCTGACATCCTGAAAACAGTCTACATGCTGTTTTGGGATGATGAGTACATGGATAGGTGCTTTGGGATAGAGGTCATGAAATGCTAAAAAATGTTCGCTTTCATGTACGGTATTGTTAGGTATTTCTTTGTTTACAATTTTACAAAATATACACATGGATGTGTCCTTTTTTATTTAATTATAACACACAAAAAGTGTTATAAATCCCCTTATTATGAATTTTTAGATAAAATCACGATTATTACTACAGAACAACATGGAATAAAATGAAAGAATTAGAAGATAAAATCGTTCAGGCTGATAGCCTTGAAACATTAGAGAAAGTACGTGTAGAGCTTTTTGGAAAGAAGGGTGTGTTAGCAGCTCAGTTTGCTAAGATGAAAGATGTCCCTGGTCCAGAGAAAAAAGCCTTTGCAGAAGGGCTTAACAAGAATAAGGCAGCTTTGCAGGCAAGCTTTGATGCACGTTATGAAGTGCTTAAGGCTGAAGAGATAGAGAGAGTGTTGAAATCTGAGGCGATAGATGTATCACTCTATGGAACATTGGCTCAGAAGGGTGCATTACACCCTGTGATGGAGACCATGGATAAGATTATCGACTATTTTGTGGCACTTAACTTTGCTGTAGAATCTGGTCCTATGGTAGAAGATGACTTTCATAACTTTGAAGCCTTGAATCTTCCTAAGTATCACCCTGCACGTGATATGCAAGACACCTTTTACTTTAAAGACGGAGGGCTCCTTAGAACCCATACCTCTCCAGTACAGATTCGTACAATGTTGGAGACGAAGCCTCCCATTAGAATGATAGCACCTGGTACGGTATTTAGACGTGACTTTGATGTAACGCATACACCGATGTTTCACCAAGTAGAGGGTTTGGTAGTTGATGAAAAAGGTAAAGTAAGTTTTGCAAATCTTAAGTCTATCCTTACGGACTTTTTGCAGTATATGTTTGGTGATGTTGAAGTACGTTTTAGACCTTCATTCTTCCCGTTTACTGAGCCATCTGCTGAGGTAGATATATCTTGTATCTTCTGTGAGGGAGAAGGGTGTCGTATCTGTTCACATACTGGCTGGTTAGAAGTCCTTGGTTGTGGTATAGTAGACCCAAATGTCTTTAAGGCAGTTGGCTATGAAGATGTGAGTGGATATGCCTTTGGTTTAGGGGTAGAGCGTTTTGCGATGTTGATGCATAAGATACCAGACCTTAGAAGTCTGTTTGAGGGAGATATAAGACTATTGGAGCAATTTAGATGATAATTACAAGATCTTGGTTACAGGAATTTATAGACCTTAGTGATGTTTCTAATGAGAGACTCTATGCAACGTTTAACAGCATTGGACTTGAAGTAGATAGTATCAATGAGATTAAAATCGCTGAAAAAGTAGTAGTAGGTAAAATACTCACCTGTGAAAAACATCCTGATGCAGATAAACTGAATGTCTGTCAGATAGATGTGGGAAGTGGCACAAGACAAATCGTTTGTGGTGCAGCCAATGTAGTAGATGCTGAGTATGTTGCAGTGGCTACTATAGGGGCGGTACTTCCGGGAAACTTTGAAATCAAACATGCCAAACTTAGAGGCGTTGAGTCTGAAGGAATGGTGTGCGCATCTTCTGAACTTGGGCTTCCAGATACGGGTAAAGGGATTATGATTCTGGATTCGAGTATCGGTGAACTTGAAGTGGGACGTGAATTTGGTTCTTATGCAAATATAGCAGATACGATTATAGAACTTGAACTGACTGCAAACCGTGGCGACTGTTTGAGTGTGTATGGAGTGGCTAGAGACCTCTCTTCAGCACTTGACTTAGAGATGAAATCTTTTGAGTATAAACAAGAAGAGAAAATGAAGCTTGGTATTGCTAGAGAAGCAGAGTTGCATACTGAGGGAGAGATGGATGCAGACTTATGTTATAAACTTGCAACAATAGATACTATCAATAGTAGTTTTCTTGTAAACTTACGCTTGGCAATGGTAAATGTAGAATCTGAAGGTAAGTTGGCATCGCTTTTGGCATATGCTACACATACAAGTGGGGTTGTTTTACGTGCGTATGATAGTAATGTTTTTCGTAATGACGAGAATAAAGTGGCTGTGCGTCCTGTTGCAAAAAGCAAAGGAATTATGGAGATCATGGCTAAAAATGACGTGGTCTCTGTTGTAGGTGTGAACCAAAAAGATGAAACCAGAGCAAAAGATGAGACCAAAGAGCTTTTACTTGAAGCGAGCTATATAAATCCAGATACGCTTGTAGAGGCAGTAGCTACAGCATCACTTAAAACAGATGATTTGTACTATAAAACTTCACGTGGGGCAAATCCTGATCTTGACTTTGGTCTTTCTGTATTGGCTTCGTTGATGGACAAATATACAGATATTTCATGCTATGAAGGCTCACTTGATGTATATGTTGAGAGAGAAAATGAAATAGTGATAGTAGATGCAAAAGAAATTTCTTCTATTATTGGTATGGATATTGAACTCTCTAAAATTGTCACAATTCTTCATAAGCTTGGATTTGAAATTAATGCTATGGGTGATGACACAGTGGCAGTTGTAGTCCCACTCTTTAGACATGATATCAAACATATTCAAGATATCGCAGAAGAGATTGTACGTATCATTGGGATAAACAACATAGAAGCTAAGCCATTTGTGTTTGCTGAAAAAGCACGTCTCAATGATGTAACAGCACGCTATAAAGCAAAAAAAGAGTTTAAAAATCGAGCTGTAGGTGCAGGGTATTACCAGAATGTCTCTTATGTCTTCTCAGATAAAACACTTTTAGAGAAGTATGGTTTCACTGTGACAGAAGATGCACTAGAACTTGCTAACCCTATAGCAGAAGAACTCAATACACTACGAAGTACTATACTGGTGAATTTACTGAATGCAGTGAAACGTAATGTGAGTTATACGAAGAAGTCTATACCACTTTTTGAAATAGGTGCTATATTTGGAACTAAAAGGGAACAGAGTGAAGTGATCTCTTTTGTATTCTCTGGTCAAAGTGAAGGTGAGAATGTAAGAAATGCAGGGAAGCCAGCGATGATTGACTTTGCTACTTTTACACAAAAAATAGGTGCAGTCATCGGTGCATTTGAGCTTGAACCTTGTACCTATGAAAATGGTTTACTGCACCCTTACCAGTCTGCAAATATTGTAGTAGAGGGGAAAGTGTGTGGGTTTATCTCTAAACTTCATCCTACGGTACAAGAGGAGTATGGTATTCCAGTGACATTCATAGCAGAGGTTGATTTTGATACATTATTGCCTAAACATATTAATGCTGTGGCGATATCTAAATTTCAAGGGGTGTATAAAGACCTCTCAATAGTCATAGATAAGTCAATGGGATACTATGCTGTGGCTAAAGTGCTTAATGGTCTAAATTTGGATATGCTTAAAGATGTGTATCCTGTAGATATTTATGAAGATGATAAGTTGGGTGACAAAAAGTCTCTTACGGTTCGTTTCTTCATTCAATCCATGGAAAAAACACTCGAAGATGCTGACATTGAATCTGTAATGAATGAGATAATGACTGTACTTGAAAAAGAGTGTAACGCGGAGTTGAGGTAGTAAAATGAAAATACAATTAGCATCTTCTTATGGGTTTTGTTTTGGTGTAAAAAGAGCTATTGAGATAGCAGAAGAGCATAGAGGTTCTGTGACTTATGGTCCACTCATTCACAACAAAGATGAGATAGATAGACTTAAACAAGGCTTTAATATAGGAATTGCTAGAAATCTTAATGATATTCAAACGAATGATGCAGTTGTGATTCGTACGCATGGGATACCAAAAGATGAGTTAGCCGCTTTAAATTCACAAGAACATAAAATAATCGATGCAACATGTCCTTATGTGACCACGCCACAAAATATTGTGCAGAAAATGAGTGAAGATGGTTACAGTATTGTCATATTTGGTGATGAAGATCACCCCGAAATAAAAGGTGTGGTAAGTTATGCAAAAGATTTAGATGATGCATTTATCGTACTTGAACCTGAAGAGTTAGAAGCACTACCTCTTAAAGGGAAGGTAGCTGTGGTTTCTCAGACGACTAAAAAACCAGAAGATTTTGCTAAGATTGTGACAGCACTTATGGCCACACGTAAAGAGATACGTGTCTTTAATACTATTTGTAATGCAACATTTGAAAATCAAGATGCAGCAGCTGAACTAGCTAAAGATGCGGATGTGATGATAGTTATAGGTGGAAAACATTCTTCTAATACAAAACAACTTCATAGTATATGCAAGCGTGATTGTGATGATTCTTACTTAATCGAAAATGAACAAGAACTTGAACCTTCTTGGTTTGAGGGGAAAGTACTTTGTGGTATTTCAGCGGGTGCTTCTACTCCAGATTGGATAGTACAAAACGTGATAGATAAAATCCAAGAGATGAAAAAAATAGAAGCATAACTATGAATACTTTGACGTTAGCACCCATTAATAAAATTGACGGGGTTGTAAATCTTCCTGGGTCAAAATCTTTGTCTAATAGAGCGTTGCTCCTTGCTGCTTTAGCAGAAGGGACAACAACTATCACAAATCTTTTAGAGAGTGATGACACACGGCATATGCTTAATGCTCTAAAACAGTTAGGTATCAAGTATACACTCTCTGACGATAAGACAGAATGTAGTGTTGTTGGTAATGCAGGGGCTATTTTTTGTGATACACCACAAGAACTTTTTTTAGGGAATGCAGGTACGGCTATGCGTCCTCTATGTGCAGCCTTGTGTCTAGGAAAAGGTACATATACTTTAACAGGTGAACCCCGGATGAAAGAGAGACCTATAGGACATTTGGTGGATGCATTACGTCAAGCGGGTGCTGATATTAGTTATTTGGAGAATGATGGATATCCTCCACTTACTATTGAAGCCAATGGCTTAGAAGGTGGTGAAGTGAATATCGATGGAGCGATTTCAAGTCAATTTCTTACAGCACTACTGATGTCAGCACCACTAGCAAAAAATGATATGAAAATTACTATTATTGGAGAGCTTGTTTCTCAACCCTATATTGATATCACCTTAGATATTATGAAAAACTTTGGTGTGAGTGTCGTGAATGACAACTATAAAACATTTACGATTAAAGCGGGACAAAACTATAAAGCGATAGAACGTTTTATGGTTGAAGGTGATGCCTCTTCTGCTTCCTATTTTTTGGCTGCAGCGGCCATAAAAGGTGGTACAGTAAAGGTTACAGGTATAGGAAGAAATAGTATACAAGGTGATATTGAATTTATTGATGTTTTGGAAGAAATGGGGGCAAGAGTAGAATGGGGAGAAACGTATGTTTCTGTCACAAGAGATGTCCTTCGCGCAATAGATATGGACTTTAATCATATCCCTGATGCGGCGATGACCATCGCAACCACAGCACTTTTTGTGAAGGGAACTACAACACTGCGAAATATCTATAATTGGCGGGTGAAAGAGACAGATAGGCTTTATGCCATGGCTACAGAACTTCGTAAAGTAGGTGCAGAGGTAGAAGAGGGAGAAGATTACTTAAAAATCACGCCTCCAAAGCAGTTAAAACATGCAAGCATAGATACCTATGATGATCATAGAATGGCGATGTGTTTTTCACTTTTAGCACTTGATCCTGTTTCTGTGACTATCAATGAACCTGAATGTACTGCTAAGACTTTTCCTACGTATTTTGATGTTTTAAAGAGTATTAGTACTTAAATTTTTTTTGTTTGTGTGTACTTTTCTTCTCTCCAAAAGATAGTATTGCCTTCATATTTCTATAAGCCATATTTATGTTTAAAAAGGTATAATAACGCAAAATTTGTGTACACATAAGGATAGGTATGAAGTTCGAAGATATCGAAATAGAAGAAGTAGATTTTGAGGCGATGCTTGAGGAATCGTTTAAAAAATCAGAATCAAAAAGTGATTTAGTTACAGGTACAGTTGTTAAGATTGATGAAAAAGATAATTTAGTTGTTGTAGATATCGGTGGTGGTAGAGATGCAAATCTTGCTTTAGACGAAATCTTAGATGAAGAAGGTAATGCTACATTTGCAGTAGGTGATACTATTGATGTTGTTACTTTAGGTAGAGGACGTATTTCACATAAAGCAGCACTTGGACGTGCAGCATTGAATGAATTTATTGCTGAGTATGATGAAGAGCAAGAATATATTATTGAAGGTATCGTAACGAAAACCAATAAAGGTGGATATGTTGTTGAAGTGGATGGTTTAGAATTCTTTATGCCACGAACACTTTCTTACCTTTCATCTAAAATAGATCCAAAAGGTAAAAAAGTCAAAGCTGTTATCGTTAAAGTAGATAAGGAAAAAGGAAGCGTTGTTGTTTCTAGAAAAGAACTTATCGAAAGAGATAAAGCTAAAACTGACGAAATTGTTGGAGCATTACTTGAGAACAAAGAACCAGTAGTTGGAACAATCAAAAAAATCACTTCATATGGTATGTTTGTTGATGTAGGTGGTATGGACGGTCTTGTTCACTATTCACAAATTTCTCACAAAGGTCCAGTAAACCCTTCTAAATACTTTGCTGAAGGTGATGAAGTAAATGTTGTTGCTCTTGAATATGATAAAAAGAAAAGACACCTTTCTCTTTCTATTAAAGACGCTAACCCTGATCCTTGGGCTGATATTGATGCAATCATTGGTGTAGGTGATACTGTAACTGCTACTGTTTCTAACATTGAACCATATGGTGTATTTGTTGACCTTGGCGAAGATCTTGAAGCATTCCTTCATGTATCTGAAATTTCTTGGGACAAAAATGTTAAACACCCTAAAGATTACCTAGAAAACAATTCTGAAATTAACGTTGAAGTGATTGAAGTAGATAAAGAGGGTAGAAGACTTAGAGTAAGTCTTAAAAACCTTCTTCCAAAACCAATGGATGCATTTACAGCATCTAACAGAGTAGGTGATGTTGTGACTGGTACAGTGACATCTATCACTGACTTTGGTGCATTTGTAAAAGTAGGGGCCATTGAAGGTCTTTTACATAACCAAGAAATCTCTTGGGACAAATCTAAAAATGCTAAGTCAGAACTTAAAGTTGGTGACGAAGTAGAAGTGAAAATTATCAAAATTGATAGAGATGCTGGTAAGATTTCACTTTCTAAGAAAGCACTTGAAGCATCTCCAGTAAAAGCATTTGCTGAGACGCATAAAAATGGTGCTATTGTTACAGGTACAGTAAAAGACACTAAAGACTTTGGTGTCTTTATATCGCTAGAAGATAATGTAGATGCTTTGATTAGAACAGAAGATCTTCACCCACTTAAATTTGATGAAATTGAAAAAGGTCAAGAAATTACAGGTGTGATTAGCTTTATTGATGCAAATAATGACAGAATAAGAGTTTCTGTTAAAAGACTTGAACGTCAAGAAGAGAGAGAAGCAATGGAGCAACTTAATCTTGAGCAAGACGATAGTATGACGCTAGGTGATGCTTTTGGTGATAAATTTAAAAAATAATCATTTAACGATGATGCTTCAGTAAGCCTATCGTCAAGATAGGCTCTACGACTTAGTCGTAACTCTCAAAATTAAACTACTTAAACTTTACAAAAAGGTTATTTTATGTCAAAAAAAACAATAGTTGTTTGTGATCATATTCATCAAGATGGGCTAGATATTTTAGCTAATGACAGTGAAATAGAATTAATAAATGCAGCAGACGAGCCAAAAGATAAACTTATTGCTGAGATTATCCCTTTAGCAGATGTTGCTATTACACGTTCTTCTACAGATGTAGATGATGCATTTTTAGCATCTGCACAAAAGATTACAGCAGTTGTGCGTGCAGGCGTAGGTGTAGATAATGTAGATATACCTGGTTCGTCTAAACAAGGTATTGTGATTATGAATGTACCGACGGCTAACACCATTGCGGCAGTTGAACTTACTATGACACATATGCTTTCATGTGTACGTGACTTCCCTTATGCACATAATAACCTTAAACTTGATCGTGTATGGAGAAGACAAGATTGGTATGGAACAGAGCTTAAAGATAAAAAGCTAGGCATCATTGGTTTTGGTAATATTGGTTCTCGTGTAGGTAAAAGAGCAAAAGCCTTTGAAATGGATGTGCTTGCATATGACCCATACATTGATGCATCAAAAGCAACCGATTTAGATATTGGATATACAAAAAACTTTGAAGATATTTTAGCCTGTGATATCATTACAATACATACACCTAAAAATGCTGAGACTATCGGGATGATAGATAAAGATGAGATAGCTAAAATGAAAGATGGTGTGATACTCATAAACTGTGCAAGAGGTGGACTCTTTGATGAAGAAGCCCTTTTAGAAGGACTTACTAATGGTAAGATAGCTAAAGCAGGGATTGATGTGTTTAACAAAGAACCTGCAACAGATCACCCTCTACTAGACCTTAACAATGTGACTGTGACACCTCACCTTGGTGCTAACACAAAAGAGTCACAAAAAAATATTGCTATTCAAGCGGCAGAAAATGCTATTGCTGCTGCAAAAGGTATCGCATATCCAAATGCATTGAACTTGCCGATTAAAGAGAATGAACTTCCTGATTTTGTGAGACCATATCTTGAGCTCATCCAAAAAATCGGTCATTTATCTGCACAAATTACTAAATCGGCTGTAAAGTCCATTAAGGTGATGGCATCTGGACCTGTATCTGATCATTTGGCATCTATGAGTACCTTTGCAACGGTAGGAGTACTTACTGAATCAGTCGGTGATCAAATCAATTATGTAAATGCAGAGTTTGTAGCAAAAGAACGTGGTATAGATATCAGTACAGAAAAGAAGCCAAATAACTCTGGTTTTACAAATAAAGTATCTATTAAACTTACAACTGCTGAGGGTACACTTTCTATCGCAGGTACAATCTTTGATGATACGGTGCAACGTATTATTGAAATAGATGACTACATCTTAGATGTCGAACCTAAAGGAACAATGATTTTATTTAGGAATACAGACACTCCAGGTGTTATTGGGGAAGTAGGTCGAATTATGGCAGAAAATGGATTGAATATTTCTGACTTTAGACTAGGTAGAGATAGTAAAGAACAAGCACTTGCAGTTGTAAGAGTAGATGGCACTGTTACTAAAAATATTTTAGATGAACTTTCATCTTTGGAAGCATGTATTAGCGTAGCTCACGCAAGTATATAAATGATTTGTAGGGACTCCCCCTACAAAAAAATAATCAATAAAATTTATCATAATTAAATATAATATTAAAGATAATTTAATATTATATTATGTAGAATCACATGAATTAACTATAAGATAAGGTAGAAATACTAGCTTATTTCCTTATCTTTGGTTATAATATTTACCAATTATGAGGGATGTTTATGTATATTAAAAAATTGTTTTTTTTATTTGTTATAGCTCCATTGTTCCTTTCGGCAGGTATAAAAAACTTAAGCCTTCAAAATGCAATGAAAATGCTTGATAAAAATAACCTGGAATTAAAAATATCACGTTTTACTGAACAGATGAAAGCGTATAAAGTGAAAGCAGCAAAAGGGCAAAATTATGGAAAGCTGGATGTAAGTATTTCTGCCATGCGTTCGAATGATGCAGGCAATGTATTTGGATTTAAATTACAGAGTAGAGAAGCCACATTTGGTGATTTTGGTGCACAAGAATTTTTTGATAATCTTAATGCAGGAAGAGATCCTTTTTCTCCGCCACCTGATAATTTAAATTATCCTAAAGCAAGAAATCATTATCAGACAAAACTTTCGTATATGTTACCTCTTTATACGGGAGGTAAACTTTCAGAGTATGGACATATTACTTCTGCTATGTATCGTATGAGTCAGTACGATACGCAAAAATTACTTAATGAAAAAGTATTTCAAACTAAAAAAGCATTTTATGATATTTCACTTGTGAGTAATTATATTTCAAACCTTTCTAAAATTATTAAAAATATTAGAAGATTGGAGTCTATTGTACGTTCTATGCAAAAAGAAGGATATGCTCAAAATATTGATTTACTAGAAGTACAAGCGCGTAAAGCGGAGGCAGAAAGTATGTACAATCAAGCTAAACTCAATAAAGATCTAGCCTATCAATTTCTTTCATTTCTTTTAGATACAAAAGTTGATTCTATTAGAAAAGTGAATGATATGGCACCTATGCCTAAAATAGATACTGCTGAAATAGAAGATAATAATATTGATATTCAGAAAGCACTACTAGGTCTGCAAATAACACAAATGGCACTGAATGTAGAAAAAGCAAATTTTTTACCTACAGTAGGTGCTTTTGCTGAATATGGCTCTGCAGATAATACGTTCTGGAATGAGTTTAGAGATAAAGATTCTTATACTGTTGGTGTACAATTAAAATGGAATATTTTTAATGGGGGAGTTGATACAGCAAATTTAGAACGCGCCAAAGTAAATTATATGATGGTTGAAAATCAAGTTGATTTAGCAAAAAGTGGTATTGCATTAAAAGTTAAGAAATTACAAACAGAGATACTTTCATCCAATGCTGATGTGAGAAGTTTTAAAAAACAATATAAGTTTGCACAACAGGTATATAAAAACTATAGGGCACGGTATAAAGAAGGTCTTGTTTCCATTTCTGATGTACTCATCAAGCAGTCAAAAGAATTAGAAATTTTATTAAAGCTTTTGACCGTCAAAAATAAACGCAATACAAAAATATTTGAGTTAAATAGTATTGTAAATGTAGGAGGTAATGTATGAATAGTATGAGAATATGGGTAAGAACTTTGGTGTCTATGGCTATTGTGGCAACAACGGTCAATGCAGTAGAAATAAATCTCAGTGGTTCAGTGGTTTCAGATAATCAGAAAATGTTGACAAGTCGTTATATGGGATATGTTAGAAAAATGGCAGTCTCCGAAGGTGATGTTGTGAAAAAAGGTCAACTAATTTATGAGATAGATTCAAAAGAAATAGAAGCGGCTGAACGACAAGTTGACTTAGCTATTTCACAGGCAAGACTTGCATTACAGATGAATAGAAATCAATACAATAATGTACTGACGAACCTCGCAAGACATAAACGCTTGTATGCGAAGAAGATGGTTTCAAAATATGAATTAGAAAACTTACAGCTTGCTGCAAAAAATCTTAAAGATATGGTGAAAATTTCGGAAGAACAAGTTAATCAGGCATTGGCTCAAAAAGAAGAAGTCTTAAATCAATATAATTATTTGAGAATTACAGCACCTAATGAAGGTGTGATTGTATCTAAAAAATTAAATGAGGGTGAAATGGCAATTCCTGGTATGCCAGCAGTCATTTTGACAGATTTGAGTAAGTTAAAGATTGTAGCCGAATTGAGTGAAACACAATTGAAGTATATAGATATGCATAAAAAAGTTTTGATTGAAATACCTTCAATAGGCTTAAGTACAAAAGGTGAGATAACTTCAATTATTCCAAATTCAAATCCTATGACACATAAATTTAAAATTAAAATGTCATTTGATGCAAAAGACCGTTCAGTATATCCTGGTATGTATGCTAAAATCATTATAAGGTAGGCTATTTTATGGAAAATAAAAAAGAGTATAAAGTTATAAATGTTGCGGGTAGTCTAGCAAAGGGATTTCTTCGCAATCCTTTGACTTCTGTTTTGGGTATATTTTTACTTATCATGGGGTATATGGCATTAAGTACCATGCCCAGAGAAGAAGATCCTCAAATTGCTATTTCTGGTGGTGCTGTGATTGTTGCTATGCCTGGTGCTACGCCTAAAGAAGTTGAAAATGTTATTGTGAAACCACTTGAACGTAAATTACGTGAAGTACATGGGATAGAACATATCTATGGTATGGCCATGGACAATGTAGGGATTGTCAATGTTATGTACTATATTGGGGAGAATAGAGAGGATTCTAACCTTAAACTTTATGATAAAGTGATGCAAAATATGGATCAAATGCCAAAAGGTGTTATGCAACCTATGATTAAGCCATTTGATATTGATATTGATATTCCTATTGTTACGGTGGCATTTTATCCTAAAAAAGGTAGTAGTATCGATGATGTTAAGATGTTTGATATTGTACGTAAGGTGCAACAACACATTAATGCAGTTGATAATGTAGCTAAGACTACACTCAAGGGAGCACGTAAAGCACAGTACAATATTACTGTAGATATGGGTAAGCTTTCAGCTTATCATCTTTCTTTGGGACAAATTATGCAAGCGGTACAATCTGTTGCCGTAGATGTACCTGATGTTAAAGGAAGAACGCAGACTGGTAAACTTGTTATCTTTGGTGTGAAAAATGCCATAGAAAGTGTGGATGATGTTGGCTCTGTGATTGTGGCACAATACATGGGATCACCAATTTATCTTCGTGATGTAGCAGTTGTAGAAGAAGGTATAGACATACAAAATTTCAAGACAGCAGAAATACTCTTAAAAAAAGAAAAAGATGCAACATTTAGTTCAAATAAACATCAAATCACATTGACTATTGCTAAATTGGCGGGAACCAATGCGGTGTTTGTTTCTAAAGATGTGGAAGAAGTACTTAAAGAATATGAGCATGAATTTGCAAAAGAGGGAATAGGGTATTTGATTACAAGAGATTATGGAGAAAGAGCCAATGAAGCTGTTAATGAATTGATGATGCACCTTATGATAACCATTGCTATTATTGCTCTTATGCTTATTTTTGCATTGGGTTGGAGAGAATCAATCATTGTTACTTTCTCTGTCCCTGCTATTTTGGCAGTGACACTTTTTACGGCATGGATGACTGGACAAACTATGAATAGGATTACTTTATTTGCCTTACTTCTTTCTCTTGGATTACTCGTCGATGCAGCGATTATTGTGATTGAAAATATACATAGACATCTACATGCGCATGATGCTGCGGATAAAGAGATGGATGCCTTACTTATAGAAGCAACAGATGAGATTGGTGCACCAACCAATGTCGCAACACTTGCCATTATTTTAACGATGGTACCTATGGCATTTGTTGGGGGCATGATGGGATCATTTATGAAGCCTATTCCCTATAATGTGCCAGTTGCGCTCATTGCTTCTTTGTTTGTGGCATATATCTTTACACCATATTTGAGTTTGAAACTTCTAAAAAAACCAGAACATCATGATGTGCATGAGAAAAAAGAGGGAGAAAAATAATGGGAAATCTTGAAAATATTATTTATGGTATTCTTGATAAAAAAACAACAAAAACATTAGTTATTATTTTAACTGCTGCTGCATTTTTTCTTTCTTTACTTATGTTTCCAACAAAGTTGGTACTTGCTAAAATGTTACCAGGAAAAAGTGACAATACCTTTTCAATTTATGTAGATACACCTGCAGGTTCAGCGATAGAACAAACCAAACAAGTAAGTTCTTGTGTGATTAATATTTTGAAAAAAGAAAAAGAAGTGATGAATATGGAACTTTTTTTGGGACAAGGTATCCCACTGGATTATGCCGGTCTTGTTAAAGGTGCGAGTATGAAGCATACAGAAAATGTAGCAGAAATATCTGTAAACCTGACTGATAAGCATCATAGAAAAGAGCCTTCATTTTTAATGGTACAACGTTTAAGACCAGTCATTCAAGAAACGTGTGCGCCACTTGTAAGAGGGACCAATATTAAGTTAGTAGAACAACCTTCCGGACCACCAACATTGGCTTCAATCGTGGTAGAAGTTCATGGTGAAAACCTCTCTAAAATACGTGATCTTTCAGTAGATGTAGCAGATGTTTTATCCAATACAAAAGGTTTGGTAGATATCGATTTAATGGCTGATGAAAACTTTGAGAAATATGATCTCATACCAGACAAAGAGAAAA
>Ga0256828_1001497_pt1 | contig 14500 bp, 12 predicted proteins | sample CV88metaG_FD_185993 | JGI IMG/M metagenome (GOLD analysis project Ga0256828, IMG submission 185993) | Hydrothermal vent microbial communities from East Pacific Rise, Pacific Ocean - CV88 | ecosystem: Environmental > Aquatic > Marine > Hydrothermal vents | place: Pacific Ocean: East Pacific Rise...
AATAAAAAAGTACATCCTATGTACGACTCAGCGCATAACCCAAAATATCTTCTAAGTGCGCTCAAGGCAATCAGTAGATAATCTACTTAATTAGCAAATATTTCTGAAAGCTTTTTAAACTTTTTGACTTGTTTTTTAGTGAGCATAATTATTTATGTTCTTCTGCTAAAATGCCCTCATTAAAATTAAACACGGAGACTACTATATGTTAGTAACAAACAAAGCCCCAGACTTTACAGCAACAACAGTTCTTGGAAACAACCAAATCGTTGAAGATTTCAACCTTTATGACAACTTCGGTGAAAACGGTACAGTTCTTTTCTTCTACCCACTAGACTTCACATTTGTATGTCCTTCAGAGATCATCGCATTTGATCACCGTCTTAAAGAGTTCCACGATCGTGGTATTAACCTTATCGGTGTATCTGTTGACTCTCAGTTCTCTCACTTCGCATGGAAAGAGACTCCAGTTAACAAGGGTGGAATTGGCCAAATCAAATACCCACTTGTAGCTGACCTTACAAAAGAGATCGCAAAAGCTTACGATGTTCTTCTTGATGGTGGTGTTGCACTACGTGGTTCATTCCTTATCGACAAAGACGGTACAGTACGTCACGCAGTGATCAACGACCTTCCACTTGGACGTAACATCGATGAGATGATCCGTATGGTAGATGCAATGCTATTTACTAACGAGCATGGCGAAGTATGTGCTGCGGGTTGGAACAAAGGTGACGAAGGTATGAAGGCTGACACTGAAGGTGTTGCTGAGTATCTTGCTAAGCACGAGGGAGACCTGTAGGTTTCTCTCTTACTGAATAACACTTCTTATAGCGAAGTGTTATTCACCTCCTTCTACACTTCTTACAATCCCTACTAATCTTTTATATTAACACTTGGTTCACCAAAGAGATAACCTTGAAATTCATCAACATCAAGCTCTTTACAGATCTCTAAAACAGCTTCAGAGTGTACAAACTCGGCGATGACAATGATGTTAGAAGCGTGTGCCATGTTTACGATCATCTTAACAATATTATAAGACTTCTGATCACTATCGATCGAACGGATCAAAGAACCATCGATCTTAATATAGTCAGGCTCTAACTCAAGCAGATAAGAAAAGTTAGAGTACCCTGTACCAAAATCATCAATAGCTACCTTAGCACCAATCTTTCTTATGGAACTTATAAACTCTTGAAGACCACTTAATGCATAGAGGTCTTCATTTTCAACCAACTCAAAGACAATGTTTTCTGGATGTTCAAAAGTCTGAAGTTGTCTCTGTATAAAACGTTGCGTCTCAGCGTTGGTAATATCATCGGCACTAAGATTAACAGAGACAGAGACCTTACTTCCCTGAAAATCCTTAAATGCCTGAGCCAACATAGCACGTGTGATGAAAGGATAATACTTTGTCTTTTTAGCCACATCTAAAAATACAAAAGGTGAGAGTACCTGCTCACCATCTTGCATCCGTACCAATGCTTCATACTTGATCACTCTCAATTCACGATCGACAATAGGTTGATAGTAAGCTATAAAATCATAATTGCCAACAGCGTTTTTGATCTTTCTGATCATGTCAAGACTCTCTACCTGTCCACTCTCCTGAAAGGTCTCATCATAGACAACATAGTCAAGATGTTCTTGCTTAGCCTTGATCAGTGCGATATTTGCTTTTTCAATCGCATGATCTGACTCAAACGAGATTCCCGCATGAATAGAGAGATGGACTTCTGTATCTTCTTCTATAAAGTAGAAGGTCTGATGCTCGATATTGGTGATGATCTCTTTGATCATTCTTACAAACGCTTCAGGAGAGTCTGCAGACGTATCCAAAAGTGCCACTTCATCGCCACTCACACGATAGATATCTATACTACTTCCCTCAATAAGACGACTATAACTTTGAGCAAGCTTTTTTAAGACCCTATTACCTAACTGCACACCATAGACATCATTGATATCTTTAAAAGAGGCAACATCTAAAATAGCCAGATAGAACTTTGGAGTTCTCTCAAACGTTCTAAAGAGGGCTTCTCGGTTAGGTATTTCCATCAAGTCATCGGTCAAGAAGTTGTTTTCGATCTCTTGTGTCTTAATATCGATCTCTTCTTGCATCGATACATGGAGTCGGTTAAGCTCTTGGGCCATCTTATTAAACTCTTCTGCAAGTTCACCGATCTCATCATCAGAGACCTCATCAATCACTTCATACACTTCATGGTTAGAGATAGACTTGACCGCTGTCTTTAACTTCTCTAAGGGTGATATGATCTTTCGAATCATCGTAAAGACAAATGCAGTAGCAATAAACAGGGCAAGCAGTACTGAGATGATGATACTAGTGACTGCTTCCTCTTCCATCGCTACGATCGCTTTTTGTAAAATAGTATCCGACTCTGTCAATGAGACCAATACACCCATAGCAGCGATCACATTGTTGTTCTCATCCATGATAGGATAGGTTATATCGATGTAGTGCTGGCCGGAGGTATCTGTTTCATAGAGGATCGTCGTCTTTTTCTGTAAAAAAGCATCAATATCTTCTTGGTCTGATGGTGTTCCCTTAACCCCATCTACCGTACTCAACACATGCCAATAGAGACCTGTCGTCTTATCTCGCAGATGAAGAGTCAAGCGTTTTATATGGGGAAGCTTTTTCGTGATCGCAAAAAACATCTTTTCGATACGATCTAGATCTTCAAGGGTTTTTTCGTTGTTTATGATCGCATCGATGACATAGACAAATGAGGTGATCTCACGTTCGCGATAGACACTAAGGTTTTGGGAGTTCTTCTTGATTCCATAGATTAATACGAAACTTGAGATGGAACCAATGACGATTATGATGACAAGATAACCGAGCAGGAGTTTGTATAACAGTTTCATCGTACCTCTTTAGTACTTTATTGTAACACAAGCTACCCTTGCTTTTCTAAGAGTGCCTTATCTGCCAACGTCCTGATCCAATCATTAAACTTTATATCATTTTCAAGACAATAAGCCGCATACTTTTTCAACTCATCGATGGTCAACATCAACTCAACTTCTTTAAGGTCGGCACCCTCTTTTAACAACGCTTCTGTACTCTTCATCTCAACTCTCTTCTAGTTTAAATTCACGCGGTAGTGGTACTTGCATCAGTTGGGCTATCGCATGTACAAAGGCATTTTCTGTTTCACTCACCTTACCATCAAGTTTGATACTATGGAGTACTCCTTCAAAGATACGCTCAGCTATTACAGGTTTAGTGCGTTCGATCGCTGTCACAGCCTTTAAGAAAAGATCATGATCGATCTCCTCTTTTGGAATATACTTCAACGCCCCTGCCTGAATCGCTTTTTTAGTCTTATCAAATGCCTCTTTAGCGGCTGTCTCATCGTCATACTGCGCTTGTACCAACATGGAGTAAAGTGTCTCTACCTCTTTTTTGACTGCACCGATATGGGTACCTGTTCGTTTAGGAACCTCTCTCACGCCTAAGTGCAACTCTAATGGACGCTGTATGATGTACTGCAGACTCCATTCAAAGAGTGTTACCACACCATCAACCGTAACAAATGCTTCAACGATCGTTTTAAAATGCTGATACTGCTCGATAGAAAGGCTTTTAAGCGCATTCATAGCCAAGGCAATCACCAAGGTACTCTGCTTTTTAAGCTCACTGTGCCCCTCTTTCATAAAACTTGCAAATTCAAGTAAAAGGTAAGGGTTCTCTTCTTGGATAACAGAGAAAAGCTTATCTTTATAGGTCTCATCGTACAAAAGAGAGAGAATGACAGCCTGCGCACCAAGAGGATCATTCAGACGTTCTTGGACTTTAGCATCTAAGGCACTGATCTCAACTTGGACTGCTTCAATCTCTTCCTCTTTGATCTGACCTACCTGCATCATAGCCGTTGCGATCGAACCTTGAATAAAGCGCTCTTTTCTAGCTCGTTTATCCTCAGTTTTTTCACGATGCTCTTCTAGGGATTGATCCGCATAGTAACGTTCCACCTTGTCTGCACGTGATTGTCTTGTGTTTTTATCTGCTTTGTTTGTACTACTCTTTTTCTTAAAACGAGTGTTACCGTAGTCCGGTAAACGACCACTCCATCGTGGCTCTATCTTTTTAATACGATCCTTAAGAGGAGGATGTGTTGCCATTAAGCTGCTAAAAAAAGTACTCACACCTTCTGCAAAGTAAAGATGACTATAGGTCTCTGCTGAAGGTGACTGCAACTTAGAACTGTAATAGGCGATCTTTTTTAATGCACCACTAATACCTTGAGGATACCGTGTATACTGAACAGCCGTGGCATCGGCTAAGTATTCACGTTTACGACTGACATTGGCTTTGATGATAGAACCAAAAAAGGTCCCGGCATAACCAATAGCCATCAGACCTCCCCCTAAAGCGAGAAGATAGAGTCCACCATTACCTTTTTTGTTACTTGATGAACGACTATGATGACTAGTACGCGACATTGCACGTAAGATAAAACGTCCAATGAGCCCTATCAACAAGATACCATGCAGTGTAGCCGTCAGTTGCAAGTTCAAACGCATATCTCCATTAAAGATATGGCTAAACTCATGGGCAACGACCCCCTGTAACTCTTCACGGTTGAGCTTTTCTATCGTACCACGGGTCACACCGATCACAGCATCATCGAGTGTCAGACCAGCAGCAAAGGCATTAATAGCACTCTCATCTAAAATATAGACGGTAGGTGCCGTTATCCCCGAAGCGATCGCCATCTCATCCACGACATTCAAAAGTATCTGCTCTTGCATATCCGCTCGATTACGATTAAGTTTTTCTCCGCCAAGGGCAACAGCCACTGCCTTACCACCACTTGAAAGGCTCATATACTTTGAGAGCGAACCACCTACAACAACAACGAGTACAACGATGATCGTGCCATACAGAAGGTCTGAAGGAATGTAATGCAGAGGTGCCTGCATGAACATAGCAATAGTAATATCATTCGAGTAGAGGTAGAGTCCAACTAAAAAGACAACCGTAATGACGATAAGGGAGAGAACGGCAAGAATAAATATCCCTACCAACCACATTGTGTGGCGGCGAGCATGTTCTTGCTCTTGAAAAAAGTTCATACTTCAGACTTATTCGAAACTAACTTTTGGTGCGGTTTGCATCGCTTTAGAGTCTTCAAACTCTAACATATTGGCATCCGTAGTAAACCCAAACATATTGGCAATTTGATTTTGAGGAAAGGATTGTCTATAGGTGTTAAATGCTAATACAAAGTCATTGTAAGCTTGACGAGCAAAAGCAATACGGTTCTCTGTCGTCGTCAACTCTTCTGTTAACTGCATCATGTTCTCATTAGCTTTAAGATCAGGATATGCTTCCATAACAAAGTTCATCTTACCCATTGCACCAACAAGCCCCTGTTCGGCTTCATTAAACTGTGTCACTGCTGTTGGATCATCAAGTTGCTTTTCCATCTTTTTCAGTGCACCCGAAGCAGCATTACGTGCTGCAATAACAGCTTCTAAGGTGTCACGCTCATGCGCCATATACTTCTTTGCCACTTCAATAAGGTTAGGGATAAGATCGTAACGACGTTTTAACTGTACCTCGATCTGCGCAAAACCATTATCGATCTGATTTTTCTTAGCCACAAGACCATTATAGATCGCAATACCATACAACCCTAATAAAACCAACAACCCTAAAAAGATATAACCACCCATAAACACTCCTAATAAATAATAATTTATAATAACATAGTTATATTAATAGATATTTTTCAGAACAAGAGCGAAGAACGTTGGTCCACGAATTTCACTAATTAACACGAATTTTTATTAGTCTTTATAGCGTTAGTGTTAAGAGTATAACTTTTGTTTAAAACTTATTGATTTGTGGGAGAAATGCTCTTTGCTCTAATTTGTGTAATTAGTGAAATTCGTGGACCAACGCTCTTAAAAAACAATCAGCGGACGAAGGCCCCTAAAACTGCAGAAAATAGCATCAACAGGATCAATGCACCCCACATCGAAAAAACCTGGTCTTTCAAGTTTTGCCAGACATCTTTAGCCTCACCCTTAAAGGTATGCTCCTCTTCATTGTATTCCTCTTGTAACTCTTCTAAGGTTCTGAAAGGACGCTTTTTCTTGTCCGACTCACGATTTAGTCGCTCCCATGAACTGGACTGTTGGTCCTTGTTATCAGACATCACTGGCTCCTTTAGTCATATTTTTCATAGTAAAGTCTAACGCTTTAGGATTAACAAATGCCAAGTTACACCAGTTCGTCGTTGGCTGTTTTAAGATGAGCCTATGAGGTGAAGTCGCTCGTGAAAGGGCAACATAAAACTGCGATGGAGCAAATATCTCTGTCGTCTCAATAATAAGATCTTCGATACTCATACCTTGCGACTTATGTATCGTGATGGCAAAAGCAAGCACAATAGGGAACTGTTGCACACTAAACTTCGACTCTTCCACCATCTCTTTATGACCTTCTAGGGTTCGCTCTTTCCACTGGGTCTTCACCATAGATGCGCGCTCCAACTTCACAACAACCCCCTCACTCTTCTCCACAAAAACGATCTCTTCACTCAGACGAACGATGCGCCCGCGTTCACCATTAAAGTAGTTCCAAGCATTACGAGTAAAGAGCACAGGTGCACCCACTTTAAGACGAAGTTCGGGTTCTATCCGCGCGTCACTTAGAAACCGTTCCACCTCTTTGTCTGTCGTCTTCTTGTCATGTTTGATAAGTTGAGAGGTATATAACATCTCCTCTCTGTTAATAAAAGCGAGTTGCTCTTTGTTATGCCGGGAAGCGGAGTGATTTTTACCATAAAGGTAGGTATATTGACTCAAGTCTTCACCTACGGGCTTAATAAGATGGTGGAGGTAGAAGTGTTCATCATCCCCAACTTCAGCGAAACGCACCTTGTCTAAGACCTTCACAAAGTCTCTGTCGTCACTTCGATGGTTCACTTCTAAGGTAATGGTCTCAAATGCATAGCGTTGCCAGCTCTCGGACTCAAAGGCAAAGTTGATCTCACCATAGCCACGAACAACAGGAGGAAGCTGTAAGAAGTCACCCACTGTTAAAAGAGTCCCTTTAAAACCACTCTGAAGCAGTCGCAGCCGTATCATCTCAAACAGTGATGCACTCACCATAGAGATCTCATCTATGATGATCAAGTCCATAGATACTACTAACTTTTTAACCTTCTTTTTAACCTCAAGCTTCCCTTTAAGCTCTAACTCTTCAATGGAATCAGCAATACCCAAGTCTAAAAAACTATGCAGTGTCTGTCCACCTATCAAAGTAGCTGCCATTCCTGTAGAGGCCAACTTCGCAACCTTCTTCCCCTCTCCCGAAAAATGTTCTATCACTTTACGTGTCAAGGTTGTCTTACCCGTACCCGCACCACCCGTCAAAAAGACATTTTGTTTTGCATCTAAAAGAGAGATAAGCATCTTTAAGTCAGTCATAGGTTTCTTTAGTGGTTAAGTTAACTGTATTTTATCAAAGATTATCAACATAAAAGCCTTTATGATGATTATAAACCTCTAAAAGACAAAGGAGTAGCTATGCCGCACGATGAAGCCAAGCAGAATATATATCTTACAAGTGCCATTATCTCAACTGGTCTACTTTTTATGCTTATTACTGGTTTTTATATAGTTGAGAACACAGGCAATAGTAACTCCCGAGAGATGGCTATTGACCAACGTATTGATCAATGCTATGAAGAAAAAGGGTTAGATTAACCTGTAAATGAGATGGGTGAGTATCCACCTGTTAAGACTTCCGGATTAGAGATACCATAAATATTATAGATGGTCGAAGCAATACTCAACGGTTCAAACTCATACGAACCTGGTTTTGGCTTTAAAAAGAGTCGATTGATGCGTCCGGTATCTTCCAAGATAGTCTCTCCAATAACACCGTTATGTTGAAAATAATTTGTTCCACCAAGTACATAGAGGTTCTGTAGGTTTCCATGATCCCAACCTAATGCTGAATTTAGGTTCACATTACGTCCAAACTCCCCAAAGACCATAATATTGACATTACCAATTTTGTTTTCAATCTTTAAATGCGCTATCGCCGACTTAAGAGATGAAAAGAGACTCTCCATCCGTGTCACATACCCACGTGCATCATCATGATCATCCCATCCACCTAAGCCATCAGCACCCATAGTGATAAGCTTTGTGTCTGGATTATTTACCATCACCTTTACTGCTGTTTCCAAACGTGCAGCAAAACGGTTATCTGCTGGGTAAGCATCTGCACCCAGTGAAGGGGTTGTTTTTTTCTTCAGTGTCTCAATAAACGTATCAAGCTCCGCACGTCGGTTAAAGGCCTCTTTGATCTTGCCTTCACTGTTGGTCTGCTGTGCTAATGTATCCAGCTTCGCCTGAAGCGCAGGATCAAAACCAAGGTCTTTATCATAATACTTTGGATTACTATCTCGCTCTGCTTGCGTATAATATCGCCAATCACGTACCCAACCACGATCATAAGGGTTATCAAGGTTCTCATTAAGAGCAACTGGTTTAAGGTAGGCTTCTAAAGGTTCATCTCCCTCTTTATAAAATGCTGATTCACCTTCTAGCATGATAAACGGAAGTATGCTCTTATCGGTCACTTTACCTGCTCTTTTTAAGAGTGTAGCAATGTTGGCAACAACACCTCCGCCATTTCCATCAAAAGTGCCCGTCTGGTTTTGAAGCGTGCAGAGTCCATGTGCTTTGTTGTTGGTCTCTTCTCTTACACGTGAGAAACAGGTTCTAAAAAGTGTCATATCACCACTGTCTAGCATCGCTTCCATATAACTTCCACCCGCTTCTTGCCAGCAGTTGTTTGCTGTCAATGTCACACCACGAAAATAGTTATAGTCACTTTGAGACTTCACTGTGATCTCTTCATAATTACTCATATTTCCAGAAAGCTGACTCGCTGCACCATATAAAAAGACGATGATGGTCTGTGCGTTATTAGCATCATAACTGCCACTATCGAAGTTCACTTGAGAAAGATCAGTTGTTTCTGCCTTGGCTACCTTAGGTGCCATCAAAAATGCTGCTGCGGCTAGGGACTGTTTTAAAAAATTTCGACGTTGCATTATTTCACCTCACTTTGCATATAGAAACGCTCTAGTCGTGAAAGATAATCCATCACTACAGTTGCGATATTACGCTTATTACTCTCTCTATACTTAAGCTGTTTTGTTTCATTTGTATCATTAGTATAAAACATATCGAAGGTATAATCGAGTGCCATCACTCCATTATAATCACGTTGCATATGGGTACGAAAGAGTGCTAACTCTTCATCTGTTGCACGACGTTGAACCAGACTCTTAAAAAGGTACTGTACAAAAGCATCAAGACTGCCTAACTCATCACTTGGCTCATAATCAAAGTTCGTATTGACCACAAAACTTTCACTCCAGCCTTGACGACTCCAGTTACTATAGTCATCTTCATATTTTACTTCAGACTTACGCATTATCATGTTCTCACGTATATATTTATGATAACCCGCAAAAGAGAGCGTATCAAGAGGAACACGTTCTATCTTGCCAAGCTTATACTTCATGCTTGCCTGATGCATATCTTCCAAGCCGCGTCTAAAGTAGTCAAAAGTAGATGTTCGATGTTTAAAGTCCATCTTTTTTGCTAACGAATAGAACAACTCTTCTGCACTTTTAGCACGACTGTTATGAAGCAAGTACTCTTTTGAGAAGACGATCTGAAGCAAGATGTCTTGAAATGTCTCTGGTCTAGACGCGACAATAGCATTGGTTATCTGCTCTTTTTTACCGGCAGTTGCATTGGTAAAGAAAAATGCCACTAAACGATCAATCACCGTTTTTTGAAATGTACTTGTCTTCACCATCTCTCTATAAAAGTCATCACCATTGTAAACAGTAGTACCAAAAAGTGCTAAAGGTTCCGTGTTCTCATTACGTCCTACTACAAGAGTGTCATTGTCACGGTTCAGTTTCCAGTTTTGTAAGGCCTTACCTGCTAGTGGTACTTTGGCATCATCTTCATCTTCTAAAAAGATCTCCATCATCTCACGTCCGTTGTCTTCCGGACTTCTAAAACGACGCCAGTTGTCTTCACTCATCATATGAACGTAGGTGGTATAACGCATACCACTCTCATCTTCTAAAAAGTTGACCAAACGGTTATAGACACGTGAAATATTTGGTGTGTGGGTAGAGTCCAACTCATACGCTGGTGAGAACATGATCGTCTGCGTCAAGATATAAGCAGTCCAGTTGTTTAAAAAGTATCTGTCCAACTCTTGCATGGCATAAAAGCGACTCAAGATATCGACAGCCTCTTGTGTTGATGCATTTTGACGGAAGTACTCTTTATCTAAGATGTAGTTCTCTAACCACTCTTTATCGGTACGATCGCTGTTAAGTCCTGCTCGTATATGCGAGATAAAGCGCTGTGAAGCGATCTGCTCTTCGAGTTTGTCTTGAGGCAGTCCAAAAAAGAGTGTACTTAACAGCTTATCAGCCACTTGGAACTGCTGCATCTCACTGAGTGCATTAAACTCACCATCACTAAATTGTGTAAGTTTATACTGTGAAGAGGGTTTGTTCTTATAATAAAAGCTCATCCCTTTATAACTCAGATCGTACTTTGTCTCTGCTGCTGATGTGTTCTCTTCTGATGTATCACCACATCCCAACATAAACAAAAGGGGAAGTAATATCAGGAGTAGTTGTAATTGTCTTTTCATTTTTAGCCTTGTAACTAACATGAATAAGAGAGAAAAAGAGAGATAATGATATCGGTAGCTTGGCGATCTTGATGAAGTTTACTCCAAGACCCATAGCTTTCTGCCCCTACCTCACGATAAGTTTAGCTTTTTCAATACTTTATTTATGAAAGAATTATTAGCAATACTAATATATTGAAGCTTAAATATAGATAACCGATCAAGATTAACCTTCTTCGTCTTCATCAATAGTCAGGACCCTACCAAAGGGGACTTCTAGTGTTTCAGTTGCTATCCAAAGTACCTCATAGCTAGGTTCATGTGCAGGAAAGCTACCTTTGGTATCTGAGAAGTAAAGAAGCAAAGTCGGTTGATCCAACTCATTTTCTATCTTCTCAAAAACAGGACGGAAATCAGTTCCCCCACCTCCTTTAACCTCTACTTCTAAGGCCTCACCACTCACGATCTGTTTGTAGTTTTGTATCTTGGCATCGCACACGATCAGGTCAATGATATAAGAAGGAAAATGGATCAAGATAGCTTCCACTTCACTCATAAAAATACTCAGTAGACGCTCATCAACAGAACCAGAGCTGTCAATCGCAATACTCAATCGTAAAGTATCACTGTAAAGTGAAGGAAGGTAGATACCACTGTAAAGTAGCTTTTTAGAGGGTGGCATCATCCGATAGTTATCATAATAGTGCCTATCTATCGCTTGATACAGCTCTTGTCGCCAATCTACTTTTGAGTCATCTACAATAGTAAAAAAACGTTCGATATCAAGCGGTAGATTACCTTGTTCGTTCATCTTCTCTAAAGCATCATTAGCAAACTGCTCAAACATCTCTTCTTGCGCAATGATCTCTTGTTTACGGTACTCATTCTCCACCTGCATCTGCTCACGCTTTTTCTCAGGGTCATGATCACCCTCTGCATCACGAAGTTGTTCTTGGCTCTTTTTGTTCTCCTCATTGAAGCCTGTCTCATTTGACTCATCATCATCAAACTCTTCGTTTTGGATCTCATCTTTTAAAATGGCATAGATCTCTTCAGCATACATCCCCTCAAAGCGACTCTCAACCATCACTTCCATAGGAGCTTCAAGTCCATTAGAAACCAACATCGTGTTAATAGCATGGTCAGTTGCCAACTGCCAAAGCCATGACATCCGTCCATTTTGTCGGTTCTCGTAGGCCAAGGCAGCGTGCATGGCACCGTTGGCAAGCGCAAAAGAGAGTTCATCTTGGGAGAGGGCTAACAGGTATTCATCGTTATACTCAAAACGAACGCCATCACTTAGATAGGCTTGAATATTATCGTTTGGTTTGAGTTCAAGGCGTGAAGCCAATGTTCCAAAGTAAGGATAGTCTACTAAGAGTTTTGCCTTAGCTTCTGAGACCTTCTGCTTGAGTTGTCTGTTCATCAGGCCAGTAGATACGCAAATTTCCCAACCCACTTACTAAAGGCAGGTTGCTCTTCCATGGTAAAACCAGCACGTTGCAAGTCTTGAACGATCATCACAGCAAACTCACTTTGAAGAGCCAAGGTATAGGTCAGAAGGTTGTCCATACGTTCTATTGTATGATCTTGACGAATAGCCATGACCATACCCGTTGCTAAGGCATGTAAGACATCGATCTCTTCAGGATAATCACCTCTACCACTGCTTAGAATCGCTTCGATATCAGGCAGTTTGTGCATCACCTTCGCAAAACTTAAAAAATTAACCGCACGCTCTTTACCAATAGCACCGCTAATCGTCTCTAAAAGTAGTTTGTCATCCATAGAACTCTTTAAAAGCGAACTCACAAACTCCCAAGAACGTGGTGTTGCAAAACTCTTCTCATTTTTAGTGGGATCAAACGAAAAGAGGTCTTCACTTTTATACCCGATATAGGCAATGACCCGCTCGTCCAAAGCAGCACTAAACGCCCACTCACGCCAATCATCGACACTCACTTCCATATCAAGGTGAACAAAACGGTTCGCAAGAGGAGAAGGCATGCGGTAAACGACACCGCGATCACCCTCACGATTTCCCGCAGCTACAATAGCCCAACCATCAGGAAGTTCATACTCACCAACCTTACGATCAAGTATAAGTTGATACGCAGAAGCTTGTACAGCAGGCGGAGCAGAGTTTAACTCATCTAAGAACAAGATACCTTCACCATCTTTGGGTAAAAACGAAGGAGGTGCCCAAAGTGCTTGGTGCTGTTCTTTGTCATAAAAAGGGATCCCTTTAAGATCTGTTGGATCCATCAAGGCCAGACGTAAGTCTATAAAATCATACCCATTCGCCTCAGCTACCTGCTTTACAACTGAAGATTTTCCAATCCCAGGAGGTCCCCAAACAAAGGTTGGTATCTGGGCTTTCACCATCGCCGTAATCGAAGTCATCAACTCATTTGCTCTCATAGATTCTCTCTTCATTCAAAATTAATAATTTAAAATTCAACATTATTACTACACGTCCCAGCCAATATTATCACGCTGTATGTGTTTTCCAAAACTTGCATTCTCTTTCACTGCTCTTGCAAGACGAGAATCCAACTGAAACTGATAGAGCAAGTCAACAGGAGTAGACTCATTACGTGCCAATGCCAATAAGACCTCAACATCACTCGAAGTAGACAGTTTCTCCAAAATAGCAACATCAGTTTTACGGTTACCCGCGATCTCAGCGCCATACGATTCAGGTGATGCTTCATACAATACTTGAAGTTGCTTACTCTCCATCTGTTCATTCTTGATCAAGCTTTTGATGACTTCAACACTTTCCATCGCCATCAACATCTCAAATACTTCAGTATCTAATGCTTTATTAGATGCTAGAATGATCTGTATCTCTTCACCTTTTCTGACAAGGTCTTTTTGCATCACAGATGTAAGGTTCACATTTTCAGCTAAAGCCTCAGCATAATCTGTTTCTAATCGCTCAAAAAGTGCTTCATCTAAAGTGATCTGTTTAGCAATGTTTTCAGGGAACTCATTTAAAAGGGTTAACGCCACCTCATGTTTAAGAGTATGGTTCAGCGAAAGCACTTCATCGATAATTGGCTTCTTGAGATTAAGTAGATATTCCTGTAGTTGTAAACTCAGATCTTCACGCATCGCGATAAGCATACGTATATCATCATTACCTTTTTTCAACCACTGTTTTAAGACCTTCACAGAGGTGTTAGGATGAATGGCAATTGCATTTAAGATCTTCTGTGTCGAGTTGTCACACCCCTCTTTAAGTGCAGTTTGCAACGGTGCCAGTAAAGCAATGGTCTCAGTGAGTTCATTATTATCACTCTGGTTGAGTAGATGCATGATCCCCATGTTGGCGTACTGAACATTATGATTACGCTCTATGTTCTCATAAAAACGGCTGATTAGTGCTGCGGTGATATCTCTGTTCTCATCATTTTCAAAAAAGCCTTCACCCTTCCAATCATAAAGGTTTAAAAGGCGTAAAAAAAGCGTATTATCGATGTAAGGGTTTTGCAGATATCCCATAAGACGTTCACTATCACCACTTAGCTTCAGACTCATCAGTAAGCTATCACTGTCGATCTGAGCACAAAGCCATCGCTCTAATACTTCTATCTCAATGATCGGCGCGACCTTATCTGCATAGAGTTCATCCAGCCTATTCTGTTCGACAGGGTTTACCATACGTCCTTCAATAATGAGGACAACACCTTCTGAGACATCCGAGACCAAGTTAATGTTCTGATTATTAAGTTGCTTGTCAAACTCACCACCACTTAGAGCACGGCT
>Ga0256828_1001498_pt1 | contig 14495 bp, 11 predicted proteins | sample CV88metaG_FD_185993 | JGI IMG/M metagenome (GOLD analysis project Ga0256828, IMG submission 185993) | Hydrothermal vent microbial communities from East Pacific Rise, Pacific Ocean - CV88 | ecosystem: Environmental > Aquatic > Marine > Hydrothermal vents | place: Pacific Ocean: East Pacific Rise...
TGAGTGAAAATAAAATCAACCAGAGAGGTTAACTTATGAGTAAACAAATTATAACAAACATAATCTTAAACGAAGATGAAATTCTCAAAAAAGAGAAAGTTAGACCTAAAATAAGTTTACCTAATTATTATAGAATAGGAAACGGAACTATGAATAAACATAAAATACAATCAATAGATTTAATCAAAGAATTAGTGAACTGCTCGAAACCAGCACAAGTAGTACTACTATGGATAAAAGATGGAATGGTGTGGAATCCATATGAAGAGCGGATAGACTTTATAGTTAAAGTTGTACCTGAGGCATCAGCTAGTAAGAGGACATTGAAATTAGGATTCAAAGAGCTATCTGAAAAGAATTTAGTTAGAAGAGTTAAACGGTCACATTATATGATTAACCCAAATGCTATCATAACTGATTATGATAAACAAATGGAAGTGTGGAGTATGTTAGATGAAGAATAGTATATTGGTTAGAAGTGACTTTATAGATATAGTTATGGAATTAATTAAGATGGAACAGAAGGTAGTAAAGTGCATTAAGAATAATATAGCTTATTGCCCATATGAACAAGAGTATGTTCCATTAGTTAAGTTTAATAGAGACATGATAGCTGATACAGAATCATAAAAGAAGAGAGTATCTACAGCTATTAGTAGTTTGAGAAAGAAGGATATAATAGGTAAAATAGATAGACACCACTATATGATTAATCCTGATTTGTTGTTGCTAAGTAACTATGATAAGTATAAACTAAAATGGGGTAATAGATTATAAATATATACTCTCTATGATACTCTCCTACAAAAAGAAATAAACACAAGCTTAGATTAGCTCGTGTTTCCATGTGATTAGGTATGCTAGAGTAGCCGGAACTACTACTAACACCATTGCTGTTTGTATACCTAACATAGTTATGAAGCCGCCTGTAATTCCGTATCACTTATTTGCTTACCTGTTAGTACTAAAGATATTTGATCATTAGTTACAACCCTATCTAAACCTTCTAATGCTTTTAATTGTTCATTTCTAACTGTTGCATTAGAGATTAATACCTCATTACCATAAGTTGATACAGTATCTTCTACTAATATTGCTGAAGTTTCTGCTACTTGTAAAGTTGTTGCGATTGGTGACCATACTTGTCCTACTGCTTTCTTTATTGATTTAAACATTTGTTTGTCCTTTGTTAATATTGATTTGTTCTGGTAAAATACCACTACATTAAATTTTAATAGTCTTGTGTGAAGTCATAATAATCTTCAACTACATCATCATAAGATAACATATGTAACTCCTTAAGTTAAAGTATTCACTACATTAAATTTAAGTAACGTTAGAAATGAAACAAGACCGGGGGGGTATTCCAGGCAAAGAGGTTCATACTAGGTACTACCACCATCACAAATATAACCTATTCACCTACCTATATTGATATTACAAACATATTATGTTATAATATTATAAAAATATAGGATTATAACAATGAAAAAAACGACTACTGTGTCAGTTGATCGAGTAATAGTACAAGAGTTAAAGATTGAAGCTATTAAAGAAGAACTGACATTAAAAGAGTATATACAACGAATATTGGAGAAGAGACATGGCTAATATACTAACCCCGAATAAGTTGACTAAGAAGGAGCTAAAGGAACTATTCCCCGAGAAAAAGTACACCATTACTGATGATGTAGTAGACTACTTGAACTCATTTATAACTAACCCTGAGTATAATGGCTATGGGCTGTTGAGCACACTTAAGGATAATAAGTCTGCTATGGAGAGGTTCGGAGCTAGTATAAAAGAATACATAAATGCAATCAGATTTGTGGCATTTCTACATGTAGAAGACAATAGTGTACAGGCATATATTAAAACATTCTCGGATAGAGACTTCGTAAAAAATGTAATGGCGATAGTAGAAAAGGAAGGCACTCAAGGGGTAGAGTATAGAGGGTTAACTAGTGCAGCTGCTAGATATAGAAAGAGTCCACTAGTTGCTGAGATACTCAAGCTAAGTAGTGTAGAAGAGTCATTACTATATATGGGACTACGACAAGGAGCTATGTACGTACTAGAAGATAAGATGTATAATAGTAAATTAGATAGAGATCAAATTGCAGCAGCTAAGGCTATACTAGAAGAAACTAGACCTACCACTGAAAATAAAATACAATTAGATATAGGTGTTGGTATAAGTGATCCTCAACAAGAGTTACTATTAGCTTTAAGGCAAAACGCTAAAGAGCAAAGAAATAGACTCGAGGCTGGTGAAAGTATAGTAGATGTACAGTGCTTAGGTTTAAAGAAAGAAGACGAAGAAAGTATAGAAGACACTGAGGTACTAGATGGCTAAACTAAAAAATAGTACATTTGACCCGGCTACTATAGATGAGATGTTAGACCATGTTGACTTAACATTCAGTAACTACACTCCTAGTGAAGAAGCACTAGAGTTCTTTGCAATAGTTAGAGCGTTACATGGAGAGGACTTTGATATACCAAATCAAAAGCTACACTACTTCATGATAGATATGATGTATGGTAAAGTTACTCAAGACATGTTTCCATACGGTACACTTAATAACAGAATAACAGTAAACCCAAAAGCCATAGCTATTGTACTGTCAAGAGGATTAGCTAAATCAAGTATAGTTACTCTATTCTTTCCTTTAGTTTGTGCTGTAAAAGGTGAGACTCCTGTAGTAGGTAAATTTAGTAATATGTTAATATTATCAGATACACAAGATGGTGGAGCTAAGTCACAGTATGAGTTACTTAAAGAGACTGTAGAACAAAATAAAGAACGATTTAAGTTGTTCTTCGAAAGCTGGACTACTAAAGACTACACAGTGTCATTTGTAAGAAAAGGAAACACTGACTTAAAATATAGACATATGAGGATAGTACTAAAAGGTGCCATGAGTGGCGGTATTAGATCAGGGTCAAGAAACCCTGTAACTAAGGAAAGGTATGCAATACTGATAGGGGATGATGTAATAGCTAGAGAAGATGACGCTAAATCAGAAGTTATAATGTCTAAAGTTAGATCGGCTTTATTCTCTGATGCTAAAAGAGCAATGAGAGGAGGGTCAAAGAAACAGATGATACTAGTTAATACTCTGTATACAAAAACAGATCCAATATACACTACCACAGAAAGTGGGGCCTATACTCCATTAGCTATACCTATATGTAAAGAGATATATGAAGGACTGGAAGAGAAAGACTTTGTTGGAGCTTGGCCTGAGATGCATCCGTATGAAGCTGTATATACGGACTACTTAGACTCTATAATAGGTAATCAGAAAAGAGAGTTCATGCAAGAACTAATGTGTAGGATTAGTGATGAAGATGCTAGAATAGTTAAAGACAATGAGATAAAATGGTACAATAAAAGCTCGGTTATAAAAAATAGAGATGATATGAATTACTATGTAACTACTGACTTTACTTCAAGTGAAGAAGCTGACAGAAAGAATGATTTTAGTGGTATGGCTTTATGGGGAGTAGACCATAAAATGAATCACTACCTAATAGACTTACGACTTACACACTACGGTATAGAGGAGCAGTATGATAAACTGTTCGAGATGATAGATCAATGGTGTGGTATGAGAGGTGCTGAAATAGCTGTAGAAGTAGATGGAAATCAACGACCTCATATGGTAGCATTGAAGAATAAAATGAAACTTGAAAACAAAATGTATCTATTTGCTAGACAAAGAGGACACACAGGATTTGTTAAGTTAGGTGGACAATTAGAAGGCATACAAAGTAAAAAAGCAGGAAGAGATAAACTAGATAGATTTAAACTAGTTAGTCCGTTATTTAAAAACGGTAAGATATGGTTTCCTGAGGATATACGACATACTCCAGATATGGAAGAACTACTACGAGAAATTAGATATACTACATGGCAAGGAATAAAAGGACATGACGACGGAGTGGATTTAATTAGTATGCTAAACGCTATAGAGATTGACTACCCTACTGAATCTATAGACACAGTAAAAGAAGTTAAGAAGAATACAACATTAAGTGCTGGTGCTGCACTGATGGGGATGATAAAAGCAGGAGTAATAGGTAGTAATGGATTAAACATAAATAGCTCAGATGCAGATAAAGAAGATACAGACTCATATGTATAAGCAACTAATAAGTTAGAATATAGTATCATATTTCATTAAATAAATGAGGATTACTATATGACTTATGGTGAAATAAAAAACTTAACAGCTGGGTTACTTACGTCAGATTATAGACTGCCTAAAGATGACTCAGAAGTTAAAGCAATGCTTGAAATGGCATTCTTCATAATAGCTAGTAAGATACAAGTACTACGGCTACTTACTACGAACAAAGATAATAGTATACTAAGAACTGCAGAAGGGGACTACTTAATTAGATTCCCTGAGCTTCCCACAAAAGACGATGATGTATTGGATATAGATCATGAGCTATGTTTTGCAGCATCAAGATACTTAGCCAGTTTTGTAGCTAAAGAAGACAGCAGAGTTAGATACCACGAACTAAAAGCTGAAGAAGTATTAGACTACTATCAGAAGAAAGTAGGCACTATAATGCAGCAAATGAGAGAGCAGCTCAGTGTACCTGGAGACAGCTACGATTGCTTACTTCCTATAGGGCTTAGTTAATGTGTAATGCAGTTAATCCATACGGTGCAATACTTAGATCAAATGACTTTACACAATACTTACAGAACGCCCCTCATTGCTCTGTAAATAAAGGTATAGAGACAGCTAAAGAATTACTAGGCGAAAATACACCGTACTCAATAGAGAAGAGGTTAGATGGAGAAGTAGTTGTGTTCAACAACCATATGACTAGCACTTTCATTGAAGCACTTACTACAGATTGTATCAGTAAAATGAACGTAAGTGAGAAGAATCTACTATTTGACTATATGGATTATAGTAATGCATTGTCTGGAAACTATGACTATGCTGCACCAAATGGAACTAGTTTAGCTGTAGTTGAGGCACTGGATAAATGGTTGACTGATGAAGTTCAGTGTAATCCACATCCAACAGTTAATGAGTGTTACGATCAGACATTTGTGTATGAGAGTTCATGTACAAATTAAACAATATAAGGAATAAATAATGGCTACAGCAAATTTAGTTACTATGCTAAAAGATATAAGAGGTGAAAATGCCACCTCTGGAGAAGCTACTAGTGGTATATGGTATGAGTTAGTTAAGAATCCAAACCCTAACTTATCACAGTATACTGGTGGACTAGCTAACGTACTCAGTACAAAAGCAGATAGTGTATCAGGTGTAAGTGATGACCTGTACGGAGTAGGAGGTACAAGTGCAAATCCAGTAGGTGGTAGTGTGTATGCAAATATATTAGACACTAAAGATAAAGTAATAACTAGTTATAATACACTAGTTGGTGAAGATGGTAAGTCAGGGATAACTAAAACTGTACTTGATAAAGTTAATGAGTTTACTAACTCAGATGGTACAGGTAAGTATGATACATTCGAAGTACAGTACACAGAGTTAAGTCCTCATTTAGATGATGATGAAACTCCAGGATCAATTGTAGCTGTATATAGAGACCTTAAAGGGCTGAACATAGATGGTACAGATAAAGAAGATGCTGAAAATGGCGAAAGTTATGTACAGATAGTTGGAAGCAACTTACTTAAAGGCACAGCAAGTACAGTAGATGTAGTAGGTAAGGATTTACTAGCTGAAGAAAGCAAGATATCTAAAGTAGAAGATAAACTAGATACGGATATACTTACTGTATCAGAAGCAATAACAGACATAGGTACAGTAGCTACTGCTAAAAATGATGTAGTTACAGTTGCTACAGACTTATCAGCTGATGAAAGTAAAATAGCTATAGTATACGATGATCTAACTAATAGTGCTAAAAAATATATGGAAACTATTGTAGATGATATGTTAGATAGTGAAAAACAGTACATAGAAACAACAGCAACTAATATTAAGAAAGGTGGAGGTAGTGAAGTTATAGCTGTAGGAGCTAACTTACTACTAAGCTCAAGTGATATAGTTGAGGTGTCTAAAGCACTGCCAGATATACAAGATGTGAATGCCAATTACGGTAACATAAATGTAGTATCTGATAACATGGATAAAGTTAATGTGTTGTATAACGATATGAAAGACGACGGCGAACATGCGATAGTAAATGTTGAAGCAGCAATTGATGATATAGTATACATAAATGCGAACATATCAAATATAGAAGACATAGTGGACGAATTAGATAATATAAAAAGAGTAAATGATGATTTAGCATTAGATGATGATAGTACAATAAGAATAGTATCAGGTAATATATCGTATGTTGAAGATATAGCCGTAGATATGGATAAAAGTGGTACTGATCCAGATGCTGATGACTATAGTCATATACGACATGCAGCTAGCAATGCTATATCAGCTACTGATGATGCTGACTTAGCTAGAAGATGGGCTAGTGAAGATGAAGACATAGAAATAACATCAGGTAAGTACAGTAGTAAACACTATAATATATATGCAAAACAGTATATGGATACTACACTAGAAGCTAGAGATACTACTCAAGAATTATCAGATAACATGCACAACTTATCTGTAGATGCTAACACACTGACAGCAGGGTCAGATTCAAGTGTATCATACGATAGTGGTGAAAATAAGCTAACATTCGGAATACCGGAAGGGACTAAAGGTGATAGAGGGGATTCATTCACTATAGACGCTACTGGGTTATTTGCAGATAGAGTAGACTATGACGATAAAGATAGTGGGTTCGGTTTCCTGTCTACTGACGGGTATGGGCCTCAACCAGATGTAACAATCGACACTAACTTTGACGGAGACTTAGATTTAGGTACTGATGCATCACTAGAGTGGGATGGAGATGACCTAGAAGAGATTGATTATAGATATATATTAAATGTAACTAATATGACAACAGGTAAATTATCACTAGTAGATGATACTACAATAGTAGCTGAGTTTGTAAGTGATGGTGAGTACACAATAGAACATACTACAACTAGTAATATAATTAAACTAGAAACTGATGCCGACTACGATGGTACAGTTGATATACTAATAGAGAAAGTAGTAGATACTAACGCTAACATATTCTTTAAGAACAGTGATACATCAGGAGATTGGTCAAATGGATCTCCGTTTGGTAAAGGAGATACAGGAGATACGGGTGTATCTATAATAGATATAACTAGAACAGACGGTGATGGATCAGTAGGGTCAGTAGATACTTATACGATTACAATGGATGATGGTACATTACATACATTCACAATAGCTAATGGGAATGAGTATACAGATGAGATGGCAGTAGCGAGCGTATCGGATACTGAGTTAACATTCACTAATAAAACGATAGAAGATATAACCAATAAAATATCAGCTAATATTATCCACTTAAAGATGGTAGCAGGAGAAGACTTAGTTAAAGGTGACATAGTTACTGTAAGTGGGTATAGCACTACAGAAGAAGCTATCAAAGTAGTAAAAACAGTAGATCAGACTGATATGGTTATAGGTATTGTACTAGAAGATGTGGCAACAGATGGTGTAGGTAAAATACTTAATACAGGTATGATATCAGGACTAGATACTAGTGACTACTCAGCAGGAGATATACTATATAGTGCTGGAGATAATGGATACACTACAACTAAACCAGATGGGCTATATCAAACTATAGGAAGTGTGCTAAGAAGTGATGCTGACACAGGTGTGTTGTATGTCGAGTGTACAGATAGTAAAAAGAATATAGATAACATAGATAATACATCAGATGTGGATAAACCAATAAGTACAGCAACTCAAGATGCGTTAGATGCTAAGGTAGCTACTGCTAATATAGTAGATGCAGTAGATGATACATCAACAGATAAACCGTTGAGTGCAAACCAAGGTAAGTTACTTAATGATGCTATAGTTACACTAAATGCAGATGATGCTACAGATGGATCAGTTGCATACGCAGTAAAAGAACTATCTGATGGACAAGTAACTACAAACAAAAATGATATAGCTACATTAAATGGTGACGATACTGTAGATGCATCAGTAGATAATAAAATAAAAACACAAGTGCTTGATAATATAGTCGACAATACTACTGATGGAGGTAGTACTAAAATACTAAGTGCTGAACAAGGTAAAAATCTACAGTCTGATATAGATACACTAAACAGTGATGAAACAGTTGAAGGCAGTGTAGCTAAAAGCATAAAAGACAGTAAAGTAACTAAAGCAGTAGGTACAGCTGCACTAAATAGATATGATAAAATACTATCAACATTAGATGTAGTAGAGATGAAGTATGATGATAACGGTGTACTTACTACAGTTAGGTACGATGGAGACGGAGATACTGATGCACCGTACTACAGAGATGAGTTAGAATACACTGATGATAAACTAACTAAAGTATCACACTACTACAACACTGAAGACTTAGATACAGCTAGTAGTACTACAGATATGACATATGATGGTGATAACTTAACAGCAGTATCATATAATGAGTAATAGGAGTAAATGATGGATATAGTAAGCTACAACGAGGCAGCTAAAGCTAATAGAGACATAAAGGCACTGAAAGGTGCCTCTGATGTAGCAGGGTCAATTAATAATATAGTTGATGCCAGCTACAATAAAACTAAAGACGAATACACTGAAGATATAAGTACAGCCTACACTAGTATAATGGGATCAGGGCTATACTATACAAAAGGATTCGGAGTACAGTCAACTACAGACTTAACGTTAATAACTACTACTAATGCATTAGTTAATAATGGTGTGGTGGTGAATATACCAGAACAACAAATAACAGTAGGAGCCAGTACAACTACATATGTAAATGTAAGTACTACTGCAGGAGATTACGAAGTAACAGAAAGTACAGATATAGCTTCAGGGTATGTTAGATACTTGTCAATAGATTCTGATGATACAACTATAACAGATACTACTCAATACATTACACTAACTGATACTGAACTACTATCTAAAATGGATACATTGTTGTCTGATGCTTCAGTGAGTGGTAGTATAGAAAATAGAATAGCCGATGCAGTATCAAGTGAAATGACATACAAAGGTGGATTTGACTTAGTAACTAATACTCCTAGAATAGTGGTAGCTACATTGACTGGTACTGTAGATCCTGATGGTACTACAACACTTACTGGTACTGATACACTGTTCACCAGTGAGTTAGAGATAGGAATGCTAATCAGAATAGGTACAGAAGTAACTACAGTAACAAATATAACTAGTGATACTGAACTAACTACAGAGTCTGCATTCAGTGATGTAGATGCTACTACAATGGAAGTATTACCTATAGAGATAGGTCAAGGAGATACATATACAGTTACATCAAAAGGTACTATATATGGAGTAGATGTGACAGTAGGTGATATGCTAATAGCTGAAATTAAAAATCCACTAGAAGGACAGTACTGGACTATACTAAATAGGAACATAGATGAATCAGCAACTAGCATAGCTATAGACACAATTGACGGATTAGATGCCACAACTGTACAAGGAGCACTTGCAACAAATACTGCTTCAATAGCTACTATAAACGGAGATGTAGATACAGCTGGTAGTATAGATAATAAGATAAAAGCTCAAGTACTGGATAATATCATAGATGAAGATGATATGGCCAGTGATGATGATACTAAGATACCTACACAACAGTCAGTAAAAGCTTACATAGCTGCACAAATAGATGAGCACAATGAAGCATCAGAAATATTACTAAACTCTGTTGGTGGATTAGAAAGTACAGATGTACAGTCAGGATTAGAAGAACTACAAGGTGATATAGATACTATCAACGGTACAGGAGAAGGGTCAATAACTAAAGCAGTTAGTGACTTAGGTACAGCTGTAGCTACGGATATGGCTAATAGCTACTTAGATCAACTAAGTGATGGTGTATACTCAGGACTAGACTTCACATACACTGCATCATCGTTAGACGGTGAGGTAAGTGCTGGTATGCTATACTTAAATGGTAAAAGGGTAACTACTGCTACATCATCAAATTCATTTTCAGCTGATAAAGACACATATGTAGATATAGATGAGAATGGGTCAGTAGTGTACACTGAAGTAGATAACGGAGCTGATGAACCAGAGATAATAGGGTATAGAGTAGTAAAAGTAGTAACTAATTCAGACTCAATTATATCGTATACAATAAAAAAGACTAATCTACTAAGTATAGATACAAGGTTCAATAATGTATACACTAAAATCGAAGATACTAAAACTACTACAGTAACTTATATAGCAGAAGATGGACAAACTGACTTTAACATAGCTAATAGTACAACTGAACCAATTACTGTACTGCTAGAAGGGTACCCGCTAATTGAAGGTAGTGATGCTGACTTTACTAGAGACTCAACTAAAATAACATTAACATCAGGTGCTGATGCTAATGAACAACTACACATAATAGCTTACAACGGTAAGTAATTAACTACCTTAACAGGTAGTTAATATAAAATCTGATATAATTAACCCAACTAAGTAAAACGACTTGGGAATTAAACTAGCTGATAGAGCTGACAAGGAGATATGATGGGGTATCGTAGAACACCTGTATACAGGTTCGATAACAAAGATGCTACTGGTATAGATAAAATACCTGAAGGTAGTATGATAATAGTAAAAGACTATAATGGAAGTAGTAAGCAGTTCGTTAAAGAAACTGGTGGAGTTAGCATAGACTCAGCTGCAACAATAGGTTCATTAGAAGAAACTGGACTAGTAAAGACAGTAGGAAAACAAGAACTAGATACAATCAAGAATGAAGCACAAGCTAAACAAATGCTAATAGATGATATCAAGTTCAATGGATATGGTTACACTAAAAGAGTACCAAAGAAAGATAGATGGTTAGAGACAGATGTACCTAATACAATAGTTGATAAAGTACTAGACCCAGTTAGGTTTAGTGATGGATTAGTAGATAGAACTGATGGTAATGTAGTACTACCTGCAGCACCATTCGCACCAAATACAACTGATGAGCTACTAGACTACTCAGTTAATGGAGTTGAAACACAAGTAGATCATAAAGTAGGTGACATAGTTCATTGTGGAAATGGTGAGGAGTTGATAACAGATAGTAACCTAGAGGGTTCATTAACACCAAACGATGAAACAATAGCATTCGATGGCACTACCTACGTTGGAATTAAGTACTCAATAGAAGTAGAGGTGTCAGGAGCTACTGCCGGAGTTGCATCTTTAGCTGGTACAGCAATAAGTACAGACGGTAGATACAGCATAGTTAGTACAGAAGTAATAGAACTAATAGCTGATGCAGACTATGATGGTACAGTAGTAATTAACACAATTAAAATGATAGAGCAGACATATCAATGTACAACTGATACACCAGCTGGTACACTAGTAACATCAAGTGAGTATCAACCTATTGATTATGTGACGCGTACTGATGTGATACTACTAGCTAAAGATGGATACAAAACGTTCAAAGGTACTAAATACTTTGGACCACAAGCTAGTAATAAAGAAATAGCTGAAGCATATGGTTTTACTTGGAATAAAGGACTATGTGAAGTTAGTAACTTAGAAGTAGTTAATAGTTCTGGTGAGTTAGAAGTAATAAGTGGTGAAGTTATTGTGAGTGGGTTGGTGCCGAGGTTGAATAAGAAAAACTATCATCCGGTGTTCAATACAACAGGTGTTAATAAAGTTGAAGGAGATGAGACTGATGGTAGGTTTTGGTATGAAGATGATAGCAACACTAATTTACTAAAGTCTACTTATTCTTGTATATCTACTCAGGTTGCGATAAGTAATGCTGGTATAGAAGCTGGTAGTGTAATAGAGGGATGGTCTCCAACCGGACGACCAGACAACAAATATTACGACAAAATCTACTTCGATGGATTAGGTGGAGTTCGTTCAAAACTACCTTATGCAATCAAACCAAACTTGACTGACTTACTGAAAGAGCAAGAGCAGTTACTGATAGGTGTTGATGATGATGCTGAGAGTGCTGGGGTGGAGTGTGTGGGTACACTAGTTAAAGGTACTGACATTATCTATGGTACTGAAACATATATGAACATACTAGATGGTATTGTATTTGGGTCGATAGGAAATAATAAGACTGATACGATTATACATGGTTATGTGTTAGGAAGTGGTGGAATTCCGTATGTTATCTCTTACATTGAGTATGTTGATAATACTAGAAGTATTGTTCATTTAAGAAGCGAATATGGTGATGTTAGAAACTTATTTTCGGATAAATCTGAAGTGTACATTCTAAAGCAAAACAAAGCACTCACAACAGCCGGAACTTCGACTTCAATAGATGTGATAGGCTCACCGGCTAAGTATACCCTAGAGGATAGTACATACTTTAATGATGGAGATAATGATGTACCATTAACAAGTGAAGTAACAGATACTAAGACTGCACTAAGAAACAACGTGCTATCATGGAATGTAGATCAAAGTAAGCTGTACAGATGTGTAAACATGTACGACATAAATGATGCTACATCATCAGATCATACTACTGACTCAACTAGTACAGACTTAGATACAGATGACTTAGTATGGAACATAGGTAATAGTACAATGTATAAATTTGTTGCTGATGACGAAACAGGAGTAGACTTAAGTGCTGAAACATACCCTGATACAGATAGATGGGATGTAGCATATAGAGATAACGCTGACTTAACAGCAGAAGATTACAGCAACACTAATAAGTGGGGATATGTTATTGGTAGATACACAAATAGTTGGCACACTAGACTAGACGAAGGAAATACGTTAGCTAATGTATTACTAGTTAGTGACAGTGGAGATAATTTACTACCAGATGGAATAAGAACTAGGTTCAAAGTAAGTGGTAAAGCTACAGATGTACAGCAGGTACTAGTAGGAAGTAATAGTTGCAGTAGCTGGGCTACAGCAAGATTCACCGTAGATTCAGTGAGTAATGAGGTAGTAATGGATATAGCACCGACAGCTAACCAAGTAGTGGTAATGAGTTATGAAGCATTAGCTAAGCCAGTGGTTCAATCAGACCCTAAACCAATAATACAAGCACCCACTAAGGTAATCGGACAATCATCACACAGCCCATATCAAGGAGGTATGCTAACAGCAGCAGCAACTGGTAAGATAGCTACGAATGATGGTAAAGGATTAGTGAGTAAAGTGGTTGAGGATTGTGAGATAGGTTATACTGTAGATAGCACTAATACTCAATTTGGTTCAAAAGGTGGAATACCTTTGGCATATGGCTCATTTGTTATAGGTAACTCAAATAGAGGTACAAATGCTAAAGATGGTGTTGTCTATAAATGGGTATACACTGATATGTACATGTCATCAATAGAAGAAGACTATCTTGGTTTCACAGACTACAGTAATATTGCTTTATGGGAAATAACGACAAATATCAATACAATACCCCATCATGGGATAATTGATCTATCAAGCTCAGACTCACCTGCCAGTAAGTCAATAGTTACACTGGCACTAGATGAAGATGAGTATGTTGTACAAGTGATGAGTGAAGAGTTGGTGAATGATGATTCAATAGATGATTCAATAGTTACGTACACTGCAGGAGATGACGAGATAACAGTATCAAGTGGATCACTGATAAAATTCGCTGGTTTTGATAATACTAAAGTTAATGATGTGATGTTACAACTAACAGAAGATGTTACATTTAACTATGCAGCTGCTGATCTAGATGGTTACTCAGTATTAAATAGTATATTAACTAATGGATCAAGTACACTAAATGGAATAAAAGTATGGGACGGTAACTTCCTAGGAGACTCAATGGAATTCAACCAACTAACAAATGGAACCAGACTTGATGACAATGCTAATACAGTGCGTACTTACGTAGGTATAAAAAGAACTGGACTATTCAAAGGAGATAACTAATGGTTACACAAATAAAACGTGTAATAGCTAAAGGTAACATAGTAGCAGCTGAGAAGCTGTTACGTGCTGAGCTAGAGAAACAAAACAGAATTAAGTTCGATACAGAACTAATAGAAGAGTACGAAGGGTTATACCCTGAGTACAGACCAATGACAGATGAAGAGTATGATGAGTACATCAACTCACTAGGTGAAGATGAGGTAGCTACACCTCAAGAAGATACTAAAGTTAAGATAGAGTATATAGCTGAAGATGGAACTAGAACACTGGCAGAGTACCTAACTTACTCAGAGTGGGTAGTAGCTAAAGTACAAAGAGAAGAGACATACGAAGAGTATCAACAAGCTGGTGGTGAACTAAGTGAAGATGACTTCAATGACTCAGAACAGTATACCAAGAAACTAGTAGATACTGATGAATTAGTTAGACCATACACACCACTAACACAAGAAGAGTTAGATGAAGCAGTAACTAACTATACAC
>Ga0256828_1001499_pt1 | contig 14493 bp, 11 predicted proteins | sample CV88metaG_FD_185993 | JGI IMG/M metagenome (GOLD analysis project Ga0256828, IMG submission 185993) | Hydrothermal vent microbial communities from East Pacific Rise, Pacific Ocean - CV88 | ecosystem: Environmental > Aquatic > Marine > Hydrothermal vents | place: Pacific Ocean: East Pacific Rise...
ATGGATGGTTGACAAAGATAAAACAGATGGACAGACTGCTGTTTGTAATTTGGCATCTATTAATTTATCTAAAATCCATACTCCAGAGGATATAGCTAGGGTTGTACCTACTGCTATTAGAATGCTAGATAATGTAATTGACCTCAATTTTTATCCACTTGCTAAAGTCAAAAAGACAAATGAAGCAACTAGAGCTATAGGTCTAGGTGTAATGGGTGAGGCTCAAATGTTGGCAGAGAATAAGATAATATGGGGTTCAAATGAACATTTTAATAAGATAGATGAAGTGATGGAGTCTATCTCATACTATGCTATTAAATCATCAAGTGATTTAGCTATAGAAAAAGGAAAGTATCCTGAATATAATGGTTCGGATTGGAGCAAAGGAATATTCCCTATAGACAAAGCTAATAAAGAGGCTTGTAAGCTTGTTGATAGGGGTGGACTGTTTGGTTATACTCATGATTGGTTGGAGTTAAAAGAGAAAGTAAAAACAGATGGTATGCGTAATGGTTATCTTATGGCTGTAGCACCTACTAGTTCTATATCTATTTTAACAGGAACAACACAAGCAATCGAACCCGTATATAAAAGAAAATGGTTTGAAGAGAACCTCTCTGGACTAATTCCAGTAGTAGTACCAAACTTATCTCCAGATACATGGCAATATTATATTCCAAGCTATGAACTAGACCAAAATATACTTATAAAAGCAGGAGCAATTCGTCAAAAGTGGATAGACCAAGGGCAATCACTCAATATATTTATATCATTAGATAAAGCTAGTGGACGATATTTGAATGAGATATATATGAATGCGTGGAAATATGGACTCAAATCAACCTATTATCTTAGAAGCCAATCCCCAGAAACCACTAATGATATAGAAGATAGAAGCCAAGAGTGTGTAGGGTGTCAATAGACACCCATATTACATAAATGGTTTTCCATTTATTTTTAGTGAGCCATTTTTAAACTCTATATTATAATATTTAGTACCATTTTTATCAATAGGTTGTATAACCATCATCATAATCATGGCTTGTGGATTATTAGATAATGTATCTATAAGTTCGTCTGAAGCTTCTATATTTATTTTTGCATCTATAATATTAACTAACTCTAATGGGTCACTATCCACTTTTTTCCAATCAAAATTTTTATCTAATTTTGCTAATGCTTTGATTTTAAATCCATTAAAAGTATTGCCTTCATTTGTAATTTTGCCTACTGATATATCAGGAATATCTATAGATATATCTTCTTTTGCAATCTCCTTAAATATAGGGACAATCTGCTCTATTGAACTATTATCATCTTGTGATGTTATCTGTTCCAATTTTTCTAATGCTTTTTTATTTATATTGTTTATTGCACTACTTATATTGATTGTTTCTAATTTACTCTCTTTTCCACTTTCATTTAAATCTATAGAAGTAATTTTTAATCTACTTGTGCTACTTATAAGATTATTATTTATTTTATCTTTTGAACTTCCCTCTATATTTTTGATACTCAAAGAAAAAGGTTGTTCTACTTTACTATCCATATTAATAGATTTAATATTATATGATATATTGTCATATATATTATCATCACTCTCTATATTGGATGTTAGTCCAGATATATTTATATCTAATTCATTTGGTACCTGAATTGAAAGAATTTCTAATTTATGAGATATACTCTCTATTTTTTCATTTTTTATATCCCCTTCAAATTTTAATCCTTTGCTTATTAAATGAACTTTTTTCCCATTATCTATAAACTCTTTATCTATATCTTTTACATATCCATCAAAATGAGACAAGAGTTTATTGATATTTATATGTGTTACAAATAGTCTCTCTTTGATTATCTCTTCTAGTTTTTTTACAATAGCTTTATCATCCTCTTTCATTGATACTTGATAAAAACTATTAGGTAATTTAAGAGGATATATATCCATTGCTACTGCATACTTTGCAGATGGCATATATGCTATATCCATACCTATTTCCATACCTTTTAAGACCTCTATATCACTACTTTTAACCTTTTCTTTACTCTGTTTATTTAGGTATTGTGTGATTTTATTAGTATCATTAAATATTATTACTATATGTTGTTTGTTTTCGGATAAATTTTGTTCTTTTATTCCAAATCCAGACTGTTTTAACTCTACTAATTCTTTATTTACTTCTTGTTTTATCTCTTTTGTTATCTGTTTTGAACCTAGTGTCATATAATATATAACAAAAATCAAAACAAAAACAGCTATTGCCAATCCTATCTTTTTCATGAGCTTTTCCTCTATTTAAATTATTTTTTAATATTACCATATCAAATAAAATAAAAGATTAATATATCTATTAATTTATAATTTTTTTTACTATTTTTTGAGAAGTTATGAAAGATATGAAAAGGGAGGTTTTAAGTTTATCAAAGGAGAATGTTAATAAAATTGTTTTACAAAGGAGTGTATTAATCTCATATCTTTCTTAATTAGAATTATATAGTCTCTTTGTAAATCAAAGGACAATTAAAAGTTAATGGTAAGTTAACAACTCCTTTTTAATTCATATTTATTAATCTACGAACTTTTTTTACCTCTTTTAAATCAATATTACTACTAATTAGTTGATTGTTGTCATTTATAATAGTATCACCCCATGGATGAATAATAGCTGAACTTTTCGCCATATCATCATTAGCTGAATTACATACTACTACAAAACATTGATTTATAATAGCTAATGCTTGAGATAAAATTTCTAAATGTTTTTTACGAGGTTTTCCCCACATAGCAGGAATAATTATAATATCTACACCCTCTAATGCTTTCCATAAATCTTTAAACCTTAATTCAAAACAGATAAATAGTCCATATTTAATACCATTGATTTCAAATGGTCTTATTAAGTTTTTATCTCCTGCATAAAAATATTTATCTTCATTTCCTAATTTAAATAGTTTATATTTATTTTGAGTATATATTATTTTATGATTATGAATAACAGTTGCTTGATTTACTACTCTATTATTCTCTTTTTTAATTAGTGTCAAAACTAAAATTTGTTTCTCTATTATAGGTAAAATAGTATCAATTGCTATATTATAAAAAGATATAGCTTTATCAAAATTTTCATAATCATACCCTGTTATATATACTTCTGGTGCAACTATTAGATTTTTATCTAAATTTGATTTTATATATTTTATAAGTACTTCTAAATTTTTTTGATAAGAGTCTGTAGTTGTTAGTTGTAGTAGAGTAATTGAGTAATTTTGTTTTGATAGAGACATATTTTATTATCCTGTATTGTTCTATTTTTGAAATAGATTATACAATAATAATAGCTTGATAGCTTCTTACTTTTCTAGTCGAATATGGGAAGTTATAATAATATGAATAAGAAGCTATCTATGAGAATCACTTTAGGGAATAATTGAAGGAGATAGTTATGACTCTCATGGCAGAAGTATAACAACAGAAAGTGTTAAAATCGTGAATATATCAAAAAAATAATAAATAAATAGTTTAATAATAAAATTTAAATTTTAAATTAAGTTTTAAAATGTTAAAATAAAACATAAAATAACTAAATAAGTTTGATTTTATTATTAAATTAGGAGGAAACCATGTATTATAGTAAAAAAAATAACTTTACTCATGATTATTATAATACTTATACAAATAGTGCTTATTCTTATGAGAGTAGGAGGGATTATTTAAAGATTATATTAAAGGTATTATTAATTATATTATTTTTGGGTTTTATATTTATTAGTTTTTTATTTATTTCAAAAAAGATAGCTATTTCTAATGAATTATTATTGATAAAAGAGCATATATCTAAAGTTGTAAATGAAAAGATTTTAGATAATGATAATAGAGAAAAAGAGTTAAAAAATATAACAAAAGATACTCAAGAAAGTAAAAAAGAAAAAGATTTAACACAAGCTGAAATTGCAAATATTATTTTTATGGTAATGCAAAAAATGGATACTCAAAAAGGGAGCAGTAGTGCAAGTGATGATGCTTATGCACAAGAGTTATTATTACAAGATGTAGATAAGATAGAAAATAGTAATATTGCTATTAATAATATTAATTTAAAAAAAGTAGCAAAAGATAAAAAAATAGATTTATCCAAAAGTAATCATTATAATAAAGTTGTTATAAACAGTTCAAAAGAGAGTGAAACCGATACATTATCAAAATTATCTTATGAGTTAAATAGTGCTATTAATGAGAGTAGTAGTTCTATAAGTAATTATACCCAAGAGATAAGTAAAGAGATTGCTGTTAGGTCAAATGAAATGAGAATAATTGTTGTAAATAGAGGAGATACTCTTTCTAAAATTGCAAAAAGGGCTTATGGTAATTATGATGATTATGTAAAAATTTTTGAAGCTAATCCCGAAATTATTAAAAACCCAGACCAAATTTATGTAGGACAAAAACTTCGTATTCCTATTTAAGAGGATAAATTTGATAAAAAGATATAGGTACAATATGACTTTTTTGATATAATATTATTATGAAAAATTTCCATAAAATTAATATATCAAATAAAATTAAGAAAAAATTAAAATATCTTAGAAAAGATAAGTTATATGATTATTCTATATTTGGTTTAATTGTAGATGAGCATTCTATTGCTTTTAGAAAAGCAATTTCTCGTTGTGTAAAAGATGGATTGGTTATTAAAGTTGGTAATGGAAAGTTTTATAAAAGAGGGGAGAGAGAGTATATTAGTAGTGAAAAGCCTCTTCGTATTAAAGCTAGAAAATTAAATTGGTTAAAAAGAGGAAGAGTTTCTGTTTCTTATTTAAAATCTGCTCTTTCTGCTAATCTTTTTTGGTCAAATCCCAAGGGTAGCATTCCTATAGAGAATATTATTATTGCTATTATTGAAAATAATTCATTGTCTGATTTGGATTTTGCACGATTTAGTTTTGGAGATAATAAGGTTATTGAGGTATTTTTGAAATATTTTAATATTCATAGTCGTCCACTTATAAGGGATATTTTATATGTTTAGTCTTGAGAAGCTTAAAAATGCTATGCCTAAGCAGACTTTTGAACTATTTGTAGAGGGTTTTGCAGAAATTGATGAAATTTCAAAATGGACATTAGTTGGTGGTACAGCTTTATCTATCCATTATCATCATAGACTTTCAGAAGATTTGGATTTTTTTATTAATCATAGTAGTTTGGAACAGTCTCGTAAACGAATATTTACTATGATGCAAAAGTTAGAAGATAATGGTTTTGATGTAGTTAAAATTAAAGAAGATGATAGAAATCTTGATTTTGAAATATTTGGAGTTAAGGTTACTTTTTTTGCTTCTGGTATAAATTTTTTAAAAAATAAAGTTTTGAAATACAAATATATAGATATTGCAAGTGTAGAGACTATTATAGCAATGAAGATGGATGCCATTATTAATTATCGTACAAAAAGTAGAGATTTTTATGATATTTATACTATTTCTAAAGAAAAAAAAATATCTATTTTTACAATGCTTGATAGATATAATCTTTTTAGTAATATCAAAATCAAAGAGAGTGAACTGTTACATCGTTTTCTTAATAGAGCATTAGATAGTGATGATGAGGGATTATCTCAAATGAAGCCTCAAGAGAAAATAAGTTTTCTTCAATTAAGGACTTGGGTTAAAGAAGAGGTTAAACAAAATAGTATTAATGAGGCAAGAGTAATAGAACTATTGCTTAAAAATCCATCTTTGATACCTCAATACTCTTCTATGTTTTTTGGTTTTGAGCGAATGTCATTACTTCAAAAGTTTGCTAGTATCTATGAACCTAAAATGGTTTTAAAAGCATTAGAGTTAGTCTTTTTTGATATTAGTTATAAGAGTATTGCAGGAAAAAATATTTTGGATTATTATTTAGATGATAAAAAGATGTTTGAGAAAATTCTTTTTTATGCTATTAAAATTCCTGATGAATGGTTAAATAGTAGATTATATCGTTCTAAAGGATTAATAAATTTGATTTTATTAGAAAATAGTTTGATTAATTCTATTCAAAACGCTAGTAATAAAGATAGAATTATTAAAGTTGCTAAGAGTAGGGGAGTTGATATATCCTTTTTTAATGATAAGTTAAATGCAAAAGTAAAATATCTTAAAAAAGAGGATAATTAATCCTCTTTTTTAGGTTCTTGTTTCTTTTGTTTTTCTTTTTTTTCTCTTCTTTTTTTAATGTCTTCATAGTGTCTATGTTCTTCAATTTTTCTGAGTCTCTGTCTCTCTGTAAGTCTTAGTCTATCTTTGAGAGCTTTCATAGCTGGTTTTCTATTTGGAGCGATTTTTTTACATTTAAAAGAGACTACTATATGGTTATTGTCTTTATCTTTTTCAAAAAATATAATTTTGATAGCTTCATCTTCATATTTTATATTTCTAATTTGTGAATAGTAATACTCATGACATTCACCTGGTAATTTTAAATAAGCACATTTTTTTATAGGAGGTGCTTTTACTGGGTCTAATAGATTAAAAGGTGTAGCATTTTTACATATACTAAAATATTCTCTTGATAATATCAAAAATTCCAATTTTCTTGATTTAATAATAGGCTTCTTTTTTGGATTTTTTTCAAAAAGAGGATAATCAAATTTGACTATATCTACAGGAAATGAAAAAATTTCTCGTTTGGTTTGAAACTCTTCATCTTTATCAGCAAATATCTGAATATTATCTCCATCAAAACTAATCTCTTTTTTGATATTTTCTACAATATCATTTTCAAAACTTGTTAATCTTTTTTTTGCCTCTTCGGGAAACCACAAATAGCTTTTTCTAGCAAATACTAAAAAAGGTATATATAGTAGAGTAAAAAATACACTAGCTAAAACCCACCAAAAAGTTCCAAAAGCAATTCCTAAAAGAATAAAAAATATAACCCAAATAGAAATCCATACAAATCTCATAGGATTAGACCAAAAGAAATAATACCAATTATCAAAAAGCTCTTTAAATCTTTTTTTATCACACTCTAATTGATTAGCTGTGGAGACTTTTTTAGCACCAAAAACAATCTTGAATTTAAGCATCATAAATACAGAAAAAGCAATTACTGATATAATTATTAACAAAATAATTAAAATATTCATTTTCAACCCCAATTTTTAATGAAGTATAACAAAAAATAGGTTAACAATGAACTTATAAATAAAATAAAAATAAAATCTAAACTTTTTTAAAGTTTTAAGTACTTAATATATTTTTTGATACAATTTCAAAATTTAATTTCTATAGGGTGTTGTATATAATGAAAAATTTAATTATCGTTGAGTCCCCAGCAAAAGCTAGAACCATAAGTAATTTTTTGGGCAAAGATTATAAAGTTGTTGCCTCAAAAGGTCATATTCGAGATTTACCAAAAAGTTCATTTGGTATTACTATTGAAGAGGATGGTAGCTTTACTCCAAAATATTCAATCCCTAGAGAGGTTAATCCTACAGTAAAAGAGTTAAAAAAACTTGCAAAAGATGCTCAGACTATATATATCGCAACCGATGAAGATAGAGAGGGTGAGGCTATTGGCTATCATATAGCTATGGCTATTAAAAAAGAGCCAACAACTTTACCAAGAATTGTATTTCATGAGATTACAAAAAGTGCAATAAGACATGCACTTGAAAATCCAAGAACTATTGATATGAACTCTGTTAATGCTCAACAAGCAAGAAGATTATTAGATAGAATGGTAGGATATAAACTATCTCCTCTATTAGCTAGTAAAATTCAAAAAGGACTAAGTGCAGGTAGAGTTCAAAGTTCGGCTCTAAAAATTGTAGTAGATAGAGAAAGAGAGATACAATCTTTTAAATCCCAAGAGTATTGGAGTATAGATGCTCTTTTTGAAAAGAGTATAGAGTCATCTATTTTTGAGTTTGATGGACAAAAGATAGGAAAACTAACTATCAAAAATGAGAAAATGGCAACAGAGATTGTGCAATCAGCGACAAAAGAGAGTTTTGTAGTAGATTCATTAGAAAAAAGAGAGAGAAAAAGCAAAACACCTCCACCATTTATGACTTCAACTTTGCAACAGTCGGCATCAACTCAGTTGGGTTTTTCTCCTAAAAAAACTATGATGGTAGCTCAAAAACTATATGAGGGTGTTAAAACCAACAAAGGTAATATGGGGGTTATAACCTATATGAGAACAGATAGTCTCAATTTGGCAAAAGAGGCAATAGAGAGTGCGAGAGAACATATAGAAAATAATTTTGGTAAAGAATATTTACCACAAAAGCCTAAATATTATAGTAGTAAATCAAAAGGAGCTCAAGAAGCACACGAAGCAATTCGTCCTACTATGATAGATTTTACACCCATAATTGCCAAAGATTATCTCAGTGCAGATGAGTTTAAACTCTATAGATTGATATATAATCGTTTTTTAGCTTGTCAAATGAATGATGCTAGAATGGAGTCACAGACTATTATATTTAGAGGTGATAGAACACTTTTTAAAGCTAGTGGAAGAAAGCTTCTTTTTGATGGATTTTATAAAGTATTGGGATATAATGAAAAAGATAGACTCTTGCCAACTCTAAAAAAAGGACAGAGCGTATCTTTAGATGATATAAAATCAGAACAGCATTTTACTGAACCACCTGCTAGATATAATGAGGCTAGTTTAATTAAAAAGTTAGAGTCATTAGGGATTGGACGACCTAGTACTTATGCACCAACTATTACAATTTTGCAGACTAGAAAATATATAGAGATAGAGAAAAAACGGATAAAACCTACAGAGATAGCTTTTACTGTTATTGAGATGCTTGAAGAGTATTTTGCAGAAATTGTTGATAGTTCATTTACCTCTAAAATGGAGGCTGAATTAGATGAGATAGGAGAGGGGAAATTAGATTGGCAAAAGGTTTTAGCTGATTTTTATGCTCCATTTATGCAAAAGATAACAGATGGTAAAAAGAGCATCAAAAGTAAAAAAATGGCAATTCCAACAGGTGAGATGTGTCCAAAGTGTGGTAGTGAACTGCTTAGAAGAAAAGGACGATATGGAGAGTTTATAGCATGTAGTAATTTTCCAAAGTGTAAATATACTACTGATTTAGAGGGTAATGTCCCACCAGAGCCTGAAAAAACAGATGTCAAATGTGATAAGTGTGGTGAGCCTATGGTTATAAAAGATAGCCGTAGAGGTAAATTTTTGGCATGTTCAGCATATCCAAAATGTAAAAATGCAAAGCCATTAACTCCTCCAAAAGAGTTAAAAGTTCCATGTCCAAAGTGTGGTTCTAAAATATTGGAAAAAGAGGGGAAAAGAGGTAAATTTTATGGATGTGCCAACTATCCAAAATGTAGATTTATCTCAAATGGAGAGCCACAAGAGTGGAAATGTCCAAATTGTGGTGGAATGGTTGTTCACAAAGTATTAAAAAGTGGACAGTTTTATGAGTGTATAGAAAAAGATTGCAAATACAAAGAGCCTGTACCAGAGGATAAACTTAAAAAGAGTTAATTCTCTTTTATCTTTTCAAGTAAAAAATCACTAATTTGTATAAATTCTCTCTCTCCCATTATTTCTAAAAGTTTTGATACATCTGCTGTTGATTTTTTTAGTTCGCTTCTTGATTTACTTTTTGTTTTAATAGTTATATTATGCTCTTGTAAAAAATCAATTAAATTGGCTACTGACATCTCTATTCCTCTACCTAGGTTTAGGATATTTGCATTGATTTTATCTGTTAATAAAGTTTTATATACTTCTACAACATCATTTATATGTATAAAATCTCTTGTTGCTGTTCCTCTATTGAATATATTGAGTATTTTATCTTGTTTATAGGCATTTACAATTTTGGATACTATAGAAAAATGGTCATCTCCTCCATACATATTAAATATTCTAGTTATTGTATAGTCTATTCTATTTTCATTGCAAAAAGATGCTATTAGTCTCTCATTTGCTATTTTGAGTGAAGAGTGTAAACTTAGAGGTTGCAAAGCATCAGATTCATGGCATAATTCATTATTTCCATATACTGAACTACTACTTGTATATATTATTTTATTAATATTTAGATTATGTTTTTTTATATATTCTAAAACTATAGCAGTTGTCATAATAGAACGAGATATATATTCACTTGGATTACTTAAATCATTTAGTTTTGTTGAAATTTGAAAGTTATTAAAAACTATATTAATAGTTTTATATTTTTGAAAATCTATTGTATTTAATTCATTTTGAACATTTTTTGATGATATTAGATAAGTATTTTTGATATTTTTATGTAGCAGTTTAGATAAGTTACTGTTTTTCCCTATAATTAGATGTATCATTTGTAAATCCTTCAATAAAATAGTATAATTCAATAAATATTAATATAATAACACATGCTTAATTAAAGTTTATTTAAAATAATAATGATAATATTTTAAGAATATTTTTATAGAGAGGGAGTATTTATCTATGTGTAGTATTTTAGGCTATTATAACTCCAAACAATCATTTAATGAGATTGAGAATTTAAATAAATCTTTATCTCATAGAGGTCCAGATAATTCAACAGTAAAAGAGTATAAATTTAAAGATAAAAAATTAATATTAGGACATAATAGATTAGCTATACAGGATTTAAATCCAATAGCTAATCAACCTATGCAAACAGATAGATTTGTTATAGTATTTAATGGAGAGATATATAATCATTTGGAGTTAAGAAAAAAATGTAGTTTTTCTTTATGGAAAACACATAGTGATACAGAGACTTTATTAATTTTATTTGAAGAGTTTGGAATAGAAAAAAGCTTATCTCTATTAATTGGTATGTTTGCTATTGCTCTATTTGATAAACATAATAAAGAGTTATTTTTAATTCGTGATAGAGTAGGGATTAAACCTCTTTATTGGACATATCAACAAGGGGAATTTGCTTTTGCTAGTGAGCTAAAAGGATTTGCCTCATATCTCAAACAAAAAATTAGTAATAAATCATTAATTCAATTTATGAGTTTTGGTTATACTCCTGCCAATGGTAGTTATTATGATGATATTTATAAATTAGAAGCTGGATATTATATTAAATTTGATGGAAATCGGGTATATAAACAGAGGTATTGGAGTTTACCAAGAGGTAAATTAAAAAATATTGATTATCAAGAGGCTATTGAAGAGGTTGATAGACTTATTAGCAGTTCTATTCGGTATAGACTATTATCAGATATAGAAGTAGGTAGTTTTTTGAGTGGAGGAGTTGATAGTTCATTAGTTAGTAGTATTATGCAACAAAATAGTCCTAAAATTATAAAAACATTTACTATTGGATTTGAAAATAAAGCTTATAATGAGGCTATATATGCAAAAGAGGTAGCCAAATATATAGGAAGTGACCATTATGAGCATATTTTTAAAGTAGATGATGTTATAGATTTGATGGAAAATATGGATAGATATTATGATGAGCCTTTTGGTGATGCCTCTGCCTTGCCTACTATGTTATTATCGAAATTTACCAAAGAAAAAGTATCTGTAGCCCTTAGTGGAGATGGTGGAGATGAGCTATTTTTGGGTTATGATAGATATTTCTTTGTATATAAATATTTTTATCTTTTAAAAAAATTTCCACAATTCTCTAGGAATATCTTATCATTTTTATGTAATATTTCAAACCAAGATAGGTTGGAAAAGATGGCATATCCTATAAAACATCTAACTCAAGAAAATCTATACTCTGTTATTGCTACATATACCAAACCTTGGATGATGGATAGTATGTTCTCTCCTGAATTTATCAAAGAAAATTTTGAAGAACCTAGTTATTTGGAGTTTCAAGAGATAGTTAATTTTGATGAAATTGATATGTTTGATAACTTTTCAAAAATAGATTTTTATAGATATTTACCAGATGATATTTTAACCAAAGTGGATAGAGCTAGTATGAGATATTCATTGGAGGCTAGAGTACCACTATTAGACCATAGAGTCGTAGAGTTTGCATATGCTTTGCCTACTGAGATAAAGCTAAAAAATGGTGCAAAATCTATACTCAAAGATATTTTATATCAATATGTACCAAAAGAGTTAATAGATAGACCAAAAATGGGATTTGCTGTTCCTCTAAAAGAGTGGTTTCGAGGAGAGATGAGAGATATGTTACAGGATAAAATAGAGTCATTAGATGAGAGGTTCAACAAAGAGTATCTCAGAAAACTATTTGATGAACATCAAAAAGGTAAAAACTATGAATATATATTTTGGAATTTAATGAGGTTATAATGAGGCAAAAACTTTCTATACTAGTAAATGATTTAGATACAGGTGGAGCAGAGAGAGTTGTTTCTATTTTATTAAATACACTTCATAATAGATATGATATTACTCTCTTTATGATGCACAATATAATTTTTTATGATATTCCAAAAGATACCAAAATAGTAATAATAGGAAATTCAAAATTATCTGATAGTGGTTTAATAAAACTACTCAAATTGCCATATTTAGCATGGAGATATAAAAAATTAAATCAAAATTCTCCTATATCTATCTCTTTTTTGAGTCGTTCTAACTATATAAATATATTGGCAAAATTATTTGGTATGAGAGGTAAAATAGTAGTAGGTGAAAGAGCAATGCCATCACTTCATTACAAAGATGGTCTGCAGGGCAAAATTAATAAAATTTTAATGAAAAAACTATATCCAAAAGCCGATTTGGTCTTTGCAAACTCAATGGGAAATGCTTTGGATTTAGAGAAAAATTTTGGCATATCAGATGTAAAAGTTATTCATAATCCTTTTGATATAGAAAAGATAGTTAATCTCTCAAAAGAGAAAGCCCAGTTAAAAGATGGATTTAATTTTATAACAGTAGGTAGATTAGATAATGGGAAAAACCAGCAACTATTAATTAATGCTATGCAAAAGGTAGATGCCAATCTATATATTATAGGTGATGGAGTATTAAAAGAGGAGCTATCTAATTTGATAAAAGAGTTAGGGTTATCTAATAGAGTATTTTTACTAGGAAAACAGAAAAATCCATATAAATACCTATCCAAAGCTGACTGTTTTGTATTTGCTTCAAATAGAGAGGGATTTCCAAATGTAATAGTAGAGGCTCTAGCTTGTGGACTAGCTGTTATTAGTACGGATTGCAAAAGTGGACCTAGAGAGATATTAGCACCAAATACAGATATAACATTTGAAGTTTATAACCGTATAGAGTTAGCAGAGTTTGGCATTTTGACTCCTGTAAATAAAAAAGACAAGATAATAGAGGCTATGAATTTATTAAAAGATAATAAAAAACTACTAAATAGTTATCAAGAAAAATCTCTAAAAAGAGCTATGGAGTTTGATAAAGATAGAATTATAGATGAGTTTATTGAAATGTTTTAAATTTATATAGTATAATATACAAATTTATAATACTAGAGTAATAAAATGTTAAAAAGAACCATAAAAAAATCGATTCAAGATGCTCTTAAAATCTCTCCTGTTGTACTTATTGCAGGAGCTAGGCAGATAGGTAAAAGTACCTTAGTATCTACTTTTGATAGAGAGTATATTGTAATGGATGATATTACACAGCTTGATTCAGCAATTAGTGACCCCCAAGGGTATATAAATCGCATACCAAAACCTGTAACTATTGATGAGATTCAAAAAGTTCCTCAACTACTAACACCTATTAAGCTTTTTGTAGATAAAAAGAGGGTTAATGGAGAGTTTCTTTTAACTGGGTCTGCAAATGTATTAAACTTAAAAAAGTCAAATGAGTCTTTGGCAGGTAGATTAATTGAGTTGACTATGTATCCCTTTACAGCAAAAGAGAGAAGTGGAGATATATCTTCAAATATTGTAGATATGCTATTTTCTACTCCTACTCAATATCTAAAATATAATAAAGAGAACTCTAAGAGAGTTTTGAAATATATTTTAGAAGGTTCTTATCCTTTGGCTTTTATGATGAGTAGAGACAAAGATAGATTTATGTGGTTTAACTCATATATCAGTACATATATAGAAAGAGATATCCGTTCTATTGGTGAGTTGAGAGATATTGATAACTTTATACGGTTTTTTAATATTTTAGCTCCAAGAAGTGCCAATATCTTAAATAAATCAGATATAGCCAATGATTCAAAACTAACAAATATTACAGTTGATAACTATCTATCACTACTTGAAAAAGTCTATCAAATTCATCTACTAAAACCATATTTTGAAAATATTGGAAAAAGTTTTGTTAAATCTCCAAAGGTCTATTTGACAGATTCAGGTATCTATTCACATGTTTTAAATATTAACTCTATCCAAGAGTTAGAGAACTCTCGATATAAAGGGGAGATATATGAGACATTTGTTTTTGCTGAACTTTTAAAGCATATTAACTACTCAAGTAGTATAATGGAGTTTTTTTATTATAGGACACAAGATAAAAAAGAGATAGACTTTATTATTAAAAAAGGAGAGAGGATTTTAGCTATTGAGGTCAAATCT
>Ga0256828_1001500_pt1 | contig 14491 bp, 11 predicted proteins | sample CV88metaG_FD_185993 | JGI IMG/M metagenome (GOLD analysis project Ga0256828, IMG submission 185993) | Hydrothermal vent microbial communities from East Pacific Rise, Pacific Ocean - CV88 | ecosystem: Environmental > Aquatic > Marine > Hydrothermal vents | place: Pacific Ocean: East Pacific Rise...
ATGAACCAGAGTGTACGGCAAAAACATTTCCTACCTATTTTGATGTTTTAAAGAGTATCTCTCATTTTGAAAGTTAGTGGCTCATTAAAATCTATATAAGCACACTTTATGTTTAAAAAGGTATAATAACGCAAAATTTGTGTACACATAAGGATAGGTATGAAGTTCGAAGATATCGAAATAGAAGAAGTAGATTTTGAGGCGATGCTCGAGGAGTCGTTCAAAAAATCAGAGTCAAGAAGTGATTTAGTTACAGGTACTGTTGTTAAAATTGATGAAAAAGACAATTTGGTAGTCGTAGATATTGGTGGTGGTAGAGATGCTAACCTTTCTCTTGATGAGATTATTGATGAAGAGGGAAATGCTCTCTTTAAAGTAGGTGATGAGATTGAAGTGCTTAACCAAGGAAGAGGACGTATCTCTTACAAAGCAGCACAAGCAAGAGCAGCACTAAATGAGTTTATTGCTGAGTATGATGAAGAGCAAGAGTACATCATTGAAGGTGTTGTAACTAAGAAAAATAAAGGTGGATATGTTGTTGAAGTAGATGGTTTAGAGTTCTTTATGCCAAGAACACTCTCTTACCTTTCATCAAAAATTGACCCAATTGGTAAAAAAGTTAAAGCTGTTATTGTTAAAGTAGATAAAGAAAAAGGAAGCGTTGTTGTTTCTAGAAAAGAACTTATCGAAAGAGATAAAGCAAAAACAGATGAAATTGTTGGCGCATTACTTGAAAGCAAAGATCCAGTAATTGGAACAATTAAGAAGATTACTTCTTATGGTATGTTTGTAGATGTTGGTGGTATGGACGGACTTGTTCACTACTCACAAATTTCTCATAAAGGTCCAGTAAATCCTTCAAAATATTTTGCTGAAGGTGATGAAGTAAATGTTGTTGCCCTTGAGTATGATAAAAAGAAGAGACACCTTTCTCTCTCAATTAAAGATGCTAACCCTGATCCTTGGGCTGATATTGATGCAATTATTGGTGTTGGTGATACTGTAACAGCAACTGTTTCTAACATTGAACCATATGGTGTATTTGTTGACCTTGGTGAAGATCTTGAAGCATTCCTTCATGTTTCTGAAATCTCTTGGGATAAAAATGTGAAGCACCCTAAAGATTACTTAGAGAACAATTCTGAAATCAATGTAGAAGTGATTGAGATTGATAAAGAGGGTAGAAGACTTAGAGTAAGTCTTAAAAATCTTCTTCCAAAACCAATGGACGCATTTACAGCTGAGCATAGAGTAGGTGACACAGTTACTGGTACAGTGACTTCTATTACAGATTTTGGTGCGTTTGTAAGAGTAGGGGCTGTTGAAGGTCTTTTACATAATCAAGAGATCTCTTGGGATAAATCTAAAAATGCAAAATCAGAGCTTAAAGTTGGTGATGAAGTAGAAGTGAAAATTATCAAAATCGATAGAGATGCTGGTAAAATTTCACTCTCTAAAAAAGCATTAGAAGCTTCTCCTGTTAAAGCATTTGCAGAGACACATAAAAATGGTTCAATTGTTACAGGAACCGTAAAAGACAAAAAAGACTTTGGTGTCTTTATTGCGCTTGAAGATAATGTTGATGCACTTATTAGAACAGAAGATCTTCACCCACTTAAATTTGATGAAATTGAAAAAGGGCAAGAGATTAAAGGTGTTATCTCATTTATTGATGGGAACTCTGATAGAATTAGAGTTTCTGTAAAAAGACTTGAGCGTCAAGAAGAGAGAGAAGCAATGGAGCAACTTAATCTAGACCAAGATGATAGCATGACTTTAGGTGATGCTTTTGGTGATCTTCTTAACAAATAAGTTTTCATCTTACATTTAAAGAAGAGAGTGTTACTCTCTTCTTCTAGTAATCAAAAGATTACTCTATTTTCTTCAGTAGTCGGAATAATACGACTCATCGTATGACCTCCTCCTACTTTATTATTTTACAAAAAGGTTAACTATGTCAAAAAAGACAATTGTTGTTTGTGATCATATTCATCAAAGTGGATTAGATATTTTAGAGAATGATCATGAGATTGAGCTCATAAATGCTGCGGATGAACCAAAAGATAAGCTTATCTCTGAAATTATTCCTTTGGCAGATGTTGCTATTACCCGTTCTTCTACAGATGTAGATGATGCTTTTTTAGCGAGTGCTCAAAAAATTACAGCAGTGGTACGTGCTGGTGTTGGTGTAGATAATGTAGATATTCCTGGTTCATCAAAACAAGGTATTGTCGTAATGAATGTACCTACTGCCAATACAATTGCTGCTGTGGAGCTTACTATGACACATATGCTCTCTTGTGTAAGAACTTTCCCTTATGCGCATAACAATTTAAAGCTTGATCGTGTTTGGAGAAGACAAGATTGGTATGGTACAGAGCTTAAAGATAAAAAATTGGGTATTATCGGATTTGGTAATATCGGTTCAAGAGTAGGTAAGCGTGCTAAAGCATTTGAGATGGATGTACTTGCGTATGATCCATATATTGATTCAAGTAAAGCAACTGATCTTGATATTGGTTATACAAAAAACTTTGAAGATATTTTAGCGTGTGATATTATTACTATTCATACACCTAAAAACAAAGAGACTATTGGTATGATTGGTTCAGAAGAGATTGCTAAAATGAAGGATGGTGTCATTTTAATTAACTGTGCTAGAGGTGGACTTTATGATGAAGATGCTCTTCTTGACGGTTTAAAATCTGGTAAGATTGCTATGGCAGGTATTGATGTATTTAACAAAGAACCCGCAACAGATCATCCACTTTTAGATCTTGATAATGTAACTGTAACACCACACCTTGGTGCCAATACAAAAGAGTCTCAACGTAATATTGCTATTCAAGCAGCAGAAAATGCTATTGCCGCGGCAAAAGGGATTGCCTATCCAAATGCATTAAATTTACCTATTAAAGAGAATGAACTCCCTGATTTTGTAAGACCTTATTTGGAACTTATCCAAAAAATGGGACATCTCTCTGCTCAGATTACAAAATCGGCAGTGAAATCAATCAAGGTGACAGCATCGGGAGCAGTTGCTGACTATCTTGAGTCTATGGGTACTTTCGCAACAGTAGGTGTCTTAACAGAATCTTTAGGGGATCAGGTAAATTATGTGAATGCTGAATTTGTAGCACAAGAGCGTGGTATAGAGATAACTAAAGAGAGTAAAGCCAATACAAGTGGATTTACCAATAAGGTAGCCTTAAAATTGACAACAAATGAGGGAACTCTCTCTATTGCTGGTACTGTTTTTGATGATACAGTACAACGTATTATTGAGATTGATGACTATATTTTAGATGTAGAGCCTAAGGGTACGATGATTTTCTTTAGAAATACGGATACTCCCGGTGTCATTGGAAATGTAGGGCATATTATGGCAGATAATCACCTCAATATCTCAGACTTTAGATTGGGAAGAGATAGTAAACAACAAGCACTTGCTGTGGTGCGTGTGGATGGTGATGTAAGTCGTCAGGTTATTGATGCATTGGCTTCACTTGAAGCATGTATTAGCGTAAGTCACGCTACACTCTAATTTTTATGAAGGCATTTTTTGCCTTCATCCTCTTCTCACTTCAAAGTGATTGATATAAATAATCTTTTTTAATCATTAAATTCAATTCATTTAGATATAATCGCATTTATATTATATATGGGCATACTCTATGTCTTATATAAAAAACAGATTTATATAAGGAGCGTTTTTATGCTATTTATTCGGCGAACTTTTTTATTGTTGGTGTGTGCGTTACCTCTCTTTGCAGGGGTAAAGCATTTGACACTTAACCAAGCCATTACTATCTTAAAAAAAGATAACTTAGAGCTAAAAATATCTCGTTTTAATGAGCAGATGAAAGCCTATGAGGCAGCAGCAGCTAGAGGAAACAATTATGGAAAATTGAATGTTTCTCTTTTAGGTATGCGTTCTAATGATGCGGGAAATGTTTTTGGTTTTAAATTACAAAGTCGTGAAGCCAACTTTGGTGACTTTGGTTTTTCAGATTTTATGGGAGCCATTGGGCAAGGTGCACAACAAGCAAATGGTGATTTTGGTGCATTTTCTCAAGGTTTGGCTGAAGGGGGAAGTAGTATTCTCTCTATGCAACCTGATGATTTAAACTATCCAGAAGCACGAAATCATTTTCAGACAAAATTCTCCTATATGTTACCTGTATATACAGGGGGGAAACTTAAAGAGTATGGAAAGATTACCCAATCTCTTTATCGTATGAGTAAGTTTGATACACAAAAACTTTTAAATGAAAAGGTTTTTCAGACAAAAAAGACATTTTATGATATTGCGTTAGTAGAGAACTATCTACACAACTTATCTAAGATTATCTATAACATTCGTAAGTTAGAGTCTATTGTGAAGAGTATGAAGAAAGAGGGGTATGCAAAAGATATTGATATCCTTGAAGTACAAGCACGTAAATCAGAAGCACAGAGTATGTATCAGCAAGCCAAATTGAACCGTGAACTTGCCTATCAATTTCTTTCATTTTTACTCAATAGGGAGGTTAGTTCAATCTCTAAAATGAGAGATACCGTACCTATGCCTCACTTCACCAAAAAGCAGCTAGAGTCACAAAATATTGATATTCAAAAAGCGAAATTGGGCTTACATATTAGTAAAATGGCTGTTAATGTGGAGAAAGCAAACTTCTTACCAACGGTTGGTGCTTTTGCTGAATATAGTAGTGCCGATAACCAACTTTGGAATGATTTTAAGGCAAAAGATGCCTACACTGTTGGTATGCAATTAGAGTGGAATATCTTTAATGGTGGTATCGATAAAGCAAATTTAGAAAAAGCAAAAGTACAATATATGCAAGTCCAAGATCAGGTAAGATTGGCTAAAAAAGGGATTGCATTAAAAGCAAAGAAGTTGAAAACAGAAGCATTGGGAGCCAATGCTGAGATTAGAAGTTATCAAAAGCAGTTAAAGTTTGCACGTAGGCTCTATCAGAGTTACCGTGCACGCTATAAAGAGGGGATTGTTCCTATTTCAGCTGTATTGATTAAGCAATCAAAAGAGTTAGAGGTTCTATTGAAACTTTTAACAGCAAAAAATAAACGTAATACAAAGATTTTTGAGCTTGAAAGTCTTGTAAATAGAGGAGTAAACTAATGAAAAAACAGATGGTGTTTGTAGCAGTATTGTTTTCAGTATTGAATGCAGTAGAGATAGATTTGAGTGGTTCTGTCATTTCCGACAATCAGAAAATGATGACAAGCCGTTATATGGGGTTTGTAAAGAAGATGGCAGTAAGTGAAGGAGATATTGTTAAAAAAGGGCAACTTCTCTATGAGATTGACTCTAAAGAGATAGAGTCAGCTGAGCGTCAAGTAGAGCTTGGTATCTCCCAAGCAAGACTTGCTTTACAGATGAATAAAAACCAATACAATAATGTTTTACTTAACTTGGCTAGACATCAAAGACTTTTTAAGAAGAAGATGGTTTCAAAATATGAGTTAGAGACACTTGAACTAGCAGCGAAGAATCTAAAAGATATGGTGACAATTGCTCAGAAGCAAGTAGATCAGGCTTTGGCTAAGAAGCAAGAGGTATTAAACCAGTACAACTACTTAAAAATTATTGCACCTAATGATGGTGTGATTGTTGCCAAAAGAGTCAATGAAGGTGAGATGGCACTTCCTGGTATGCCAGCTGTTATCTTAACAGATTTGAGTCGTCTGAAAATTGTTGCTGAGATTTCAGAGAGTCAACTTAAAGATATTCATTTGGGTAAAGAGGTTACAGTGGAGGTGCCTTCTTTGGGACTACGGACAACAGGAAAAATTAGCTCTATTATCCCAAGTTCTAACCCTATGACCCATAAATTTAAAATTAAAATAGAGTTTGATTTTCAAGGTAAATCTGTCTACCCTGGTATGTATGCAAAAATTATTATTAAATCATAGAGATGGAGCATAAGATGAATTATCAAGTAACAGACTATGCCGGGAAGTTGGCTAAAGGGTTTTTGCGTAATCCTTTAACAGCTGTCTTGGGTGCATTTTTACTTATTATGGGGTATTTGGCACTCAATGTTATGCCAAGAGAAGAGGATCCTCAAATTGCCATCTCTGGGGGAGCTGTCATTGTGGCAATGCCAGGGGCAACACCTAAGGAGATAGAGAATATTATTGTCAATCCACTTGAACGTAAACTTCGTGAAGTTAAAGGGATTGAGCATGTTTATGGTATGGCTATGGACAATGTAGGTATTGTGAATGTAATGTACTATATTGGGGAGAATAGAGAAGACTCTAACTTGAAGCTCTATGATAAAGTGATGCAAAACATGGATAAAATGCCAAAAGGGGTAATGCAACCACTGATTAAACCTTTTGATATTGATATTGATATTCCTATTATTACGGTAGCCTTCTATCCGAAAAAAGAGAGTCATGTAGATGAAGTGAAACTCTTTGAGATAGTAAGAAAGCTTCAACAGAAACTGAATGCTGTAGAGAATGTTGCTAAGACTACCCTCAAGGGAGCTAGAAAAGCACAATACAATATTGAAGTAGATATGGGAAAACTCTCAGCCTACCATCTCTCTTTGGGGCAGATTATGCAAGCTGTTCAATCGGTTGCTGTAGATGTACCAGATGTAAAGGGACGAACAGCTGAAAATAAATTGGTTATTTTTGGAGTAAAGAACGCTATTGAGAGTGTAGAAGATGTGGGGTCTGTCATTGTCGCACAATATATGGGCTCTCCTATCTACCTTAAGGATGTGGCGAAGGTAACTGAGGGTGTAGATATTCAAAATTTCCAAACGGCAAAAATCCGTTTTAAAGACGAGGTAGATGCAAAATTAAGTGATGAGAGAGAGCAGATTACCCTAACTGTTGCGAAACTTGCTGGAACCAATGCTGTATTTGTCGCAGAGGATGTACTTGAAGTACTTAAAGAGCATGAAGCTGAGTTTGCTAAAGAGGGTATTGGTTACTTAATTACTCGTAACTATGGAGAGCGTGCCAATGAAGCTGTAAATGAGTTGATGCACCACTTGGTCATTACCATTATTATTATTGCACTTATGCTTGTGTTTGCTTTAGGTTGGAGAGAGTCTATGATTGTAACATTTACAGTACCGGCTATTTTGGCTGTAACACTCTTTATTGCGTACCTCTCTGGGCAAACAATTAACCGTATTACACTCTTTGCCTTCTTGCTCTCCTTGGGGTTACTTGTAGATGCTGCGATTATTGTGATTGAAAATATTCATAGACACCTACATGCACACGATGTAGATAGCAAAGAGATGGATGAGTTACTTGTAGAAGCAACCGATGAAATTGGGGCACCAACCAACGTCGCAACCTTGGCTATTATCTTAACGATGGTACCTATGGCATTTGTTGGGGGGATGATGGGATCATTTATGAAACCTATTCCATATAACGTACCAGTAGCATTGGTGGCATCACTCTTTGTCGCATATATTTTTACACCATATTTGAGTTTGAAATTACTCAAAAAACCAAAGCATGGACATCATCATAAGGGAGCTAAATAATGAAAGGCTTAGAAAAATTTATCTATGGGATTTTAAGTAGTAAATCTAAAAAAAGTATGGTCATTATTTTAACAGCTGTGGCATTTTTTGCTTCACTTTTAATGTTCCCTTCTAAATTGGTATTGGCAAAGATGTTACCAGGAAAGAGTGATAATACTTTTTCTATCTACATTGACACTCCAACTGGTAGTTCTATTGAACAGACCAATGCTATGAGTCAATGTGTGATTGATATCTTAAAAGAGGAGAGAGAGATTATGAATCTTGAACTCTTTTTAGGACAAGGGATACCACTTGATTATGCTGGGCTAGTAAAAGGTGCGAGTATGAAGCGTTCTGAAAATGTAGCTGAAATCTCTGTAAACCTTACAGATAAGCATACAAGAAGTGAACCTTCATTTTTGATGACACAGCGTCTACGCCCTCTAGTGAAGAGTAAATGTTTACCTCAATTACCAGGGAGCAATATTAAATTTATTGAGCAACCAGCAGGACCTCCTACTTTAGCCTCTATTGTACTTGAAGTACATGGTGAAAATCTCGATAAGATTCGTACGCTCTCTATGGAAGCTGCTTCTATTTTAGCCGATACAAAAGGCTTGGTAGATGTGGATGTTATGGCAGATGATATTTTTGATAAGTATGAGCTTATTCCAGATACAGAGAAAATTGCTAGAAGTGGTTTGAGTGTTAAGCAAGTGAATAATATCTTGTATTTAGCATTTGAAGGGATGGTGATTGCCCATAAAAATTCACAAAATATGCCTGACCAGATTCCTATGTTTTTAGTCTTAGAGAAGAAGAGTAAACGTTTTGCTTCTTCAAGTAAAGATGCTTTAGAGAGTAAACTCTCTTCGTTGAACCTTATGAATCAAAAGGGAATGTTGGTACCTTTAAGTGAAGTTGTTACGGTACGTAAAACAAAATCAAACCCTATGATTATGCATAAGGATCTCTCTCGTATGATCAATGTGATTGCTGAGACAGATATGGTCTCTCAGGTCTATCCGTTGTTGGATGCTAGAGATGTAATGATTGAGAAGTTTTCTAAAGAGTATAAGGTTGAAAAGGCAGGGTTTACTACCTATATGTTTGACCTCTACTTAACCGATAAGAAAACAGGTGAGAAGTTTTTGCTTCGTTGGGATGGAGAGATGAAAGTCACCCTTGATACTTTCCGTGACTTAGGGGGTGCATTTATCTCTGCGTTGGTATTGATTTTCCTATTGCTGGTAATCTACTATAAAAGTTTTGCTATTAGTGGGATTATTTTGTTAGGTTCATTCCTCTCTCTTATTGGGGTGATTGTAGGACACTGGGTAGCTAACCTCTTTACGAGTGAGACCTTCTTTTTGACGGCAACTTCTCTTATTGGATTTATTGCTCTTATGGGAATTAGCTCTAGAAACTCACTTTTGTTGATAGATTTTGCAAAATCTTTGATGCAGTGTCAAGGAATGGAGAAGAAAGAGGCAATTGCTGTAGCAGTAGCTACAAGAGCAAAACCTATTGCTTTAACAGCTGTGGCTATTATCTTGGGTTCAGCACTCTTAGCTTCTGACCCCGTCTTTGGTGGGTTGGGTGTTGCACTTATCTCTGGTACAGTGGCGGCTGTCTTTGTTTCACTCATCTTTGTACCTGTGCTGATGCATAATGCAAAAGCGATGGACTTTGATAAAAATGAAAGTTGTGATAGTACAAATCACTCTATTACAAAATAAAAAATAAGACCCTCTTTTTGAGGGTTCTTTCCTCTTTTTCTACTTCTCCTTTAACCAACCTTTGCTATAATCAGCTATTAAATTTTAAGGAGCTATCTATGGCTACAATCGGAATGGGTGACATCAAAAAAGGTGCGAGATTAGAGATTACAGGAAACCCTTATAGGGTAACAGAGTTTCAACATGTAAAACCAGGAAAAGGTGCAGCATTTGTACGTATGAAGATTAAAAATCTTCAAACTGGAAAAGTAATTGAAAAAACAGTACACGCAGGTGATAAGTTTGAAGTGCCTGAATTAGAACAAAAAACAATGCAGTTTCTCTATGATGATGGAGAGTTTTTACAGTTTATGGATACAACAACCTTTGATCAAATTGGTTTAACACATGAGCAGGTAGGAAAAGAGACGTTTGATTTTATGATTGATGGTATGGAAGCAGAGATTCTGTTTCATGGAGGAAAAGCAATCTCTGTTGAGATTCCACAAACCGTTGTTTTAAAAATTGTTGAGACGCCACCAAACTTTAAAGGAGACTCTCAAGGAGGGAAAAAACCAGCAACACTTGAGAGTGGTGCTGTGGTACAAGTTCCTTTCCATATCTTAGAGGGTGAGATGATTAAAGTAGATACTGTAGAGGGTAAATACTTAGAAAAAGCAAAATAGATTCTTCTTCTTTTTAGGTAGCTTTCTCTACAAAGCTACCTAAATCTTCTTGACTTTATCTCCTAAAGTAGATTTCCTTTATAAAAAATGATAGAATAAATAATCTTATCCTCTCAAAAGGAGTTCACATGCAAAATCTCTATGATCTTATTATTATTGGTGGTGGACCAGGTGGTATTGGTGCTGCTGTTGAAGCAAAAGTTTTGGGACTACAAAAAGTACTCATGATAGAAAAAACAGAAAATCATTCCCATACCATTCGTAAATTTTACAAAGATCAAAAACGTGTCGATAAAGATTGGCAAGGACAAGCTGTAGAGCTTGAGGGTAATGTTGATTTTGTAGATGGTACAAAAGAGAGTACTTTAGACTATTTTGATAAACTACTTGATGATGAAGCTATTGATGCACGCTTTAATTGTACGGTAGAGAATGTTAAAAAAGAGAATGGTATTTTTTTGGTCAATACGGCATGTGGCGTAGATAGAGCTAAAAATGTCATAGTTACTATTGGACGTATGGGTAAACCCAATAAACCCTCTTACAAAATTCCTCCTTCGTTGCGTTCGCAAGTCAATTTTAATCTTGACAAGTGTGGTAATGGCGAGAAGATTTTGATTGTAGGTGGGGGTGACAGTGCTGTAGAGTACGCATGTGAGTTGAGCCAAACCAATGAGGTGATGCTAAACTATCGTAGAGAGATACTTACACGTCCAAACCCTACCAATCAAGAGATGCTTTTTGAGTATAGTGAGGATGAGAGAGTAACCCTTAAGCTAGGGGTAGATATTGAGTCACTAGAGAGTGAACATGGAGAGGTAAAGGTACACTTTAGTGATGGTAGTATGCTTTTTGATAGGGTTATTTATGCTATTGGGGGTACTACACCTAAAGATTTTTTAAAGAGTTGTGGTGTAACATTGGACGCTACAGGAGAGCCGATTTTTGATGAAAACTATGAGAGTGAGGTAGAGGGGCTCTATATCGCAGGAGATATCGCTTTTAAGAGTGGTGGAAGTATCGCTATTGCTCTTAATCATGGCTATAGAATTGTAAATCATATTTTAAACAAGGAGAAGTAGATGGCAAGTGTATTGGTTCCTTTGGCTGAAGGGTTTGAAGAGTTAGAGGCTGTGGCACTCATAGATGTGATGCGTCGTGGTGGCATAGAGGTGCGTACGGCATTTATAGATGATGAGCTCAAACATGGTAGGGTTGTAGTAGGAGCCAATGGCATTGGTATACAAGCAGATACCTCACTTAAAACCGTCATAAGTGATGAGTTTGATATGATGGTACTTCCTGGTGGCTGGGGAGGTACCTATGCTTTGGCTGAACACCCTAGAGTGATAGAACTTCTACAAGAGTTTAAAGCCAAAAAAGCTGTGGGTGCAATGTGTGCAGCACCGTTTGTACTTAAAAAAGCAGGGGTACTTGGCAATGACTACACTTGCTACCCTGCGGCTAAAGAGGAGATAGACCACGAGGGGTATCGTGATGATGTAAAAGTAGTCACCGATGGAAACGTAATGACCTCTCAAGGACCAGGAACAGCTGTCTGTTTTGGTTTGGCTATTGTTGAAAGATTGGTAGGAGGTGAGAGTATGGAGGCTGTTAAAGAGGGTATGCTCTTAGCATACTGTTAAGATGAGAGAGAAGATTAAAGAGATTCAATCACGCATTGCCCAAGACCCAAAGCTTCAAGAGGCTGTGAGCAATATGAAGCCTCAGAGAAACTTTTGGGGGATTGCTGGGATTGTTCTTTTCTTTTTTGTACCGGAGTTGGTTACCTACATCTGGCAAGATGAACTTGTCTCATGGGCACACCTACATAGCATGACAGAGCCATCTTCTTCATTGCGTTGGTTGTTTACACAACTTGAAGAGATGTTCGCCTCAGGAGTAAGTTATGTAAATCTCACTTTAGGAGCACTTTTTTTATGGTGGGCACTCAAGTAGCTACCCCAAACGACTCACATGCCACCCACAATGGTAGGGGCATGGGTAGCATTTGAGCTTTACACCTCTACTTTTGAGGCTATAGGTTACTTGACGCTCTGCCTCTTTTTTAGTAGGGTAGAGGTATTTAAACTCCCCTTTTGCATCTTGACAAAAACACCCTTTCATTTCGTCTAGTGTCTCTTGAAAATGATTTTCTTTTTGTTTGATTATACGTTTCATATAGGCTATATGCTCTTCTAATGCTTCAACATTTTTTACATTGTAGTAGTCTAAAATCTCTTGGTTTTCAAGTACATGAAGATGAGGAAAAACTTGTCTAATGGTCGCATAGGCGTGGTGCATTTTGCTAAGTTTCTTTTGAATGGGTTTGAGAGATTTTTTTAGGTTCATATGAAAGTATACTCTATAAATGGTATTTTTGCGTAGGTTGGGGTGATTGCCCCCTACAAATTTTGTTATAATACTTTACTAGCTAAAGGGAGATGTTTTGGAACTTGTTTGACTGCCTCTATTCTAAACTCTTCTGTATATGTTCTTCTTGCCATTTTTAATCCTAGTATTCTATTGAAGTAATTTTACTTACTTTTCTATTTGAATTACTGAATTACTTTTTGTCTAGTTTTTTGGGGTCATTCCATAAAATAAAAAGTAACCAATAAGGTAACTATAAAAGTAACCAAAACTTTATCTTTTTTAAATGCCTATCACACCATTTATAAATAACCCAGCCATTTAACCCCAATTTCACGAAACCTTTGCTATATTCACTTTTTAATCATCTAAAGGTAGTCTATGTCGCAAGAACCACAAAAAAACCCACAATTTACCCATTTGCACCTTCATACGGAGTATTCGTTACTTGATGGAGCAAACAAGATAAAGGCATTGGCAAAAAAGGTCAAAGAGCTTGGTATGACTTCGGTGGCGATGACTGACCATGGAAATATGTTTGGAACCATTGACTTTTACAATACCATGCGAAAAGAGGGGATTAAACCTATCATTGGGATGGAAGCGTATGTCCATAACCAAGAGGATATTGGCGATAAGTCGGTACGTCAGCGTTTTCACCTCTGTTTGTATGCCAAAAATGATGTGGGTTACAAAAACTTGATGTATTTAAGTTCTCAAGCATACATTAATGGGTTTTACTACTACCCTCGTATCAACTGGAATACACTCAAAGAGCATGCTGAGGGACTTGTCTGTTCGAGTGCGTGTTTACAAGGAGAAGTCAACTGGAACTTAAACTTAAGTGAGCGTAACTTGAAGTTTGGTGCCAAAGGGTATGACGAAGCAAAACGTGTGGCGTTAAAATATAAAGAGGTGTTTGGTGATGACTTTTACTTGGAGATGATGCGTCACGGTATTGGAGATCAGCACCGTATTGATAAGCAGATTATTCAGCTGAGTCAAGAGACAGGCATTAAGATAGTCGCAACCAATGACACGCACTATACCAACCCACAAGATGCCGATGCCCATGAGGCGTTTATGTGTATTGCGATGAACAAACTCTATGATGACCCTAACCGTCTGCGTCACTCGGTGCATGAGTTTTTTGTGAAGTCTCCTGAGGAGATGGCGATGCTTTTTGCTGATATTCCTGAAGCACTAGAAGCCACGCAAGAGATAGCCAATAAGTGTAACTTGGAGATTAAACTAGGAGACCCTACCCCTCCTAACTTTAAATTTGCCAGAGAGAGAGCAGCAGAATCAGGCATAGAACTTCCTGAACCTGAGGTGGAGTATTCGTTAAAAAATGATATGGTTCTTTTTGTAGAGGAGTCAAAACGGGGGCTAGAGAAGCGTCTAAAGATTGTCCCTCCTCAAAAACATCAGGAGTATAAAGAGCGTTTGGAAGTGGAGATGGAGATTATCAACTCTATGAAGTTTCCAGGTTATATGCTTATTGTTTGGGACTTTGTGGATGCGGCAAAGCAGATGGGGATTCCCGTAGGTCCAGGGCGTGGTTCAGCTGCTGGTTCACTAGTAGCTTTCTCTTTGGGTATTACCGATATTGACCCTATGCCCTATGGTTTACTTTTTGAGAGGTTTTTGAACCCTGAGCGTGTAAGTATGCCAGATATCGATATGGACTTTTGTCAAGCGCGCCGTCAAGAGATACTTGACTATGTAGTGCAGAAGTATGGTCGGGTGAACGTAGCGCAGATTATTACCTTTGGGAAGTTGCTTGCAAAAGGGGTGATTCGTGATGTCGCACGGGTGTTAGATATGCCATACTCCAAAGCTGATGCGATGGCAAAGCTTATTCCTGATGAGTTGGGGATTGACCTTAAAGGCTCATATGAAAAAGAGCCAAAAATTAAGGAGCTTTTGGAGTCAGATGCCCAAGCCAAACGTACGTGGGAGTATGCGTTAGCACTAGAGGGACTTAACCGTAATGCTGGGACACACGCCGCAGGAGTGGTAATTTCCAATGAGCCACTTTGGCAAAAAACCCCACTCTTTAAACCTTCTGGGTTAGATACTTTGGCGACACAATACTCAGGGAAGTATGTGGAGGATGTTGACTTAATTAAGTTTGACTTTTTGGGGCTTAAAACACTTACTGTGATTGAAGAGGCACTGCAACTTGTAG
>Ga0256828_1001501_pt1 | contig 14482 bp, 14 predicted proteins | sample CV88metaG_FD_185993 | JGI IMG/M metagenome (GOLD analysis project Ga0256828, IMG submission 185993) | Hydrothermal vent microbial communities from East Pacific Rise, Pacific Ocean - CV88 | ecosystem: Environmental > Aquatic > Marine > Hydrothermal vents | place: Pacific Ocean: East Pacific Rise...
AAAAATGGTGTTAAAAAACCCTTTAATTCTTCTTCTTGAAATATCTCTATTTTATGTTTGTCTAAAAGTTCAAGTACAACAAGAGTAGATTCTATGGTAGAAAGATAAGCTTCATTTGGTTGCTCTTTTATCTGGTATTGTGATGTTTTAGTAGTGGTAAAACTCATATGTTTAAGTTTTTGAAGGTTTGAGCTACTTAAAAACATCTTCTTTGCACAAGCCCAAGTGGAGTCTATAAGAAAAATAGCCAAAGGCTTTGAGCTAAGCTGCGGCTTTGTTGTTGTTAGATTTAAAGCACCCTCTGATGGAAAGAGTATGTAACTCTCATGTGTCGCTATAATCTCATTAATTTTTCTATGCTCTGAAAAATCTATACCTATAAAGACTTCAGAATTTTCAAGAGAAAGATGAGTAAAAAAACCAGTGTTATTTTTGACTTTTTTAAACTCTTTTGGGTGCATTAAAATAATAAACTTTGTATTTGTACTTATACTTGAGATATACCCACACATGCAAGAACTCTTAGGTCTGTAACACTTGTAGCACTTCTCTCTATCGCCATAATATGTTTTCATAAAGCGAATTATACTACAATACCTTTATGAATACACAAGCATACGACCTCATTGTTATTGGTAGTGGTGCAGCGGGAATTATGGCTGCCATTATTTCTGCAAGAGAAGGGAAAAAGGTAGTTTTACTTGAAAAACTCTCCCAAATCTCTGCGAAACTCAAAGCTACTGGTGGAGGTCGTTGTAACCTGACAAACACTCTTACTAATGAAGAGTTTATGAGTCGTTTTGGTCGTGATGGGCGCTTTATGCAAGATGCACTTATGGCGTTTGATAACAAAGCACTTGTGGCATTTATGGATGAGATTGGAGTTGAGACTCATGCTCCTGATGGTTTTCGTATATTTCCCACTTCACACTCCTCTAGTACTATTATTGAAGCACTCAAAAAAGAGATGCAAAGAGTAGGTATTACTGTTATTACCCAACAAAAGGTGGAACGACTTTTAGTGGTTGGCAAACATATAGAGGGTGTAAAAACACAAGATGCTTTTTACTATGCTCCTAATGTTGTTGTAGCAACAGGTGGTTTAGGTTACCCTGTTTTAGGAGCAGAGGGTGATGGTTACACATTAGCTGAGGAGCTTGGGCACAAGGTTACTGAACTTAGTCCAGCAATGATGCCACTTAAAACAAAAGAGACTTGGGTAACAGAGTGCCGTGCCGATACCATCGCTAAGGTAGAGCTTAAAGTAGCACTAAAAAAGCATAAAAAACTTCGAGCTAAAGGCGACTTAATTTTTACAAAATCGGGGATTCGTGGACCAGTTGTGCTTGATTTCGCCCGTGAAATCACACCTCTTCTTAAAAAATATGGTGAAGTACCTCTACTACTAAACCTTACAAAAGGGATGAATGAAGAACAAATCACTCAACACCTTAAAACACAAGCACAAAAAAATCCAGATGCAAGCATAGTTGAACTTACCAATACCCTACTCCCTTTAGCCCTAAGCAAAGAGTTATGTAAACTTGCAGGAGTAGCATGCGATGAAACTTTAAAAAAACAATCAGGCAAAGCAAAAGCGAAACTCATAAGTTTCTTAGCATGGACACCACTTACAATTAATGGGCATGATGGTTTTCGTCTTGCTATGATTACACGAGGAGGCATTAACCTCAAAGAGATAGATCCAAAAACAATGCAAAGTCGTATTATTGATGGTTTATACTTTTGTGGGGAGATTATGAACCTAGATGGACCATGTGGAGGATACAACCTACAATGGTCATTTGCAAGCGGTTACCTAGCTGGAAAACTTCAATAAAAATAACGAATAGATGCAAAACCATAAACGCCACTACTCTTTATGGCATCTATCTGTTTTTCATCTATGATTCCACCTAAAGCAAAAACTTTTATATCTACACTTTTTACAAGCTCTTCTAAATCTTCAACCCCTTTTGGCTCCCCTTTTCCAGGTGTAGTAAAAATAGGGCTGTATGTAACATAGTCTGCACCTAATTTCTGAGCTTGATGCACTTCCTCTTTTGTATGGGTACTTATAATTACCTCTAAACCCAAACTCTTGGCGTTTTGAATTTTATTGAATTGCTTAGAGGTAAGATGCACACCATTTGCACCTAAAGAAGCAGCTAATTCATACTCCTGATGTAAAAAAGATTTTAATCCCATAAAATTTTTACATACCTCTACAAAATGATCTGCTTGAATGTTGTAATGAGGATTTAATTTATCACGATAGAGTGCAAAATCTGGCATATGCTTTACAAATTGTTCTTGAAGTATTCCTCGAAAAACAGCTGGAGTATCTGTATAAAATTCTCTTGAAGTGATAAGATACTTTTTCATACTATTTTCTTAAAAGTGGATTCTCAAAATCTACATGTTGTACCTCTACATCCCTATAATAACGCTCTGCCATCGCTTCAACATGGTACTCTAAGCGATTAAGAAGGTAAAGTTCTGATGGAGTGTATTTAGCTTTTGATTCTTGAATAAACTCGCGTAAGAACTCTAAACTCTCAAGTTCATCATCAAATTTTATGGTTTTTATGATTGCTTGAACCTCGTCATATTCTTCACCACATTCACTTAAAAAATCGTATGAGAGATCCATAGTTTTCATAGTATGTAATGCTTTTGAAAAAGCAAAGTGATTGTATAGCAAACACCCTACAAAGTACTCTATATCTGAAGGTTCAAACTCCGAGTATTGTCTTGCTTCATCACTAAAATGTTTATGCCAAATCTCTGAAATCTTCTCTGTTTTTTCTTTCATATTGTATGCTCTATTCTTTTTGTCGTATTATACTTTTTTTGTCTATTTTTACCAAATAAGATATAATTACCCATGATTCAATCAGCTACACTTAAACAACTAAGCATTATATTACCAAATACAAATAAAGCCCTTTCACAGGTACTCAATGACTTAGGTACGAAAGAAACAGCTACACTTACTCAAGCAAAAGATTTAAAGTCAATTATTAACACCCTTTTTAAAGAGAGTTCTCAAAATAAAACTCAAGATAAAGCTCTTTTAGAACTTGTAAAAAACAACCCTACCTTGAAAAATCTTGGAAGTGTATCTCAGGATGTAAAAGAGTTACTCAAGCTGATTAAAATGCCACAAGCACCAGATACAAAACAGCTCCAACAAACTACAGTTCCAAACAAAAATGAGCCCTCTGTGCAAAAACAATCACCACTAGTCAAAACATTAGAGAATTTTCTTAGTAATATCAAAGATATACAACAAAGTGATGTCAAATCAAAGATACAAAATTCGGGTGTTTTTTTGGAATCAACTCTTAAAAACACCAAGCCAGCATTAGAAAATTTAAAAACTACACTCATACAACTCTCAAAAAGCCTAGATACAACACAACTTCCACAACTCAAAGAGCTTAATACCCAGATAAAAAATATACTCTCAAGTGACTTATTTAAAAATACAAATACTCAAGATATCAAACTTTTAACAAACTTAACACAAGAGATAAAAAAACCGATGCAGAGTATTCAGAAAACTCTTGATTCCTCTTTTGATAAAGCACTTTCACCAAAAGACATTCTATTTACAAAAGAGTTCAAGGCAGTTTTTGATAAAGTACAACTCCTCAACAAGCCTCAAGAGCTTCAAAACGCCACACAAACAAAAGAGCAACTCTCTCATGATTTAAAAGCTACTCTGCTAAAATCTCATGAAGAAGTAACTAACTCAAATAATCCACAAAAACAAGAGATACTAAAAGCCATAGATAAACTCACACTTCAGATAGATTACTATCAACTTGTCTCACATCTTTCAAACTCCTCTTCGCTTTATATCCCTTATGCTTGGGACCAACTTGAAGATGGAAACATAACACTAAAATCTGCTAAAAACAAAAAATTCTTTTGCGATATAGAGCTTCAACTAAAAGATTATGGAGAGTTGAAACTACGATTAGGGATGTTTGAGCAAAACCAATTAAGCATAAATATTGACACCAAAAATGAAAAGTTTCGAGCTCTGCTTAAACAAAATATAGGCTCACTTAAAGAGCAACTCTTTTCTGTTGGTATTCATCCTCAAAATATCCATTTTATTGAAGAGAAAACTACACCTACAGATGCTTATAATGAGTATGGTAAAAACTTAGAGATGGGTTTTGAGGTAAAAGCATGAAACAAAAAGCCGCTGCACTCACCTATGAAAAAGGAAAAGCAAATGCTCCAAAGGTAAGTGCCAAAGGGGAAGGTCAAATTGCACACAATATCATTAAAATTGCAGAGCTTCATAACATCCCCATTAAAAAAGATGAAGACCTTATTGAGCTCCTCTCAAAAGTGGAACTAGACCAAGAGATACCTTCAGAGATGTATAAGGCTGTCGCGGAAGTATTTAGTTTTATTTATAAAATGACGAAGAAATAAAAAATTTAATAATTATTTTGTTATCATAAGAAAAGTTTATTAAAAGAGTAATTATGCAAGATTCAAAGATTGATTGTCAACTTTTAGAAGATGCTTCTGTTGAGAAGACACCTATTACAACCCAGCAATATAATCATATTCTCAATATGCAACAAGAGATTCTCTCTCTTATGGCAAAGCATGGTAAAAGTGAAGATATTTTAGCAAAACTTTGCTTAGTCGCTGAGAGTTTACTTCCAAATTCTGTAGCATCTATTATGCTTCTTAACAAAGAAAATGGACTTATGAGTGTACTTTCAGCTCCCTCCATACCTCCATCGGGACATGAAGCACTCAAGAACTTACAACCTGGAGAGGGTGGAGGTTCTTGTGGAAATGCAGTTTTTAGAAATGAACCACAATATGTAGCCAATACATTTGAAGACCCCAGATGGCACAATCTTCGTAATATTGCCATAGACTTCAATTTATGTTCTTGTTGGTCTATGCCTGTCCGTAATGTTGAGGGGGAAGCAATAGGTACTTTTGCTCTTTCATCATTTGAGCATAGAGAACCTGCACTTTTTCATAAAAAGCTTCTTGAAACTGCCGCATATATTGTAAATATTGTACTTAAAACAAGTGATGACGAAGCAAAAATTGCAAAAATTGCCTTTTACGATACACTAACAGGTTTGGCAAATAAAACAAAACTTGAAAACATCATACTCACAGGGAAAAAGCAAAATCTCTTACTTCTCAATCTTAATAATTTTAGCTACATCAATACAGCCTACGGTTACAAAATAGGAGATAAACTTTTACAATTTATTGCTAATGCATTACATCATTTATGTGTAGATAATCTTGTTTTTCGTATTAATGCTGATGAATTTGCCATTTTATGCGACAATGGTAGAGATATAAAAAAAACCATAGAAAAACTTCAGTCCTATTTTTACAGTGAAGAGATTAATATAGACAATGTCACACTCAATATTTCATTTTCGTATGGTGCTGCTTGTGCAAATGACAATGTTTTACGAAATGCGGCACTTGCTCTCAAACAAGCAAAAGAAAATGGTAAAAATACGGTGCATATCTATTCGGAAGATGATGATAGCATTAACAATAAGGCTCGCGAGAAATTTATTAAATCCAATAATATTATCCATCAAGCCCTTGTTGAAGAAAATATCATCCCTTATTTTCAAGGAATACACAACAATAAAAATAAAACAATTACAAAATTCGAATCACTTGCTCGCATACAAAAAGGTGATGAGATTATCGTACCTTATGAGTTTATAGAGCCAGCTCGTCTTGCGGGGCTACTTCCAGAAATTACAAAGATGATGATAGAAAAAAGTTTTGCGAAGATGCAAGGCAATGAATATATTTTTTCTATTAACATTACAGAAGATGACCTTAGTAAAAGCTACCTTATTAACTACCTTAGAGAAAAGGCTAAAGAGTATAATATCAAACATAATCGTGTCATTTTAGAAATTTTAGAGGGGGTTAGTTCTACTGGAAAGAAGAACCATATTAAACAACTCAATGCCCTTAAAGATTTAGGTTTCGCCATAGCGATTGACGACTTTGGAAGCGAGTACTCCAATTTTGAAAGAGTCCTTGATTTAGATATAGACTACCTTAAAATCGATGCACGCTATATTAAAAATATTGATACAGATAAAAAAAGCTATGAAATCACAAAGGCTATTGTTTATTTTGCTCAAAATGCGGGTATTCCTTGTATTGCAGAATTTGTTCATACACAAGCTGTTCAAAATGTAGTAGAAGAGCTTGGAATAGATTATTCTCAAGGGTTTTTATTTAGTGAGCCAAGTCCAGAGCCTACCCCATAGGGTAAAGAATCTCTTCATGTACTGCATCACAGGCACGAAGTACCTCATCGCTAAGTTCTAAATCCATCGCTGCGAGTGAAGCATCGAGTTGTTCTGGAGTGGTAGCACCTATGATGGTAGAGGCTACAAAAGAGAACTGTTTAGACCATGCAGTTGCCATTGTTACGGGGTCGAGTCCTGCATCAGCTGCAATTTTTAGGTACTTTTGTGTGGAGGCAAGTGTTTTTTTATTTAAAAATCTTGCAGCCATTAAGCGTTGGCGTTTATTGCTTGAGTTTATATAGTCACTAAAGCGACCTTGTGCATCTTGAGCTTGATTGTACTTTCCACTTAAAACGCCACCACCGAGTGGAGAGTATGGTAGCAATGAAACCTGCTCTTTTTCACATAAAACGCCAAGCTCATCTAAAAACCTTCTATTTAAAAGTGAGAAGTTATTTTGTATAGACTCAAACCTTGCATACCCTTTTGTCTGGCTTGTCATAAGAGCCTTTGTTGTGCCATAAGCTGTGTCGTTTGATGTTCCCACATAACGCACCTTACCACTCTGAACGAGTCTGTCAAAAGCTTTGAGTGACTCCTCTATGGGTACTAAAGTATCTGGCCAGTGCATCTGGTAAAGGTCGATGTAGTCTGTTTGGAGTCGTTTTAAACTCCCCTCTACAGCTCTTTCTATGTGAAAACTATCCATCGCCGTAAGTCCATGACGGATGGGTGGCACAAACCACCCATTAGCAGCACCTGCTACTTTACTAGCGAGTATAACACTCTCACGAGGTTTTGTCTTAAGCCATCGCCCTACTATCTCCTCTGTGAGTCCTGCGAGTTTTCCAGAGGGTGGCACAGGGTAAAGCTCTGCCGTGTCAAAAAAATTCACACCAGCATCATAAGCCTTGTCCATAATTTCAAAGGCAGTTTTCTCATCTGGTGTTTGTGTTCCAAAGGTCATAGTCCCCATACAGATGGGGCTTACTCTAAGACCACTACGACCAATATAGCGATACTCCATTACTTCAACTCTCCCCAGTTATCGCCAATGTTTAAAGAGGCTTTGAGTGGAATATTAAGTTCCATAATCCCCTCCATCACTTCACGAAACTTAGCACCGAGAGCATCTGCTTCATTTGCATCTACCTCAAAGATTAACTCATCGTGAATCTGTAAAAGCATTTTGGCTTGAAGATTTTGCTCCTCTATGAGCTTATGGATGGCATTCATAGAGAGTTTAATTAAGTCACTTGCACTCCCTTGAAACACAGAGTTTACACTCTCACGCTCATAAGCCGCACGAAACATCGGTGTCGCGTTTTCATAATCGAAATAGCGTCTGCGCTTGAGGAGTGTCTCCACATAACCCTGCTCTTTTGAGGTGTCGACTATGCTTCTAAAGTAACTCTTCACCGTAGGAAAGCTCTCAAAATATTTCTCTATAATTGCTTTTGCCTCTTTTGTTGTAATCCCTAAAGTATCACTCAGTTTTTTCTGTCCCATTCCATAGAGAAGTCCAAAGTTTACCGTTTTAGCTACACTACGTTTTGCAGGAGCTTCCTCCTCACCAAAGAGCACTATGGCCGTTTGAAGGTGAATATCTTTGTTGTGCTCAAAAGCATCGACCAAAACACTATCTTGTGAGAAGTGTGCAAGAAGACGCAACTCAATCTGTGAGTAGTCAATTCCTATAAGCTTTTTCCCCTCACCTGCAACAAAGGCATTACGTATCTTGGCGCCTAATGGTGTACGTGTTGGGATATTTTGCAAGTTAGGGTTTTTAGAGCTTAAACGCCCAGTAGCTGTCCCAGTTTGAACAAAAGAGGTATGGATACGACTCTTTTCATCTTCACGAGCAAGTTTAAGAAGTGGCTCAATGTAAGTAGAGTAAAGTTTATACACTTCACGGTACTCTAAAAGCTTAGGAATAATATCGTGAGAGCCTTTAAGCCCACTTAGAACTTTCTCATCTGTAGAATAACCAGTCTTTGTCTTTTTCCCCACAGGAAGCCCAAGAGTCTCAAAAAGAACAACACCAAGCTGTTTAGTGGAGTTAATGTTAAACTCACTCCCAGCAAGCTCATAAATACTTGTAGTTAAAGAGCCAAGTGTCTCTTTTACCTCAACTAAAAACTTCTCTAAATAACTTTTATCTACCTCTATACCCTCTTTTTCTATCATAAGAAGTGTTTTAATAAAAGGAATCTCTACCTCCGCAGCCTCTTGTATAAGGTGTGTTGCAGATTGAAGTTCAAGTTTATGTAAAAAGAGATGGTAAAGTTTGAAAGTTATAAGTGCATCTTCTGCCGCATACGTACAAGCATCTTCAAGTGCAACACTTGCAAAGGTCTCCCCTTTTTTTACTGTATCTTTAAACGCCACCATCTTATGACCTAAGAGCTTATCACTTAGTTTGTCCAGAGACAGAGCACTCTCAGGATTAATGAGCCATGCAAGTATCATAGAATCACTCTCTATCTCTAAAGCATCATCTTCTAAAAATCGTGTTACAAAATGCAAATCAAACTTAATGTTATGCCCAACAACACGAGAGAGGAATATTTTTCTCATCGCTTCTTTGGCTACATTTTCACTCACCTGCTCTGCTACACCTAAGTAAAAGTGTGCAAAAGGAACATAATATGCCTCACTCTCATCAAAACAGAAACTAAAACCAACTAGTTTCTCTTTTGCATACTCTAAGCCTGTTGTCTCCGTATCAAACGCCACCAAGGTCTCAGGAGTAAGCTTTGAGAGTACCTTTTTAAGTTCAGCTTCATCTGTAATGAGTGTTGTTTTAAAAGTGAGTTTTGGCTCACTAAAATCATTTTGTACTTCTGAACTTTGTGAAGAGGTTTGTGCTGCACTCTGCTTTTGTGCATCACTCACCATATTTTTGGCATGTAAAACGCGAAGTACTGCATTTTGCTCATACTTTACAAGCTCATCATAGATGTTTAAAAATGGATTTTCTACATCCATCTTATACTCTTCAAAGTCTATAGTGTCAAAAACATCTGGCTTTAGAGTTACAAGCTCTTTAGACATATAAGCCTGTTCTTTAGACTCTATGAGTTTTTTCTGTGTTGCACCCTTTATTTCATCTATATGCTCATATATATTATCGAGTGTACCGTACTCTTTAAGGAGTTTTTCTGCACCCACTTTTCCTATCCCTTTCACACCAGGAACATTATCGGCACTATCACCTAAAATTGATTGGTAATCTATAAACTGTTTGGGAGTCACACCATACTTCTCATAACAAGCATCTTCATCAACATACTTGCGTTTAATCGCATCGACAATTACTACTTTAGAATCATCTATAAGCTGGTAGAGGTCTTTATCATGAGAGACAACACGAACCTTATACCCATTTTCTTTAGCAAGACGAGTAACTGTTGCTATCATATCATCAGCCTCAAACCCTTGCATACCAAGAGTTTTATACCCCATCTTATCTATCCACTCTATGGCAACTGGGAGTTGCATTGTAAGTTCTGGTGGTGGAGCTGAACGATTTGCCTTATAATTAGGGTCTATCTCATTTCTAAATGTATCACCTTTTGTATCTATAGCAAATATAATGTAGTCGCTATCATGTTCTTTTTGAAGTGTAGAGATGAAGTTTGTAAAACCAGTTAAAAGTCCTGTTGGAAATCCATCTTTGTTTTTAAGGTGTTGTGGGAGTGCATAAAAGCTTCTAAAAAAGAAGCCAAAAGTATCTATAATAGTAACTGTTTTTGACATTAGTTTCCTTCTAGTACATCAAGCATACTATCAATAGCATCTTCTAAAAGTTCATGGTTATACCCAGCATCACGAGCCTTACGTAGTGCAAAATTGATGGCAGGGTCTGAAAAAGGTTTATTTACAGGGAGTGCTGTTTTTACAATATGAAGTGCAGTAGAGTATTCTCTTAACTCAGTTGGAGCGGCACTTGGATTATCTGCATATCTTATCATCTCCACAAAATCACTCTCAAAACCCCAATGGGTAAATACTTCAGCTGTTACCTCTGCACTTGTAACATCCACATACATTTTTTCTACTTGTGCAAGGTTATTTGAGAGTTCTATCTCCGATTTAAAACTTACATCTTCATCTTCTTGAATCACATCTGAAGAGATGAGAATTTTTCCTGTTTCTTGTAAAAATGCAGCGAGGTAAAGTTTATCTGCTTTTTGTTTGTCAACCTTGTTATACCATTTAAGCATGAGTGTTGCTTGCATAGATGAAATTTCAGCAAATTTATCACTTGTAATTCCATAAGGTTGCATATCTACATTGAGTAGTTTTCTCACAGAATTTCCAAGAGCAATAGAGCGAGTCATACTCATACCAAAAAGGCTAACTGCCTGAGAAACATTGCGTATCTCTTTTCCAAAACCATACAGTGGTGAATTTGCGGCCTTTAATAGGTTAGCAACAATCATAGGATCTAGCTCTATCACCTTGGCAAGTTCACCTATGCCAGCCTCTTCATCTGCATAAACTCTGTTAATATCTGTAATTGTTTTTGAGAGTGGTGGGAGTGATTTAATACTATCTATAATGGAACTTTTCATATGCAAACCTTTGTGTAATTATTATTTTATTATATCACTTCTTAGTGACAATTTCGTATCGTTTTAAGGGGATTGTTAATATATTCGTAGCCATTGTAAATGGTAAAAGTACCATAGAGTATAACTGCTACACTAGAGAGACTCATCATCATATTTCTAAAACTTGTAGCTGAAGCAAGCGATGAGAGAAAACCAACTCCGAACATTGCAGGAATAGTACTCACTCCAAAAATCGCCATAACTAAAGCTCCATAAAATGGGTCAGCTGTACTAGCTGCCGTAATGGCGAAGAAGTATACGAATCCACAAGGGAGTAAACCATTTAGCATACCAAGAATAAAAAAACTTGAATTTGACTTTGAATTAAGTATGCTCTTAAAAGCTTTTTTATATACAGATGAAGAGGAGAAAGAATGCTCTATAATGGTCAAAAATTTAATTTTTCCCATCAACGAAAGACCGGCAAGTATCATTGCGATACCTGCAACTATAAGTAAAACGCCATTAGCCATATTTGAAAAAAGGACAACACCACCTAAAGCTCCAAAAATTGCTCCTAAAATTGTGTAAGTAAAAACTCGCCCGAAAGAGTAAAGAAGATGTGCAGCACTTTGAGAAATTTTAGAAGATGCAGGGTCTATTTTAATAGTAGAATATGCAACTACAATACCGCCACACATCCCAATACAGTGCCCAAAAGAACCAAGAAACGCGATGCTTATAATTGTAAAGATATTAACTGTTTCCATTAGTTTCCTAAAAGTTTCTTTCTAATTAAAGGGTTATTCATGGTCTCTCCACGATATACTTTTAATCTCATTGTATCAAAATTAACAAAACCATCTTGTTTTCTTTCATAAGCCCCAAAACCATAACCCATTGGTGTATGCTCATTTAAGGAGTAGTAGGCTTTTCGTCCATCTATCCATTTGTGAGTATCTCGACTCATAACCCAAATTTTTGCACTCTTTTTAAAACTTTTGTCGCGAAGCCATTGAACAAAATCTCCATGATCATGAAAGAACCATGTCTTTCCATCAGGAGCAACAACTTCAGAAGCATAAGTAAGTTCTGTAATCACCATTCCACAGAAGCTATCTTGATATTTGTTAAGTTCAATCTTGAGTGGAAGTTGTTTTAGATTGCCCTCTTTAATTACTATCATATTTTGTACTTTGGCTAGTGACAAAAAGAGTGTCACAATAATGACAACTAAAACTAAAACAATTAAAATAGGGGCAAATTTCTTCATAATGTTATTATACTAAAACTACTTATAAATAAACACATATATATTTAAAATATTGCGAAAAAAATTAAATCTTAAGTACTTATAACCAATATAAGGTATAATACTTTCATTCAATAACTATCTAAAAAGAAGTTTATAAATTAGATGCACAGAAAAACTCTTTACCTTTCATATATTTTTATCATTTTAATCGGCTTCGTCATGGTAGAAGGGGTTTACTTTAGTATTACAAAAAGCATGTCTACAGATATGAAAGAGAAGAAGAACTACTTTGTATCTTTAGTTGGTTTAACCGATCTTGCAATCTCTACAGAAGCTACATATATTAGAAACAGAAGTGTAAGTACTATTTTTTCCATATATAAAGATGACCCAACACTAAGAGAGTATTTCCCTTCCACTTATGCCATCTCTTATTCACATATAATAAATCCACACAAACAAGAGAATGAATGAAAAACAAAATAAATATTTATCTCATTGAATATGCTATAAACGCCATACTCAGACAAAAAGCAAAAAGTTTTTTTATTGTCTTAGTTTTTACACTTTTAACCTTTTTGCTTTCATCTATATTTTTCATTACTAACTCCATAAAGTATGAACAAGATGCAACCGTTAATAGCCTACCCCAAATAATTGTTCAAAAAATTAAAGCGGGAAGACATTACGACATAGATGAAAATGTTGTAGATAAAATCCTTGAAATTCAAGGGGTTGCAGATGTCATCCCTCGCGTTTGGGGTTATTATTATTTTGCAAATGCAGGTGTAAACTTTAGTATAGTTGGCTTAGATGAATATGAAAAACAGTATAAAAACAGTTTTGACAAAATTGTAAAAAAAGTTGAATTAGAAAATAACAACAAAAGCTTTATGGTTCTAGGTCGCGGTGTTGAAAAGGTTATGAAAAACAATTATTATAAAAAATATTTTAATTTTATTAAGCCTAATGGAACACTCAAAAAAGTAAATTTTGCAGGAGTTTTCGATGCAGATACAGAACTAGAATCTAATGATGTCATAGTGATGTCAAAAGAGAGTGCCAAAGAGATCTTTGATATGGATGAGAATAAAGCAACAGACATAGTAGTGAAAGTGTCAAATCCAAAAGAGATAGCGATGATAGCATCCAAAATTAAACTCATCTACCCTGACACGAGAATAATCACCTCAAATGATTTAAAAGTGAGTTATCAAAATATTTTTGATTACAAAAGTGGAGTTTTCTTAGCTATTTTTACTATTTCGCTTTTTACATTTTTTATGATTATCTATGATAAATCAAGTGGATTAAGTAGCGAAGAAAAACGAGAGATAGGAATACTCAAAGCTATTGGTTGGACCATTGATGATGTTTTAAAAGAGAAATTTTATGAGAGTTTTATTATCTCTTTCTTTGCATATACCTTAGGTGTTGGGCTCGCATTTTTTTATGTATATATGCTCAATGCCCCATTATTACAAAATATATTTACCGGCTATTCTCAATTAAAGACAAGTTTTGAACTACCCTTCGTATTTGATATACAAACTCTATTTTTAGTGTTTTTTCTTAGTGTTCCTAGTTATATAGGTGCTACCATTATTCCATCGTGGAGAGTGGCTACACTCGAAGCAGACGAGGTTATAAGATGATAGAATTAAAAAATGTTACAAAAATCTATGAGATAAATAAAAACAATAAAATCATAGCACTCGAAAATATAAACCTCAAAATAGATGAGGGGGAACTTGTAGTACTCAAAGGCTCCAGTGGAAGTGGTAAAAGTACCATTCTCTCACTTATTGCCGCACTAAGTAAACCAACAAGTGGTGAAGTTATAGTAGACAATAAACAAATTTCAAAATTACCAGATAATTTTGCTTCTATGTATAGACGTGACAACATAGGTTTTATATTTCAAAAATATAATTTGATTCCAACACTCAGTGTAAAAGAGAATATTATTCTCCCCCTTGTTCCACTCAATCCAGATGCTCAAGATATTCAAAAAAAGCTTGATGTTGTTACCCACAGATTCAACATCTCTCATAAAGAAAATGCAATTGTTAGAAACCTGTCAGGTGGAGAACAACAGCGTGTAGCTATTGCTAGAGCAAATATTAATGATCCTAAAATCATTATAGCGGATGAGCCAACGGCAAACCTTGATGAAAAATTATCTCTTCATTTTATAGATATACTTAGAGAGTTAAAAGCATTAGGCAAAACCATAGTTATTGCAACACATGACCCTCTATTTTTCGATTTAGATTTTGTAGATAGAGAGATTCAAATTCACAATGGAAAAATTATTTTATGATTCTTACACCTGAAGTTTTAACCATACTTATTTTAGATGTTATGTTTGCTTTTTTTAGTAT
>Ga0256828_1001502_pt1 | contig 14481 bp, 12 predicted proteins | sample CV88metaG_FD_185993 | JGI IMG/M metagenome (GOLD analysis project Ga0256828, IMG submission 185993) | Hydrothermal vent microbial communities from East Pacific Rise, Pacific Ocean - CV88 | ecosystem: Environmental > Aquatic > Marine > Hydrothermal vents | place: Pacific Ocean: East Pacific Rise...
TGGCGAATATTGTTTGCCACCTCATCTAGCGTATAGCCCGACTGAATGGTCGCAACTACAGCATTGACCATTGGCATAGCACTGCTCTCTTTAATGCCTCTAGCTCTGTCATTTCGAATACGCTCATTGCTGTATGAAAACTGTAACTCTTGGGCATCTTTAAGGCTAATATAGACAAGAGGATCTCCACCAGACGAGACGCTACCGTGTGTTACACCTACAACTTTATAGTGGTTACGCCCAATAGGGATCTGCTCACCTAAAGAGAAGCCTATATTGTCAGAGACGACAATCTCGTAGTGGCTACGTGCCAACCCTCGCCCTTCAACAAGACGTTGAGGGTTAATAGGGTTAAAGTCACTAAAGGGGTTAAACCCTACTGCCACAACCCGTACAGGCTTCTCTTTGTGTGGAAGTTGTAAATTTTGAAAAGTAAGCCCAGCACTCTTGGCAACACCATCAATGGCATAGACACTATCTTTAAGATCTTCGTGTACCCGTGAAGCTTCAGCAAAAGGTCCTAAGGTATCTTCTTGGACAACCCATAAATCTACATTGAGGTCATCTAACAATACCTTCGCATCGACAATCATTCCACGATAGACACCCATCATAATGAGAACAATACCCAACAACATTCCTACCCCCATTGCTGTCACAATGAAAGTACCAAAGGTATGCTGAATATCTTTTTTGGCTAAATTAATCATTAGTGTATACTCATACCCTCTTTGAGGGTCTTTTTACTACTGCTTCCGAGTAAAAGAACTTCATCAGCATCAATACCACGTACAGCAACCTCTTGGTGTCCACGTGCCAACACTTCTAGAGGTACAAAGTGTGCTTTTGAATCATTCTCAACCCACACCCCACTCTTTCCCTCATAAAAGCTCAACGCCTTAGCAGGAACTTTTACCACATTGTTGTAGGTTTTTGAAGCGATACTTACTTGGGCTTGTTCGTTGATATAAAATGGCATAGGCAACTGCTCAAATGCCACATCTACTTCTCTCTCTTGTGTTACAGGGTCACTCTGTGCGACAATACGCTTCACTACCCCTTTAAAACGCTTCTCATACTGTGAACGTAGGGTAATCTCAGCGTGCTGCCCTACTTTAACACTACCACTAATCTTCTCATCAATATAGGTTTTAATCCAGATGGTTTTAGGATCTACCATCTTTAAAATAGCTTGTGAAGGTAAAACCGTCTGTTGTGGTTGCGCACTTCGTTCAATGATGTAGCCACTCGTAGGGGCATAGACCACATAACGTGACAACTTCTCTTCAATCGCCGCTTTTGCCTCTTTTGCCCGTGCTATCTCCATCTTTGCTGACGCAATATGGGCTCTACTTGCTTCCATTTGTGCCTCAACCACCTCTAAATCAGCTTTAGCTTTGTCATACTCTGCTTTTGAGGCAAACGATTGTGACTTCAACTTGGCATAACGTCTGTAGGTCACCTGTGTAAGACGGTACTGTGCCTCAAGACTCTTTAACTCTTTTTGACTCGCTACATATTCAGAGTTTGCCTTCTCTACCCCTAAGGTTGCCTCTTTTAAGAGTTGTGGCATATCGACGCTGTCTAGGGTAATTAGAGGATCACCTTTTTTTACCCACTCCCCCTCATCGGTAGTAATGGTAAGAATCTTACCTCCTGTTTGTGCTGTCAAACTATAGATCTGTTTTGCCCCAACATTACCAATACCAAAGACCTCTACCAAAAGATTACCTTGGGTACTTTTGGTTGTCTCATAGGTGGTTTTAGGAATATAGACTTTCTTGTAAAAGAGTGTACCTCCTGCCCCTAACAGCAATGCGATAATGCCATACTTCAATACTTTTTGCATTAGATTTTTCCTTTTAAATAATCGATTCTGTCTCCAGCTAAACTTCGGCTATAGTAGCTCTCAAGCAACCCTAACTCAGCATTGAGCCATACAGAGGTGGCATCTAACACTTCCACATAGGTCGCCAACCCCTCTTTGTAACGTGCTTTTACAATCTTAAGTGCACTTTTTGCTGAACGAATTTGTGCTTTTTTTGCCAAGATAGTCGTCGCATAGTGTCTTAAATCGATACGCAATCCCTCCAACTCCTCTTTAAGTGCCATCTTATCTGAGGCAGACTGCTCTTGTGCCATCTGATAACCAATTTTTGCTTGTTGCTCTTGTGCTGACAATCTTCCACCCGAATAGAGAGGAATGCTATAGCTTACCCCCACATAGTCGGTATTGTAGCTATTGAGTGTATCAAAACGGCTATGTGTAGCAACTACATCTATGGAACCAAAGTGAGCATTTCTGTTGGCTTGATGTAACAATTTCCCTTTCTCTACACTCTTCGCATCCATCTTCATCTTATAGTTTTTTGCTAAAATCTGCTTCACTTGGGCAGGAGTAAGCGTACTCTTTTTGGTTAAGATATGTGATTGTAACTTTACCGTTGAGGAGATGGGTTTTCCCATATAGAGTGAGAGTGAAACTTTTGCCTTTTCAAACCCTGATTTTGCCAATGCCAACGCATCTTTTGCCGCATAGACAGAAGAGAGAAAACGTTGTGTATCGGCGTGGGTTTTTAGCCCCTGCTTTACCAGTGCTTGTGCTTGATGGTAGAAGAGTTCTTTACTCGCCAAATCTTTTTGACGCACCTCAACAGCTTTACGCTGTACCAAAAGGAGTTGATAGAGTGACTTCACCTTGTAAGCAAGGAGAGCCTTCACCTCTTGAAGCGAGAGATTCGCAATCTCTTCATCTTTATGTGATGCTTCTACCAATGCGGCTGTTTTTGAAAAATCCCATACCTTTTGACGTAAAGAGATAGAGGCATTCCATCCATCATCATCAATAGTACTAAAGCCTCCATTGTTTGGTAACACATAGGTCTGTGTTGCCGTATAGGTTGCTGTGGCATTGAGTTGAGGCAAATAGTCTGCATAGGCACTGTTGTAGCCCTGCTTTGCACTTTCAATATTGAGCATAAATCGCTTCACATCTGGGTGGTGTGCCAATGTTTGTGAAATCGCACGATGAAGCGTCAAGCTCTCAGCATTGAGCCCTTGCGAAAGTAGCAACACTACAAACCATACCTTTTTATTCATCTTCTCTTCCTTTTAGGCTACCATCTCTATTGTGGTTTTATACCCTATTATAAACCCCCAATATGAATAGAGTGTGAATCTCTAAAGCTAAGGGTTATTTGTCTGCTCTTGTTACATAACGCTTACGAATGGTAAAGTAGAGTGTAGAGAGATACTCCACAAGCACAACACTTACACCTGTAGCAATCACTACATTGTAGTCAAACGTTGTCTCCATCGCCAAGACTACAGCCGTAAGAGGTAACTTCATAATCACCCCCATAAAGACAGCCGCACCAATGGCAGCAAAGTAGAAAGGTTCAATGTCAATATGGTAGAGACCCAAAAGTTCACCAAAGGCATACCCAATCAGTGCCCCAATGCTCATAAGGGGCAAAAAAATACCCCCAACAGCATTCGCATAAATGGCCACTGTTGTACCCACAATACGAAGTAGAATAACTGTAAAAATAAAGAGAATAGGAATATGGCTCTCTTGGTTAATAAGGTTCATTACTATCGCTTTACCCGAAAAAGCTGCGTGAGGCTCTAGGAGTAAAATAGTCCCTACAACCCCTCCACCTATAAGGGCAAAAATATGGTTACGGTATTGAGAGAACTTCTTAAAAATCTCCAAATCAATAAAGTGTAATAGCTTCTTTTTTAAAAAGAGGTAGAGGTAGATAAAGAGTGTAATAAAAGGGACAAACAAGATATTGACCACAATATATTCATTGTCTATGACACGTCCTACAGAGTGTTGAAAGACAATTGGTTCTAAAAATTGAATACTCATCGCAAATGCGACCACTGAAGCCAAGATAAGGTACCCAATATACTGCTTAATAAACTGATAGGCGATATTCTCTACAGCAAAGGCAATCCCCGTTAAAGGGGAGACAAAAATAGCAGCAATACCAGCACTCGCACCCACACTCATCATCATCTTTACAAGCATTGTGGGGAGCTTAAAAAGACGATGAATCTGATAGGCAATCATCGCCCCAATTCCGGCACTAGGTCCCTCTGTTCCTACAGGGAAACCACTTGAGAGGGAGAGGGCTGAAGCGATAATCTTTAAAAAGAGGGTTTTGAGTTTAAGTGTCATCTCATTTTGCGTAATAAACTCAGCAATCTCACTCACCCCATATTCACGAATATTGCCATCTTTACTACTCAGGTAGTTCACAAAGAAAATAGCCAATGTAGGGACAAGGTAGAGGTACCATACAGGAAGTGTAGCTACCGTTTCAAAAGGGTCTCCCCAGAAGAGTAACTCTGTTAAAAAAGTAATCAGTAGCTCATAAAAGGTAATAAAAAATCCACTAATTACACCCGTTAAAAGGGCTGCTACTATCAACTTTAAAATCATCAGTCTACTCTCTTCGTATAGGATGCTTCCTCTATTTTAGCCCAAATAGATTAAAAGAAGTCTCTTTAAAAAGTCTTTTTTCACTTTGTTTACGAATGACACGTTTTGTCACAAGTCTTAAAGAGACTTCAACAAAAAATGCCAATCCAAATGCCATTATGAGATAGAGTGCGATATGTGGCATAGTGTGTTGGCTAGTGTAGTAGAGCGTCAATCCTGCGATAGAGAACATACTCACTACAGCACCCAATACAAGCCAACGGTTTGCTCCTGTTTGTTCCAAACGAAAAAGATGTCCAATATGGGTTAACCCCTGAATAATCAACACCACCAATGCCGCAATGGTTGTAATCTCAGAGAGATTTAAAAAGAGTATCATTGGGACAATCAAAAGTCCACTGATGAGTAATCCACTATAAGATTGGTGGAAATTGTAGGTATAGAGTTTAGGTAGACTCCCCTCTTTGGCAAGGGTATACCCAATCTCTGTAGCAGCATACAATGTAGCATTAATCGCCGATGCTGTAGCTAAAAGGGCTGTAAGTGCCATTATCTTAAAGCCCCACGCACCAAAAATGGGTTGTGCCGCTTGTGCGAGCGCATAATCTTTAGCTTCAATGACCTTAGATAAGGGCAAATTTCCCAAGACAGCCAAACTTGTAACCACATAGAGTAAGCCTACTAAAACAATCGCAAGTATCATCGCACGCATCATTGTTTTTTGAGGGTTTTGCATATCTTCTACCGTATTGGTAATGACACTAAAGCCCTGATAGGCAAAAAATGTTAAGCCAATCGCAAAAAACATTTGACTCATCTTTGGCATATCGGCCACACTTAAAAGCGTAGGGTCAATGTAGAAGAGTGCCACACCAGAAAACCCTACTAAAACCGTAAGTTTAATGAGAACAATCACATTTTCCAATTTTGCCACCAAAGCAGCACCAATAAGATTAATCAAGATAAAGAGTGCCACAATCCCCAAAGCAAAGAGGTTGGTGTGTGTACTCTCTAGAGGCATCAGTGTTACAGCATACGCCCCAAATGACTTTGCTACAGCAGCAATGGCGATGAGCTGAGAGAAGTAAAAAAGCACCCCTGCGCTTCCAGAGAATACCCCTACCCCATACCCCTGTACCAAATACTCTACCAATCCTCCACGTGAGGGGTAAGCAATGGCAAGTTTTGCCAAAGAGTAGCCACTTAAAAGTGCTGCCCCTCCCCCAAACAGAAAGGAGACCCAAACCAAATTACCCGCAATTGAGCCTGCTTGCCCAATGACAATAAAAATTCCTGCGCCCACCATTGAACCAATGCCCAACAATACAGCACTCCATAAACCAAATGCTTTTTTATTTTCCACGTTGACTCCTAAGATTTGCTATTTTTCCTATTATACTCTAAGTGTATGAACCTATTCTCAATAAGAGAAAATCAAACTCTTAAACTACTTTTAGCTATAATCGCGACTATATTAACATAGAGGACATACTATGAGAACACACTATTGTGCAGACGTAAACGAAGAACACATTGGTCAAGAGATTACCGTAGCAGGTTGGGTAGCAAGCCGTAGAGACCACGGAGGGCTTATTTTTATTGACCTTAGAGACAAAGATGAAGTAGTTCAACTTGTCTGTGACCCAGCAGATGATGCCGTAGCTCACGCTTTAGCTGAAGAGGTACGTGACCAGTTTGTACTCATTGCCACAGGAACCATAAGAGCCAGAGGTGAAGGACTTGAAAACCCTAAACTCAAAACGGGTAAAGTAGAGATGGTAGTAAGTAAACTCATCATTGAAAACCGTTCTAAGCCTATGCCATTTGACTTAAACGATGAGAAGGTAAATGAGGAGATTAAACTCAAATACCGTTACCTAGAGTTACGTACACAAAAGTCGTACGACATCTTTAAACTCCGTTCAAAAGCAACCATCGCAGCACGTAATGCCTTAGATGAGCTTGACTTCTTAGAGGTTGAAACCCCTATCATTACCAAGTCAACGCCAGAGGGAGCAAGAGACTACCTTGTACCAAGCCGTGTACACTCAGGTGAGTTCTATGCCCTGCCACAGTCACCACAACTCTTTAAACAGTTGCTAATGGTTGGTGGGTTTGACCGTTACTTCCAGATTGCTAAATGTTTTAGAGATGAGGACTTAAGAGCCGACAGACAACCAGAGTTTACCCAAATAGATGTTGAGATGAGTTTCTGTAACCAAGAAGATGTCATTGGTGTAGCTGAGAAGCTCATCCATAACATTTTTGACAAGTGTGGTTTTGAGATTCCAACCAAATTTAACCGTATGACCTACCAAGATGCGATGGAGAAGTATGGTTCAGACAAACCAGATATGCGTTATGACCTCTCTATGGTTGATGTACTAGATATCTTTGCTCGTTGTGACAATGAGATCTTCTCAAATATCGCAAAAGATCCAAAAGCAAACCGTATTAAAGCCCTTAAAGTACCAAAAGGTGACGAGATCTTCTCTAAACGCCAAATGAAAGGCTTTGAGGAGTATGTCCGTAAGTTTGGAGCTTCAGGACTTGGGTACTTCCAGATGAAAGAGGATGGGCTTAAAGGTCCATTGACTAAATTCTTTACAGAAGAAGACATTCAAGCCATTATTGAGAGATGTGAACTTGAAGTGGGTGATGCTGTCTTCTTTGGAGCAGGTGCAAAAAAACTTGTACTTGACTATATGGGACGTTTCCGTATCTACTTAGCTGAAATAATGGATATTATCCCAGATGATGTATTTGAGTTCTTATGGGTAATGGATTTCCCTATGTTTGAAGTAGAAGATGGAAAAACAAAAGCGATGCACCACGCCTTTACGATGCCAGAGCTAGATGAAAACGGTAACATTAGCTACGACGATATTGAAGAGTTAAAATCAGTCGCTTACGATATTGTCCTCAATGGTACAGAGCTTGGTGGTGGGTCTATTCGTATCCATAGAGAAGATTTACAAAAAGAGATTTTCAAACTTATGGGTATCTCAGATGAAGAGGCACAAGAGAAGTTTGGTTTCTTGCTTGATGCGTTTAAGTTTGGTGCGCCACCACACGGAGGGTTTGCACTTGGACTAGACAGACTCATTATGCTTATGACAGGTGCGAGTAGCATTAGAGAGGTTATCGCCTTCCCTAAAACACAAAAAGCACAATGTATTCTTACACAAGCACCAAGCCCAGTAGAAGATGAGCAGCTTAAAGAGCTTAGTTTAAGAATTAGAAAAGCACCAACAGCATAATTTAAAATAAAGGAAAACACCCATGAAAAAACTATTTTTAATCATCGGAGCCCCAGGTTCAGGAAAGACAACAGATGCGAGTATTATTGCTGAGAAAAACGACAACATCGTACACTACTCAACAGGTGATATGCTTCGTGAAGAGGTAGCCTCAGGTTCAGAGCTTGGGAAAGAGATCGACTCTTACATCTCTAAAGGGGCATTGGTTCCTCTTGAGATTATTGTAAACACTATTGTCTCTGCGATTAACAATGCCCCAGTAGACAATGTACTCATTGATGGTTACCCAAGAAGTACAGAGCAGATGACTGCCTTTGATGAGCTTGTAAGCAAAGAGGAGAACATTGAACTTAGTTCCGTGATTGAAGTAAGAGTCTCTGAAGCCGTTGCACGTGAGAGAATCTTAGGACGTCGTGCCGAAGCAGCACCAGGTGAAGAGCGTTCAGACGACAATGAAGAGGTGTTTGTAAGCCGTATGAAGATCTACACAGATCCACTTGAAGAGATTCAAGCATTCTATGAAGCAAAAAACCTTCTGACTGTCATCAACGGTGAAAGAACCCTTGAAGAGGTAGTAGAAGAGATGGAAGCATTTGTAAAGAGCAAAATCTAACACCCCCTTACCCCAGAGAGCCTCACTTAGGGGCTCTTTAAAGCATTACAAAACTAATCAATATACTTTTCATCCTTCATAGACTTCTCTTCAATATACTCTCTATAAAGCATTGCCAATCCAAAAGAGAGGACAATAATAATCCCAGCACTCATTGCTACCTTAATAAAAGTAGTCCAAGAGAGAACATCAGCCCATAGTTGTACCAAAAATAAAATGGCAAAGAGGGCAAAGACCACACCACTAATCATACTTGCTATTTTCATTACTTTCATACCTTCTCCCTTTTTAAGATAACAACATACCCTTCTCTTTTAAAGAAGAGTAGCATTCTACGTACATCTTTCTCCATGGTAACTACTTCCCAGCCATCTTGGGCATTGGCATTGAGAAACTCCGAAAAACGTACAGGATTTACTTTTGATTCTCCTAACAACAAAGAACCCAACATCCCCTCTTGGTAGATCACTGCTTTATACTCTAACATCTAAACTCCTCTTCTTAAAATGTAAGTTTTTGAGACTTGTCAAATCCATAGACATCATTAAAGAGACGCAACTTTCCATCCGTATCGACATAGGCTGTCAAGTAGACAACATGTACCAAAAGAGGCTTACGAATTCTAAGCATATAACTTTTACGTGAGTTGTAACGCTTAGTAATACTCTCAATAGTCTCATTACTGTAATGCTTTGTCACATAGTGCAAGAGTGTTACAGGTTTCTCTAAACGGATACACCCATGTGAGTAGCAACGACTTTGTCTCTTAAAGAGAGACTTCGCTTGGGTATCGTGCATATAGACAGCAAAGTGGTTCGGGAACATAAACTTCACTCTCCCCAAACCATTTTTCAATGAAGGTTTTTGAATAAACTTGTAAGGAACATACCCCTTCTTATCTTTAGGGTATTTACTCCAATCTACATTGGCACCATTGACTTTAGGAGAAGACAAATCATACGAACGGTGTATCTCCATACCTTTTGCTGCTAAGTAGCCCTCTCCTCCTCGTAAATAACGTGGAATAATAGACTTTCTCGCAATAGAATCTGGCACATTCCATTGAGGATTTACCATCACATACTGTAGCCTTGCTGAAAATACAGGTGTTTGAAGGTTAGGTTTACCCACAACGGTTCTAAACTCTATCTTCTTCTCTCCATGCTCAAAAAGACGTACTTTCATCTCTGGAATATTGACAAGCAAATAGTTTGTACCAAGGTTTTGAGGAAGAAGTTTAACACGTTCAATATTGAGACGTACTTTACGTAAAACACGCTGTGAAACATTTTGATCTTGGGCTAACGCATGGTAGTGTTCAATCAACGCATCAAACTCTGAAACTTGAGGGACATACGGTTTTAAAATCTCCTCTATGGTAACACCAGCTTTAAGTTTTGCTTCAATATTGGCACGATTTACCTTTTGGATTACCATACCATAATGGGTCTCAATCTCTTTAGACTTTTTAGCCTTTTGTGATGCTTTAAATGAAGCAATATCTATACAACCATTGGCAAGGTTATTGGCATACTTCACAAGAAGTTGTGTCATCAATACAGAGTTTTGACTAGACTTCACCTCAGCATACAAAGGCTTCTGATTACAAAGAGACATATATTTATCTGTTTCTAAAATCTTTAAAAAAGCATCTTTTTGACTAGAACGCCACCCTTGGCTATCGGGTCCATTCATACATCCACTCAATACAACAGCACTCAATCCTGCTAGTACAATCTTTAATTTCATTCTATTTTTCCCTTTATATGTTTAAAGCAGCTATAGGCACTTGAAAATGCCCATTGAAAATTATAGCCACCCACTCTTCCTGTAACATCTAAAACTTCCCCTATAAAGTAAAGCCCCTCTTGATGAACACTCATCATACTCTCACTCTCTATCTCATTGGTAGAGACTCCTCCTTTTGTTACTTCTGCTTTACTATAACCAAAGGTACCCGCAGGAGAGAAAAGATAATGCTGTAGTTGCTTCAAGAGTAACAACTCTTCAGGTGTTACTTTTTTACCTATTTTATCTTCAATGTTGAATTGTAGCAAAAATGCCTTAGTAAGACGTTTAGGAAGAGGCAAGAGTGAACTAATCTGTTTTCGACTCTCCAAAAGTGTATGCCACTTAAATTCAGGCAGAAAATCAATCGCCATTGATCCTCTGTCCCAATAGACAGACGCATCAAGTACAGCAGGACCACTTAGCCCTTTATGGGTAAAGAGTAGTGCCCCCTCACACTGTTGATTTTCAACCTTGATGACGACATCTGTAGAGAGTCCAGAGAGCTCTTTAAAGAAGAACTGCTCCTTTTGTACCGTTAACCCAACCAAAGCAGGTGCTGTTTTTACAACGGTATGCCCAAATGTTTTCGCAATCTTGTAGCCTATATCACTCGCTCCTAATCGAGGAAAACTTAACCCACCCGAAGCCACAACCACAGCCTCTGCCTTAAGTGTCTGCTTTGAGGTTTTTACCAAGAAATACCCATTCTCATATGACACCCCTTCTACCTCTTCTGTTAAAAAGAGTTGCTGTTTTTTAGTCTCTTTTTTAAAGACCTCTAGAAGCTCACTCGCACTCTGTTCACAAAAATATTGACTCTCTTTACGCAATATGGGGTATAGGTTTTTACGTTTTAGCCACTGAAGGAGTGACTTCTGATTGAAACGTTTGAGTACTTTTTTAATAAAACGTGTATCTCCACGATAGTAGTCTGCTCCCATACGTGCGTTGGTAATGTTACACCTACCTCCTCCTGAGACACCTATCTTCTCTCCTACTTTAGCATTATGCTCTATGAGTAGTGCTGATCCTTTGGGCAACAAAGATGCCAGCATCAAGCCACTAGCACCAGCACCTATAATAATTATCTTTTTCATAAAGCCATTATAGCTAAAAATTGACATTATCCTCTAAGATAAGCTACAATTGTATATCTCATTTTAAGGTACTATTTTTGTATATTTTTCTACTTTTTTATCTCACTACCTCTTTTTTAAATGCCAATATTTTTGTTGTTACCGATAATAAAGGCAATGTTATAGAACATAAAAAACTCAAACCCACCCATAATGCCGCACTCAATCAAGATGCGACAGAGTACTCTTTTCAAGCGATGTATGATCTGCTTCACAAAGAGGAGAACCTTGCCCGTATGGCACAAGCACAAAAAGAGGCTGCTAAAAAGAGAGAGACTACCACCCCCTCTTTGCCCAATCAACCTCAAACAGACCATCAAGAGTTTATTCGCTATGCTAAGTACTTCAAAGGGGGTAAATATGTCTGGGGTGGCACCTCTCCAGAGGGGTTTGACTGTTCAGGCTATGTACAGTACCTCTACCATAAAGTACACATTGACCTTCCACGTACAGCATGGGCACAATACCAAAAAGGGACACCCGTAGAAAAATCTGATTTGAAAAAGGGGGATTTACTCTTCTTTCTTACCGACAAGTCAAGAGGCATCCCCGTGACCCATGTGGGTATCTATCTGGGTAATGGAGAGTTTATCCATGCCGCTTCTAGCAAACAAGGCATTATCATCTCTCCTCTTAACCATGGACACTATGCCCATATCTTTGTAGGGGCAAAAAGGGTTTTACCTACGACAAATTAGCCTTCAAATAGGCTCTCATCTGAGTAGCCGGCATAGGTTTACTAAAGAGATATCCTTGAATATCTGGACACCCATGCTCTACAAGGAAGTTTTTCTGTTCTAGTGTCTCCACACCTTCAGCAATCACTTTTAAGTTTAAACTTTTTGCCAAAACAATGACTGTTTTTGTAATAGCAGCATCCTCCTCATCATGAGGAAGATTCTGAATAAAAGATTGATCAATTTTAAGTTTTTGAATAGGCAATTTTTTAAGGTATGCCAAAGAGGAGTAGCCTGTACCAAAGTCATCAACCGATAACCCTATGCCCAAAGCATTAATCTGATTTAGAAGATCAATAGACTCCTCAGGATGAGACATAATCTGCCCCTCTGTCACCTCAAACTCTAACCATTGAGCACGACAACGTGTCTCTTTCATAACCTCTTGTAAGTAGGCAATAAACCCCTTCTTTTGAAACTGTCTAAAGGAGAGATTTAACGTCAATACCCCTGGGTTTAACCCCATATCATACCACGCTACAAGTTGAGACATTGCTGACTTCATTACAAAACGATCAAGTGCCACAATGAGCCCTGTTGTCTCAGCCAAAGGGATAAAGGTCGCAGGTGTTACCTTCTTATGGGTAGGATGGTTCCATCGTACCAAAGCCTCCATACCTATCAGTTTTTCACTACACGCATCCACCTGTGGCTGATAGTAGACTTCAAAATCCTCACGCTTTAACGATTCACGTAGAGCAGCCTCCATCACTACCCTATCCATTGCTAAAGAGGTCATCTCTTGACTGTAAAACTGAAAATTGTTACGCCCCTCCTCTTTTGCCCGATACATCGCTGCATCAGCATACTTTAAAAGGTCTTGTGCCGTAGTACCATCACTTGGATAGAGGCTAATCCCTATGCTACAAGAGACATAGAGTGTTGTCTCATCCAAAACCAAAGGTTCTGTCAAACTCTCTAACATCTTCTCTGCCAACAAAGAGATGCTCTCACTATCTTCGATATCTTCAATAATAATCGTAAATTCATCTCCTCCCAAACGAGAGAGGGTATCCTCTTTACGAATGACAGCCAAGAGTCGTTTGGTTACCAACTTAAGTACCTCATCTCCCATACCATGCCCTAAAGAGTCATTAATCTCCTTAAAGTGGTCAAGGTCAATAAAGAAGAGTGCCAAAGCACTATTGTGACGTTTACTCCGTTCAATCCCATGTGCCAAACGGTCATAAAAGAGTACCCTATTGGGTAACCCAGTTAAGGCATCATGGTGGGCTTGATGGTGTAGTACATCTTTTTGCTCCTCTAACGCCTCTTTCGTCTCTAAATGAGACGTAATATCTCGTGCGGCAGCCACAATACCTGTAAATACCTTCTCTTTGTTAAAGAGAGGACTCGCAGAGATTTCAATGTAGCGACGCTGCTTGTTGTTAGAGCGTTCATGAATCATCACACTATGTGACTGTGTCTCTAAAACCTCTCTTAAAGGACAACTTCTTTCACTCAATTCACAAGGAGTCTTACGCTGATAGGCTATCTCATAACATTTAGGATTGTCACTATCTATCGCTTCAGGGTTTTCTATATGCTTACGTCTAGTCTTGTTCATTAGAGGTACACTATAGTCCTCATTAATCACCATAATAGAGTCATTTAATCCATCAATAATCGATTGTAAATACTGATGTTGCTCCTCAATCACCCTTTGGTATTTTTTCTCTTTGGTAATGTTTGTATGGGTACCTACCATACGTATAGGGGTCCCCTTATCATCATAAAAAATCTGGGCACTCACCAAAACCCATACAACCCCTCCCTCTTTATGGGAGATACAATAGGTGTGTTCAAAGTAGTGTTCTTTTTTCTCTAAGCGTCTCTTTGCCTCCAACGCAAACGCTTCATACTCCTCCACAGAGAGGAGTGCTTTCCAAGCATCTAGTTGATCCTCTAGCTCCTCTACACCATACCCAAACATCACTTTCCAGTGAGGAGAGAGGTAGAGGGTTTTTTGAAGAAAATCCCATTCAAAAATAAAGACTTGATTACCATGTAGAACCAAATCCATACGCTCATGTAGAGAGTAGAGCTCTCTCTTTAGGGCAACGCCTCTTAAGATGTTGCCTAGTGTAGCCGTAAACTGTTCAAGATTAAACGGCTTCAAGAGGTACCCATCTACACCATACTCAATTCCTTTGAGAAAATACTCTGTTTCACTATAGGCAGACAACATAATAATGGCTACTTCTTGATTGGTTTCACGAATGGTCTGAATCATCTCAAGTCCACCCATGACCGGCATATAGATATCGCTAATGATAAGATCTATCTTATGGGTACGAAACTTCTCAAGCCCCTCTTTCCCATTTTTTGCCATTATAATGTTAGGAAAAAGATCTTTTAAAATCTCAGAAACAAGCTCTCTAGATAAAAGATCATCCTCCACATACAGAAGCGTCATATTTCGATTGTCTTTTACAATAGCTTCTATATTTTTTTGCATCTTCTCATCCTTTTATATGCTATTTCAAACACTATT
>Ga0256828_1001503_pt1 | contig 14471 bp, 14 predicted proteins | sample CV88metaG_FD_185993 | JGI IMG/M metagenome (GOLD analysis project Ga0256828, IMG submission 185993) | Hydrothermal vent microbial communities from East Pacific Rise, Pacific Ocean - CV88 | ecosystem: Environmental > Aquatic > Marine > Hydrothermal vents | place: Pacific Ocean: East Pacific Rise...
TACCATTAAAAATGGGGATTTACTAAGTAACTATATCTTTACAGATAGACTTGTTGCTCATGAAAAGCCAACAAAAAAGCTTTTTAGTATTCATAAAAGTGTAGATAATATTTTAGCTTTTGAAGCTTTGAATGAAAAAGCAAATTACAAATACTTGGCAGATACACTGTTTCAAAGACTCAGAAGAAAGTCACTCATCATTATTGTAGGTGATTTTTTTGAGGTGCCAGATTTTAAACTTCTTGCGAAAAAGCATGAAGTGGTAGCTGTTATTGTCAGAGACAGACTTGAAGAGAAGCCACCTGAGATGGGATTTGCCTCTTTGGTTGACCCTGAGAGTGGCGCTGTGCTTGAGGGTGATTTTAATGCTTCAAGTGTACAAGCATATGCAAAAAGAGTGCTTGTTCATGATAGAAAGCTATACGCAACACTTAGAAAACAACAGATTCGTTTTACAAAAGTGTATACAGATGAGAATGTTGGTGTTGCTCTAAGAAGATTGTTTGAGGGTAGATAAGATGAATCCGACACAAAAAATAGAGATACCTCTGCATGATATTAAACCATTAGTGGAGATACAAGATTACTCCCTCTACTATTTTAGTGGGGTTGTTGTTGTGGGGAGTTTTATCGTTCTAGCGTTGTTGTATCTTTTGTATAGATATTTGAAGCATAAAAACAGGGTCAATACACGCAAAGAACATTATAGACTTTTACAAAATATAAAGCTAAATGATCCTAAAAAAGCAGCGTATGAGCTTACAAAATATGGGCTTACTTTTGCTCATGACAATGGAAGAAATGAAAAAACTTATGAGGAGTTAATTGAGCATTTAAGTGCTTATAAATACAAAAAAGAGGTGGAAGCGTTTGATAGGGAGACAAAACGCTATATAGATTTATACAGAGGAATGATAGATGTTTGATGGATTATATTTTGAATTTCCTAAAATCTTTTTTGTTATAGGCTTTTTTATAGCATGTGAAACGCTGTGTAAGATGAAATTACCCTCTATCTATTTTCCACATGCTTCACAGTTTTTGAAAAAAAGTGTAGCACAATCAAAGCTACTTTTCTTTTTAAAATGGGTAGGGATTGTGATGCTGATTTTTGCATTGATGTCTCCTGTCAAAGATGAGCCTTATGAGCTCAAGCCAAAAGAGGGGCATGAACTTGCTCTTGTTTTGGATGCTTCAAACTCTATGAGTGAGCGAGGTTTTGACAGTGCACATCCAATGGCTACCCGTTTTGATGTAGTGAAAAGTATAGTAAGAGATTTTATTCAAAAGAGAAAAAATGACAATATAGGGCTTGTGGTGTTTGGTGCATACTCCTTTATCGCTTCCCCTTTAACATATGATGAACATATACTTTCTAAAATAGTTTCTCAGTTACATGTAGGGATGGCAGGAAAATATACAGCACTCTATGAGGCACTCGCTCAAGGGGTTAATTTACTTAAAATGAGCCATTCTAAATCAAAAGTGATGATACTTTTAACAGATGGTTATTCCACAAAAGGGGTAGATAAGATTCCACTCGATGTTGCACTTGATATGGCAAAGAAAGAGGGGGTAAAAGTTTATCCTATCGGTATAGGTGGTCGTGGTGAGTATAATGCTCAGGTGCTTCTCAAAATTGCCAAAGCAACAGGTGGAGTTGCTTTTGGAGCAACCGATGCACAAGAGTTGCAGGCTGTTTATGCAAAGATCAACAAACTTGAAAAAAGTGAGATAAAAAATGAGAGTTTTACCTATATGAAGTATTACTACATGTATCCACTTTTTGTAGGATTGTTTGCGTTGATGCTTTACATCTATTTACGCAATAAAAGAGGAGGTGTTTCATGAGTTTTTTACATCCAGAATTTTTATATTATATGCTTCCCCCTCTTTTTATACTTTTTGGGCTTTTGTTAACACAAAAAGAGGCACAGGCAAACTTTTTTTCAGATGAGGTGATGGCAAAACTACGCGTTACAAGTAATACCTTGACACTTAAAGCAAGAAATGCACTTTTTATGCTTATAGGTTTTTTACTTATTATTGCACTTGCTGATCCTGTTATTAAACAAGGGACAATAGAGGTACAGGCAAAGAGTGCTGATATTATGGTTGCACTTGATATCTCAGACTCTATGTTGGCAAAAGATGTCTATCCAAACCGTTTAAAACTTGCAAAGCAAAAAGCATTAGAACTCTTACATGTAGCACCCAAAGAGCGTATAGGGGTGATAGCATTTGCAAAAAACTCTTATCTTGTTTCACCACTGAGTTTTGACCATGATGCTGTTGCTTTTTTACTAAGACAATTAAGTACAGATTCTATTACCGAAAAAGGAACAGATTTCCTTTCTATGCTTGAGGTTGTGCATAACTCTATGAAAGAGGATACAAAAAAATATGTACTGCTTTTAAGTGATGGAGGTGATAAAAAAGATTTTTCTTCTGAGATAGCGTATGCCAAAGAACACGGAATTACAGTTTTTGTTCTTGGTGTGGGAACTACAAAAGGAGCACCTATTGCACTTGAAAATGGTAAGTTTATACAAAAAAATGGCAAGATTATGATTACAAAACTTAATGAAAATATAGCACAGCTTGCAACACAAACAGGTGGTGTTTATGTGCAAAGTACCAATGCAAATGATGATATCAAAGCGTTAGTGCGTGAGATAGAACAACATGCAGAGAAAAAAGAGCTTAAAAAAGAGAAAATAGAAAAATATTTTCCTCTGTTTTATTACCCTTTAGGATTGGCGCTTTTTATTTTACTTTTGGCAACATCCTCTATGAGTAAAAGGGAAAAAGTGGAGGTGCCATCAGCATTTTTACTCTTTGTACTGTTTAGTTTTTCATCATACAATCTTCATGCAGGGCTTTTAGATTTTCAAGAGTTAGATGCTGCACACAAAGCATATGAAAAGGGTGCATACCAAAAGGCTGCACATATTTATGAAAAGTATGCTAATGATGCTGGAAAACCTGAGAGCTATTATAATGCTGCGAATGCACTCTATAAGGCTAAAAAGTATAAAGAAGCTGTGAAAAATTATGAACGAGCCCGTTTTGACACACGAGAAGACAGAGCGAAAAATTTTGCAAATATGGGAAATGCGTATGCAAAAATAGGGACACAAAAATCATTAGAAGAAGCAGTTCGTAGCTATCAAGAGGCTTTGAAAATTCAAGATGATCAAGCAACTCGTGAAAATTTGGAAGCTGTCAAAAAAGCGTTGGAAAAAATGAAACAAAAACAACAACAAAAGAAGCAGCAAAAGAAAAACGATAAAAAGAATAATCAGCAAAAGAATCAAAATCAACAACAAAAACAGCAAAATACTCAGAACAAGCAAAAAAATAGTAATGAGAATCAAAAAAATAAGAATCAAAATCAGCAGGAGCAAAAGAATAAACAGCAAAAACAAAATCAAAATAAAGAATCTAACCAGAGTAAACAGCATAATAAAAAAGATGCACAACACAAGCAAGAGAACCAAAAAAACAAACAGAGTGCTAAGCCAAAAGATATGAAATCTCAAAAGCCTCATAATGATGAAAAAGGTAAGCAAGAGAAGCAGAAACAAAAAGATGCTCAAAAGCAAAAAACAAAAGAGCAAAAACATAAAAGTATGCAAGAGTTACAACAGCAGAAAAATCAACCTAAACAAAAAGAAAAATCTGCTAAAGAACATGCAACAGCTGCTATGGCACAGAAGAAAAAACAGATGAGTGATGCTGAAGAGAAAAAATGGCTCAAAACTTTAAATAAACAGCCAAGTACATTTTTATATATGTTAAATAATCCAAAAAATAGTGTAAAGAAGGAAGAAAACAATGTTATTCCATGGTAAAAAAATAATCAGTTTTTTAATTTTAGGGTTGAGTGCTTTACATGCAAGTGTTGTCGCAAAGGTGGATCCACAACTTGTGTATACAGGTGAAACAGCACGATATACTTTGACAATAAGTGGTTCAGATATAAAAAAACCGATGATAGATACGCTGTGTGGTAGTAATATTACTGCGACGAGTTCTTCAACAAGTATAGAGATGATTAATGGTAACTATACAAAAACTTATGCTCTTTCATACGATTTTATGCCTCAAAAAAGTTGTACGATAGCGCCTGTAAGTGTAGAAGTTGATGGGAAAAAAGAGCTCTCTAACAGTGTTAAAGTGACAGTAAAACCACCATCACAAGATAAGAATGCAGAGTTTGTTCTCTCTCTTGTTCCTTCAAAAAAAGAACTTTTTGTGGGGGAACCTTTTACCCTTACGCTCACACTTACACAGAGTAAAAGAGCACAAATTGTTGATAGTGAATTTGTCGCTCCTGATTTTAAAGGTTTTTGGATAAAAGGGCAGAGTGAACCACAAAGAACAGAGAATGAAACTTCCCTTATTACAACACTTCAGTATAAACTTGCACCTCAAAGAGAAGGAAATTTAAGTATTAAACCTGCACAGATTCGTATAGCTAAGAGGGTACATTCTCGTGATATGTGGGGTTCATTTATGCCTCAGGTAAAATGGAGAAGCTACTTTTCCAATGGTGTGAAACTGCAAGTCAAACCATTACCAAACAATGCAAAACTTATAGGTGATTTCACCTTACATGTAAGCGTTGATAAAAAGGTGATTCATCCAAATGAAGCTGTGAATGTTACTGTGAGAGTTCAGGGTGATGGAAACTTGGAAGATATAGAAAGTTTTAAACCTTATGTAGCTGGTGTGAATGTTTTTGATGAAAAAATTGTAGTTAAAGGAAATACTTTGACGCAAAAACTTGCATTTGTAAGTGATAAAGATTTTACTATTCCATCATTTCATTTAGATTTTTATGACATCAAAACAAAAAAAGTAAGACGCATTACAACCAAACCTATTGAGATTAAAGTGGAAGGTGCTGTGCCTAGTACGCAAGGTTCACAAGAGCAATTACATATGCAAAAACCTCAAGTGTCAGAACCTTTACATGTAAGTGCACAAAACAATACTTCGAGTGTTGATTGGGTATGGCTTTTAGTAAGTTTTCTTATCGGTATTGGGGTAGGTGTAACTGTTGTATTGGCAAAACCATTTTCGTTCAAACCAAAAGAGAAAAAACTCAATATCAAAGATGAAAAAATTCTTCTTATCAAGCTGATGGAGTATAAAGACAAAGATGAAAAAGTGCAAGAGATTGTTGATATTTTAGAGCAAAATATTTATGGCTCAAAACATCAAAAAATAGATAAAAAAGTGTTAAAAGAGATACTTAAAAAGTATAATATCTCTTAGTCTAAAATATCGTGGAGTTTGTTACCATCAGCCATGAGTTGATGGACTTTCTCCCATTCATCATTTTCAATATCAGCTTTGAGTTCACTGAGCTCTTTTTCAAAAAGGGTAATCGCTTCAAGAAGATTTTCTTTATTTTGTCGAAAAATATCTTCCCACATGTAAGGGGAGCTTTTTGCTAAACGGCTCATCGAACGAAAACCACCAGCAGCAAGAGCTAGAATGTTGTTTTTTTGCTCTTGTTTCATGACTGTATTTGCCAAAGAGTAAGAGATGGCATGAGGCATATGCGATATAAAAGCTGCGTGTCTATCGTGCTCTTGAGCTTTCATAAAATACTTTTTCATATGCAGTGCTTTAAAGATTTTGCGTGCAGTAAGACATTGATCCTGCCCACTCTCTTCTAAATCACACAGTACAACAACTTTTCCATCATAAAGTCCCTCTATAGCAGCCTGAGGACCAAAATTTTCAGTTCCTGTCATAGGGTGCGCTGCTACAAAGTTTTGGCGAATAGTAGGTGGTACAGAAGCAACAATTTTTGCTTTTGTACTCCCTAAGTCGATGATGGTTGTTGTCTCTGGTACATCTTGGAGGTTTTGCAGTGCAGCTATAACACCATTTACAGGGATGGCAAGAAAAATAACATCGTAGGTTTTGACATCTTCAAAAGGGATGATTTTATCTACTAAATGGAGATCAAGCGCTTGTTCTTGATGGTGTATGTTATGGTCATACCCTGCAACTTCTTCTATAAAATCTAGTTTTTTTAGGCTCAATGCTAAAGAACCACCCATAAGTCCTAAACCAATTATTGCTACATTCATCATTATATCTTTATTTTTAATTTATGAAATTATACTCAATTTACTTAATATAAACCACTTATTATGTAAATAAGGGCTTTAAAGTAAGTTTGTACCGTTTTTGTACCGTTTTTCTAAAAAGCTAATACTCATTTTTTGCTTTCTTGGCATATAGTGAGCATAGATTTTTAATGTTATATCTAGGTTTTCATGTCCTAGTGTATTTGATACCCACATAGAGTCTATTCCGTTATTTAACATTAAACTTGCAAAAGTGTGCCTTGTATTATGTAGGCTTCTTGTTTCAAGTTCAAGTTTTTTTAGTATTCTTTGAAAGTTAGCGTAGAAAAATGTATTACTTCCATAGTAATTGTTTTTTCTATCTAAAAATAGATAACTATTTCTGAGACCTGTTTCACGCCTTTGCGCTTCAAAGAACTGTTTTACATAGTCAATCATCTCAATATCTCTTATACTAGAGATTGTTTTTGCTGAGTTGATGTGACCGTCTGCGATAGTACAGCTAATACTTATCGTATCTGTAATAAAATTTATATCATCCCATCTAAGAGCCAAGAGCTCGCCACTTCTCATTCCTGTAAAGAATGAAATGCCTAAAAAGTTTCTAACACTGCCTTTAGCTTCCTCTAAGATAGCATCTATTTCTTTTAGAGTAAAAGGTTTTTGTTTTTGCTTTTTTTGTCGAAACTTTGGCATATCAACCATTTTTATAGGATTGATACTACACCACTCATTAATTATAGCGAGGTTAAATACCTCTTTAAGAAGTATTCTGGCTACATTAAGAGTACCTCTGCCTAAACCTTTTGAAACTACAAAATCGTGAAACTTTTTAATGTCTATCGGTTTTATTTCACTTACAAGCTTATCATTAAAATATGGTATAATGTTGTTGTTTGAAATAACACGATAGGCTTTTATGGTCTTATATTTTAAAGCCTTTGACTTGCTTGAAAGTACCTCTTCAAGTAGGTCGTTAACTTCTGGAACACTTCTATCAAAATCAATTTCTAATTCACTGTCAAGTAAGCCATTTTTGAATTTTCCGATAATGATGTTTTTGTTCACCTGATTGTATTTGAGTTTTGATGATTTAAACTTATCACCTAGACCAAAATACAAAATCCCATTACGATTTTTAAAGCGTAATTTTTTCACTTAACCATTCCTTTGTCTCGCTTGTTACGAAACTCGATAATGGCATCTTCTATAAACACGAGTATTTTATCGTTTTTTCTCTTAAAGTGATACCCCTCTTTGAGATAACCGTTAGAGATATAATTATTTAGTGTTCTAGGTGTAACGCCTAAAAACTTTGCAACTTCTTTTTTTGTAACGAGTGGAGGAGTGAATTTTTGTAAACGCTCCTCTAGTGTTTTAATGGTTTTTAATAGTTCTGGAATAAGTTCAAGGTTTTCAAATGCTTGTAAATTCATTATGCAACCCTTTGACGACTATTAAGAAGATGTACTTCAATATTTTCAGCTCGTATGTAAAGAAGTTCTTCTCCGTCCCATATTTCCATAATTTTATCATTATCTAAACGAGCAAGAACTTTAAGGGAGCCACTTTTCCTTACTTGTGTTAGTCCAAAAAGTGTAAAACGATGGCTTAACATTCGATAAAGATACATTGGTGCAGTAGAACGACTAGAACAAAATCTATTTATACGGTGTTTGATATACCAAGCGTTAAGATATTCATCTTTCTGGGTAAGCTCTTTTTTTGACATAGGAAGAGTTTTATTTATATATTTCATTATATAGCTAGTGGCACTTCTTATCTCTTTTTCAAACTTATTTGTATTAGGGTTAAATAAGCGTTTAAAAGCTCTTTCAACTCTTAAAATTCTTTCTTGAGGAATAAAAAGTAAAATGTGGGTGTGTGGTGTTCCATCTTTGTGGGGTTCATTAACTCGGTAGTACATTCTTTGCATTGTTGAGAGTTCTTTAAGTGAACGATCGTGTCTTAGTTTACTCCACATTTTTGTTAAAATTTTAACGGCTTCTTTTGGCTCTATCCCATTGTATTTTGGGTTTTTGATAAGTTTACCCGTTCTAGTGGTTTTCATTCTGTGAAACTCACTTGGGAGCGTGAGTGTTAAAAAGACGGGAATAAGTTTTGCATTTGTAGCTTCTTGTTCTAAAGTATTGATACGGTTTTGAATTTCTCCATAATATCTTTTTGGGTTGTGATTAGAAGATATGATACAATCTTTTAAACTGAACTGTTGTCCTGTAGTTTTATTTTCAATATAGCTATATCTCAAAAAATCACTTTGAGCTTTTATTTTGAGTTTAGTCATTGCTAAATCATTACTTGTTAATCCATAGATTTTTAAAATGTCCACAACTTTTTTATAACTAGTCAAGGGGAGAGAGGTATCTCTCCCTCTTGTTCGCACCTCACAAGCTGGTAGAGACACCTCTCTCCCACGATTACTTGTATATTTAATACTATTTTGTGTATTATTCATAGTTTTCTTTCCTTGCTAGGTTAAGAGACAGCGCAGGGAGTTCAATCTTGGTGGAGAGACTCTCTGTGTGTTCTTATTTATAAGGCTATAAGGCTATAAGGCTATCGCCCTCATTTCATTCGGTTGCTTCCCCTATCGTTCGCTTTTGCTCACTATGACGGGGGCTTACTATAGAACGAAAAAACTAACATTCGATTTTGACATAAAACTACACTTTATATTTACCTCTTTACCCACTTGCACTTCAAACTCTTTTACTCTAGTGTCAGGTATGCTTATATCTTGCATATCATGTTTGATAGAGCCGTTTGAGAGTTTTGTCTCAACTAAAAGTTGAAGTTTGTGTTTACCAATACTTAAAACTTCGCCTGTTTCTTTGTCTTTAAAATCAGGTGCACGGTAAAGTGATAGTAACTTTCCTTTGATTTGTACTTGCATGATTTTCTCCTTAATTTGCTAATTTTTTTAATTGATTTTCTGCTGCATCTTTAATATTTTGAGGATCAAAGCCTATATCTGTTTCATCAACATTTTGTTGTATTAAACTATTCATTTCCATAATTTTGTTTTGCAACTCATTGATTGTATGCATATTATTTGTATTTGTACTTTTAGATTCTTCTAGTGCTACTTCCATTAGTGAATTTAACATAGCAGTTAATGAAACAGAATTCTTTTTGCATAGTGCATCAAATTCTTCTTTTAATGAAATTGGTACCTGAAAGTTAATACTAACTTTTTTCTCATCACCTTGTTTGGCTTTTTGTAATGCTCTTTCTAACATTTTTATCCTTTGATTTGAAATTAGAAAATTATAGCATTTTTTATTGTGTATTACAATAGTTAAAAACACTACAAAATTAAATTGTATTATTGAATAGTTAAAATTACATGTTTTTTTTTGGGGGGGGGAAAGCGTTATAGTGTTTTATTTTAAAATAAATAAGAAATTATTTATAGAAGTAGCATGTTTTTCGAGTAATATTGAAAATAAATTGCAAAATTTAAGTTGAATTTTTACCATTTTTAGTTTGTAAAGGATAGATTTAGAAAATAAAAAGAGTTTTGAAGATTTTATAAAATATGTTACAATTATACTAGTGGAAGAGAGCCGAAGCTCCCTTTTTAATGTAACGGTGTTGCGAGCACCATTAAAACCACTAGTATAAGTATTAGATACACAAGGTTTCTCCTTTCTTGGAGATACCCTCTACACTTCCAATTTCCCTACCTAAATAAAACGCCCATACGCTAAAAGAAAAACCTTGCTTGTAACAACTTAATTATATCATACTTTAAAAATAATAGAGAAATTTTGTACCGTTTTTGTACCGTTTTTTTTCAACTCATTTTCATTATAAAGTATGAAAGCGTTTATAGAAGTACCATGTTTCTCGAGTAACATTGAAAAAAAATTGCAAAATTTATACTGAACTTTTACTTAATATTAACCTCATAATGGGTAAAATCTTTTCTAATTTTAACTATGGAATTTGAATGAAAATATTTTTAAGTCTTCTTTTTGTATTAATCACAACAACACTTTTGGGTGATGTTGTAAAAAAAATCAATTTTGATGGTATTTACCATATTTCTGAACCTGTTGCTATGCGAATGTTGCCTTTTGAAAAAGGGGATGATATAAATATTGAAGATGTTGATAATGCTATAAAAAAGTATTTTAAACAAGGTTATTTCAATGATATCTATGCAGAGTTTTCCAATGGTATTTTGACTTTTCATTTTCAAGAGAAAGCAATTATCTCAAAAGTAGAACTTAAAGGGTGGAAAGAGAATGATGATGATATTATGGATACAGTCGTTCAGATAAAAAAGGGAACACTTTTTGATGAAAAGAAACTAGAAGCAGCAAAAAAAAGAATTATAGAAGCGCTCTCGCAGGAAGGGAAGATAGATTCTGTTGTAGAAGTGGAAACAACCTATTTGGATAATGGCAGTATAAAAGTTACCTTTGTTGTAAATGAAGGGGAAGAGATTATTATTCAAAAGTTACAATATTCTGGAGTACATGGACTCAATCCTGAAGATTTTGATGATGTTATAGCGAACAAAGAACATCAGTTTATGGGATGGTTTTGGGGTAGAAATGATGGAAAAATGTCTTTACGGGATTTGGAATATGATAATTTGAGAATACGCGATTATTATATGCAATATGGGTATTTGGATGCCAAAGTTGATGAACCTTTTACTCGTGTGAATTTTGATAGTTATACAGCAGATATGAGTTATCAAATCAAAGAGGGTGAGCAATATACCATTAGTAAAATTTCTATTTTTCAAACAAAACAAGTTGTTGATGATGCAAAAATAAGAGAACTTCTTTCTCTTGAAAAAGGGAAAGTATTTAATATTAAAAAGTTTCGTGAAGATGCTGATAAAATTAAAACATTTATAGCTGATAAAGCATATGCTTTTGTGCAGGTTGTACCTGACTTGAAAAAAGATAAGAAAAATAAAACTGTCGAAGTAGTTTTTAGAGTTTCACCAGGTGAGAAAGTACGCATACGAAATGTATTGATTTCAGGAAATACTAGAACACTTGATAGAGTGATACGAAGAGAACTTTATCTTGGTCCTAATGATATGTACTCATTAACTGATTTAAAAGATTCACGAAATGCAATCGGACGACTTGGATTTTTTGATAGTAATACTATTGAGGAGAAGAGGATTGATAATCATACAATGGATTTAATTGTAAAAGTCAAAGAAGCTCCTACTGGTAACATTCAAGTAGGTGGTGGATATGGCTCTTATGGTGGACTTCTTTTAAGTATTGGTGTGAATGATAGAAATGTTTGGGGTTCAGGTATTAATGTTGGTGTGAAAGCTGAAAAATCACAAACAAGTAAAAATTTCTCTTTTAATATCTCAAATAATAGATTAAATGATAGTGATTTTAGTGGAAATTTTTCGATTTATACTTCTGAATATGATTATAATGACTACTCTGTCTATACAAATGGAATATCTGGAGGTATTGGACATAGATTTTCTCGTCATATCTCAGGTTATCTTGGGTATGGATATTCTCGTAATGATTACACATTTGCTGATGATTTTAATACTTCTTTATATGGAAACCAAGCTTATTTTGAGCCTTATTCAAAAAGTGGTATTACTATTAGTGCAAATTGGGATAATACTGATGATTATTATCTTCCAAGAGAAGGGTTTACTCTTTCTCAAAGTTTTGAAAAATCGGGTTTGGGTGCTGATGCGAATTACTTAAAATCAAGAACAAAATTTGCAAAATATTATGGATTGAATGATATTGTAGGTTTTGATGCTATTTTTAGATACAAAGCACACTTTTATGCTGTGCTTGATAATGGTTATATCCCTTTAGCTGAAAAATTTTATATGGGTGGTATAGGAAGTGTCAGAGGGTATGAATCGTATTCACTTTCACCTACTATTAAAGATGATAGTGCTTATGATGGTATTCGAAGAATAGGGGGAACACAAACTTTTGCCAATAGCGTAGAGCTTAGCTTTCCTCTTGTTAAAAAAGCAAAAATGCGTTTGGTGACTTACTTGGATTGGGGTTTTATAGCTGATGACTTGACTAAAAATCTCTTAGATAACAATATTGCAAGAGCAGGTTATGGTGCAGGAGTTGAGTGGTTTTCCCCTGTAGGTCCTATTCAGCTTATGTTCTCAACACCTATTAATCCTCAAAAAGGGGATAAAACATCACGATTTGAATTTACAATGGGACAAAGATTCTAAGCTAAAAAAGTTAGCTTAGAAAAGTAATGTGAAAGTCAGGATGGGAACATTCAAGTTTTTGTGTTGCTTCTTTTGCAAGATATAAACTATTGTCAGATTGTACTTGAAGTGTGTTATTGTGAAAAGAGAGTATAAAATCTATATTTCTCGGTCTATGACTTAAGAGTGCAATAGAGAGTGAGAGTAAGAAGCTCAGTACATTACATGTATGGGTATCTGGAAGTAGCTCTTTATATTTTTGGATGTGTGTAGTTGAAGGAAGTTTACTCTTGGCATAACGGGTAAGTGTTGCAATAAGTAAAATACTTTTGTGTGTAAAACCATATTCTAAAGCACTTTGTATCAGATAGTAAGTATGTTTATTTTGTGAATAAAAATGGACGCTGCTTCCTGTTGGATAGAGTTTTGCAGCAATGGCAAGTTCATATCTGTATTGTGTATCTATTTGGAAATATTCTGATGTTAGATCAAATATCTTTTTTGTAACATGTGTAAGGTTGTTCGCATATGTTTTATTGGAAAGATGAGAGTCTAAAATATAGCGTACAGATGTATTGTAGTTATGTGGAAATTTATGTTTTGAATTTCTTAGTAAGTCACTTAGATAGACACCTTCTCGTACACCGACTCCACTTGTTATGATATTGGAAACACGGAGTTTTTGAAGAACTCTTTGGAGTATAAGCACACCAGGTTTAATAACATCAAAACGATCACTTTTCACAAAGAGTTTTTTAAGTTCTTGTTGTGATTGTGCTTGGAGTACATCCTCCAAATATTGTTGAAAAATCTCAATATTGTATTCATATGCATGGATCTTTTCAAGTGGATAGTTTTGTCGTTTTTGTATGGCAGCAGAAACAGCACGAAAAGTACCCCCTATCCCTATAAGTGTTGTTATATTCTTTGTTGGTATATCTTTAAGTGCATCATCTATATATTTTATGGCACCTGCTATATCATTGTTGTCAAAAAAGAGCTCTTTTAGACGCACTGTACCAAGTTTGAGAGAAAAAGGGTTTGCTACATTGTCTTTGTCGATAGAAGCTATTTCTGTAGAACCTCCCCCTATATCTATACTCATAGCATTGTGTTGCATGGGTAAAAGATTTGCACATGCTATAGCTCCAAAGTAGGCTTCTTTCTCTCCAGAAATAACTTTTATATTGAGTTTAAGTTTTTTTTGAACTTTTTGGAGAAATTCTGCTTTATTGGGTGCATCACGAAGTGCTGATGTAGCTACACATAGAATTTTTCTACTTTTAAAGGATTCGCTTATTGTTAAAAAATCTTTGAGTGCATCAAAAGTTCTTTGCATAGGAACTTCTTGAAGCTCTCCATTATGTTTGTAAGCATCTTGGGAAATTCTAACTTTTGATTTTTCTTCGTGGAGGAGGTGAAACGCGTAACGGGATGTTTTTTCATAGATAACCATTCTAACAGAGTTAGAACCTATATCTATGATAGTGACAATTTTTGCCACTTAAAGCTCTTCAGATTCTTGAAGTTGTTTGTATTTAAACTGAAGTTCTGCGATAGTTTCTACATTGTCCTTATCTGGAACTATACAGTCAACAGGACATACTGAGATACATGCAGGCTCATCATAAATACCTACACACTCAGTACAACGATCTGGATCTATGTAGTAGATAGGATCCCCCTCTTCAATAGCGATAGTTGGACACTCTTCTCGACAAGCGTCACATGCTATACATTCATCATTGATAATTAATGCCATATTGTAAAACCTTATATTTTCTTAATAAATTTGTGAAAGATTTATAACAAAATAAAGCTTTAGTATTTTTGAAATCTCAATTATATTGAGGAATTATACACGATAACTTAGAATTGAGTTGTAAAGAAGCAACAGTTCCATCAATTCCATCTTCTCTATTTTTAATATTAATACGAGCTCCAAGAGCATCTGCTGCACTTTTTGCCAAAAAGAGACCAAGTCCTACACCACTTTTATTACCTTGTCTTTTAAAAGGTGCAAACAAATCAACACTTTCATCTATACCACATCCTTCATCTATCACCTCTATTAAAAGACCAAAATCATCTTGAGAACTTCTGAGTGTTACAGATTTTTCTTTCGGAGTAAATTTAAGAGCATTTTGTAA
>Ga0256828_1001504_pt1 | contig 14457 bp, 16 predicted proteins | sample CV88metaG_FD_185993 | JGI IMG/M metagenome (GOLD analysis project Ga0256828, IMG submission 185993) | Hydrothermal vent microbial communities from East Pacific Rise, Pacific Ocean - CV88 | ecosystem: Environmental > Aquatic > Marine > Hydrothermal vents | place: Pacific Ocean: East Pacific Rise...
GCCTTTTTTTAAACCTTAATAAAAGCTAACCTAAAAGTTCGAGTCATCTAGATGATGTGACTCTCAGATAAAAGAACGGTTAGCTTTTATTAGGGTTTTAGTTTAACCCAAGTTGCTAGAAATAGCGTTTAGTATAACTCTAATACTGAGTTAATTAATACCTCCGATAATGGAGAAGAAAGGTCCAAATGGAAATTTTAATTAATAGTAAAGAAGAGATGAATGATTGTAAAGCATTCATCGAACAATCGTTAGTTGCTGGTTATACAGTTAACTTGGAATTCCTATGTAAGGATTCCGAAAAATTAGCAGAGGAATATGATTACCTAATTGATTTAGGTGATTGTATACTTGGTTATTAAAATAGTAAGTAAAGCTTCTCGTCAGTGATGACGTTAAACATCTTTTTCGTGTTAAAAAAATAAAAATAAAAAAGGAAAAAGTTATGAAAACTTTTTAAAAAATAATAATGGTAGTAGGCGTATTAGGTGCTCTTATGAGCTTTAGTGCTTTAGTGGTTGTTCAAGTAAACAAGATATGGTTTCGCCAAGAGCGTTTAATATGGGAGTACAGGGTGAACAACATGCCACTAATTTTGGAGGTATTAGAAAACTATGTACAGATGGTGTTATATACATAGTTAGTTATAACGGTATGACGCCGGCAATCGATAGAAAAACTGGTTTATATATAGCGTGTGGTGTAGATGAGTATGGACGGGTCGAACCTCTCAACATTATCGGAAAATAAAGAAGCTTAAGCTTCTTTATTTTCTTATATAAAAGTTAAATTTAAAAAGGATAAAATATGACGACAATATTAGCATTATATTTAAATACAAAACATAATTGTAAATATGAGGGAGTATTCTTTGTAACAATGATTGTAGATGCATCAATGTGGCAAAGTTTAGCCGCAATTTTTGGAGGATAAAAGATGAAGCGTTTAAAAAACAAAATTAATAATTTTTTAGCTCTTAGAAAAGTTAAAAAGTTAGCAAATGATTTAAATAAAAAAAGGTGTATGTGCTATGGAAATTAAGTACATATTAAAACATGGTCATCGTTATCCATGTAATATAAATAAAGAATTATTCTAAAAAGGAGAATAAAATGAACGCGATAAAAAGAAAAAAGATTATCGAAGATAGTCTTAATTTAGTTATGGAATCTGGTAAAACTCCAGAAGGTTTTCCATACAAAATGATGATGGGTCCAACTGGATGCATCAATGGTTATATAGGAGTTCCTCCTGGTCACCCAGCTCTCAAAGAAGATTTTTGTATCGAGGGGGAAATTGAAGTTCATGGTGGAGTGACGTTTGAACAAGATGGAAAATACCCAGAGCGTAAAATGACAATGGATGAAAATGGGAAGGTTAAATTATTTAATATGCCTGTACTTTTCGAAGCACCTTATCATTGGATAGGATTCGATACAGCTCATTATGAAGATGGTATTAATTTAGAATTAGCTAAAAAATACCATAATGCGAAAAGCATGTATTCTCTAAAAATGATGGCAGATTCTTTTACTGGAAAGGTTTGGCAACCGGAAGACGTTCGGGAAGAAATTTTTGGAATGTCTAAACAACTTAAAGAATTAGAAAATGAAACCATCTAAAATAGAGAGAGTGAATAGATTACAAAAATATTTATTCACTCGATATGGTATGCGTGTAAGTATTATAACTTCTGGATATTTTAATTCGAAAGAAAAAAGTTTTAGTAAACGTTTAAACAACACCTATTATAAAATAGAGGCTAGTAGTTGTTATCATAATTTTTATTTAGAGTATTCTCGAATGCCTGATAATTCAGATATAAAAAATGATGATGATATTTTATTTATATTATTAGAAATATTTAAAAAAAGTTCGAAAGAATTACAAAGATTAAAAAATCTTTTTAAATTGGAGGATAAAGTTGTGCGATGAAATAAAATGGCCCAGTCTAGATAAAATATTAATATTTATTGGAGGTTTTATGATACTCCAGTATTTATTAAATCAATATAATGTAGGATTAATGATCATTCTTGGGGCTAGTGTAATGGTTGGAACAGCTTCTAATCTTTTAAGGAAATGATATGCGTATTGTATTAACCCAATCACAAAGGAGGAAGATAAATTATATTTTGAATATTAATCCTCCTTCTCCAGAATTTATTAGTAATGAAGAAATTCTAAGTTATACCGAAATATCTGTAGAAAATTCAAATATTCGAAAAATAGAATATTTAGAAAAGATAGGTTTTGTAAAAGTCTATCAAGGTAATCGTGGTAGTACTTGGGTACACGAAGTATGTTTGGATGAGTATTTAGAAGACACTAAATATAATCCAAATATTATAAAGGTACTTAAAAGAAATCAACCCAAAAAAGAATTAGATAAAATTAAAGATCTTTTAAATTTTGAGGATGATATAATGTAAATAAGGAGATAATATGTTACGGAAATATAGACAAAGCACAATTTATGATTTCTGTTCAACAGTTATCGATTGTACTTATGCAGAAAAGAAAGTTAAAAAAATACGGTCAAAGTTCGCGCGAAAACCAAAAAAGGTTCAAAGGTCGTTATTTTAACGACAAGAGAATCATAGAAATAATTGTATAGATAATACAATTATTTCTCTCGACAATTTTTATTAAATTTTTAAAATATTTTATAATCTTCCATATAATATTCGTCTTCGTCATCGGTTATAGAAGTAAAACCAGGAATTTCAAACTCTTTTAAAATTTCTTTTCTTCTTTGTTTTTCTTCATCTTTATCTGTAAAGTGATTTCCAATTTCTTGTATATTTTCAAAACTTTTATTTTTTGCTATAAGTTTGGCTTCATTTTTAAATTCATGTTCCATAGTATTAAAAGTAACGTTCAAATATGAATTAATTTCACCTTGGGTTATTTTCAATCCTTCCGGAGTATCTTCCGTAAGTAAATCCCCATCTTGAATCATCTCGTGCCTTACATACAATGAAAAACAAAAGGCTAGTATTACATCATCATGTCCTCCGGAACCAGCTTCTATCCGACCATTTGATTTTTGCTCGAGTACCCTAAGCTCATTTTGTAATAATTTACCCTTTATTAAATCTGGATTAGTATTTACAAAAGATAATAAAAGATTAAAATATTGTTCCCTCGATTGTTTGGTAGTAAGTATTCCGGGAATTCTTTCTCCAGAAGCTTTTTTAAAGAAATAAATAAATTCTTCGTATTCAAATTTTATTTTTTCTGGGGCTTCTGAATAAATAATTTCTTCTAGTACTCCAATCCCGAAACTATTGCGTTCTATAATTACTGAAAGATTTTTTGGAGTTAAGGCGAAGATCACTTGTAGTTGAACTATACAACTTTTAACTACTCCAGCCCAACGTTTAATAACATTAAATTTTCCTCGGTATTCTCCAACCTGCCTTCCAGTTTCGGCCTCTGTTAAAACCATAGTACTGAAGTCGGCTTTTGCCGCAGTAGAATTGGCACTATCCACTCCAAGTAAATAATTTTTACCTGGATCCAATTCCTCAAAAATTTCCATTTTCTCACCGTACGCCAAATCAATAATTAATTTTGGTTTAGTTGGAACAAAATGTTCGATAATTTCATCTGGTAAAACAGAACTCTGAGAACCTAAGAATACCAAGTTAAGCTCTTGGTTAACTTTTCTCATATTGAAATTTAGTTCGCGAACTTGTCTTTTATACCAAATTTCATCTTTATCTGTGTCTGACCAATGTATTTGAATTTTAGAATAGTTGTTTTTAACATCGGATGAATTTAAAAGAATGTCGGAATCTTCTTTTGGTCTATTTTTTTTATTATCCCAAATTTCTTCGTAATCCCAAGCATTTTGCCAAAGTTGATAAAAGAAATTATCTCCAGAACCATTTGGCGTAGTGGTTCCTAATAATAAAGTAGGAAACCCATTTTGTTTTGCTAATACCCTAGCTTTTGAAATTACTGGCTGTAACGAGGCGTTAACCACATCCATTGATTTTATGAAAGCGAGCTCATCTATATAGATTATAGGAGCAGACATACCCCTACCAACGGTATCGGGATCAATAGCTCCAGAAACATAGTTGGTATCAATTCTAGAACCATTTGATAATTCTATATAAGTAGCCTTTTCACCACGGTTTGATTTAGGAACCTGCATCCATTTTGGTAAGAGGTTAATTGTCTGCTGTATCCTTCCTATCAAATCTAAAGCAGATTTCATTTTAAGAGTCAATGCTTCTATTTTAATTTTTGGAAAAAATAATAATAACCAAGCCATAATTATAGCGGCCACCGTAGTTTTACCATGCTGTCTAGAAGCCATTAATAAAACATTATCTGTGTACTGAGCCAATTTAAAAACTTTTTCAAATAAATCCGTTTTTTGCCAATCTGGAGAATCCCCAATTTTTAAGGTACCACCTGGTACTTGAATAACCACGTAATTCTTGGCAAAATACCAAAGACTCATCTTACATTTTAAATATTCTCTCATTCTCCATTCTTTATTTTGCTCTTGTCTTCTCATGATTGTTGGAGCATTTGGACTAGCGTATTTGGCCATAAGATTTTGATCAGCTAAATTTATATCTTTAGCTTCTGTAATAATTTCTTTTTCGTTTAGTATAATATCTTTTATATCTAAATTCACAAATATCCTTTATTTTTATCTTTAGTTATCTCTGAACTAGCTCACGACTGCCAGTTATTACCGGTTTTAAAACTTCCTCAATATTATAAAAATTCCAATAAGGTATTCTAATAAGTTCTATATTGTTCTCTAAACAATACTCTGTTTTAATTTTATCTCTTTCTTGGGTTTCTTGGAAGGCTTTTTCTCCTCCAAAATGGGGTACTGGTTCGTAATGTTGCTTACCATCATACTCAATCAAAATATTTAATTCCGGTAAATAAAAATCGAATGGTAGCGTATTTTTATACTTACAATCTTTAAAGCGATATTCTCGTATAAAGTTTATATTATTTTCTTCTAGAATCATTCCTATTCTTTTTTCTCCTTTGGTGCGTTTACAATTTGGGCAACCTGCTCCCATTTTATGATCGTTTGGTTTTTGCCAAAAAGAACATTTACATTTTTTACAAATTATTTGTACTTTAGTCATGGTATTAATATATTTCACTAATGAATAATCATAGTCGGAATGTACTTTTTTAAAATCTTTTATAATTCTTTCTTGAGAATAAGTATTTTTATTAATATAGCAATTTGGACAATACGTATTATCTTTATCGACCGTACCTTTTAAATGATTATTTGGAATACACCAAAATGATTTACCACAATTTTTACAAATTACTTCTATTTTTTTAAACCTGTTTACATATTTAGTTTTACTGTAATCATATTTATTAAAATAGTCTTTCGGTAAAGAATTTAAAAATTCTTTTGTATCTATTCTTTGTTTTTCTTTGGCGCATTTTGGACACCCGTTCCCACTTTTATGCGATAATGGGGTTTGCCAAAAACTCCCATGTTCAGGACAAATTATTTCTATTTTTGTCATAGTATTCTTAAAATTTATTTTACTATAATCGTATTTATCAAAATGGATTTTTTTAAAATCTTTTATATGTTGTGATACTGGTTTCCCCAAATTATTCATTCCACACTTAAAACAACCATATTTAAAATGATTATTTGGGGTTTGTAAAAACTCTTCGTGTTCTGGACAATTAATAACTACTTTTTTATTTATACCATTATAAACGACTTTACTATAATCGTATTTATTCCCATGGACTTCTTCAAATCTTTTTATGACTTCTTCTTGTGTTAATTTTTTACCCATAATTTTTCCTTAATTATAAAAAATATCTATAGGAATTATATAAAATACGCGCGTTTTTATCTATAGTTAACTATTCATGGTACGTGTACTGATAGTTGTATAGTTATCTATACTCAACTAACCTACTATAGCCAGTTATTTCGAAAAGTCAAAAATTTTTAGAAACTGATTTTTAAGAAATAGTTAAATATTCAAACACTGATAGCACCGGTAAATAGGGAGTCCAAGAACGGATTTTAAGTTTATTTTAAAATCTGTTAACTAGGATTCTTAAATAACTAACATACTACAGATAGTTAACTATCAGTACACACACTATGAATAGTTAACTATTAATAGTTGTATAGTTATCTATAGTGATTTTATGATTAATAGTTAACTATTCATAGTTATCCATGTTTTTCCGAGAATTTTACGACAGGAATAAATGAGACCGAAGCCTCATTTATTAAAGTATTAAAGTTCTTTACCAAATTTAGATAAACTAAATTTAATCGTTTTGTGTGCTGGTTTTACCCAATCAACTCCATTTAAAGTACCTTGACGTTCTTTAACATCTACATATTTAAATTTTCCAATTTTACCAAAAGGAGCTTCACCAGTTTCTTTAACACCAGCTACGATAGTATTAACGACAGCTTCTAAAACTCTTTCGGCTTCTTTATTACTTATTTCTAATTTAGCCGCAATTGCTTTTTCTAAATCAATTTTTTTCATATTTATTTTCCTTGTTTTTTATTTTAGTTTGTTATGTATGGTTTTACTTACATTTAAAATTTTTTCCAAATCTTCGTAATACAATTTTCTTTTGGAACACTTTTAGAAAAATATTTATTTTATTTGGAATATCTTTCTATATCTTTTATGAGATCTACTTCTTCGGTATCTAAAGATAATCCAGTATGACTGGCTTTAAGAGTTAAATTCACTAAACTCTCCGCTATCGAAGCGACACTTAACTGACCAATTTTACTACCAGGACGTATATTTAAATTTTCGGCTGCTAAAGGACCATAACATGTTTTACATATACCATCCGTAGCTTGACAATGAAGAGCACTTCTTAATTTTATTTTTTTATTAATAAATTCTTCGTCATCCTCAATTATCGAACCATCATGTAATATTCTACCTTTGAGATTACGTAATAATTTTTTTCCATCTTCTCCGGATGGTATTTTTATTTCTAAATATTTTTTAGTACCACAATCGGTCAATTTAGAAAGTTCAAGATCTTCTAAAACGGTGTATAATTGACGAATTAAATATCCAGGTTTAGCTGTATTTCTAGATTTGGAATACAGTGAAACAATACCCTGAGAACTATAATTAAAAAATTGAGTTTTTTTAAGTCCTTCGGAATGAGCATTTAAAATAACGTCGTTTATCTCGCCTTTTGAATTAATACTTAAACCAACTCCAAGCAATAATTTTCTAATATCATCAACCGAACCTTTAGAACCCGAATCAATTAAATCGGCTACAGAAATATTATTTTTTCTATAGTAATCCATTACTTTCTCGGCGAGGTCCTTTAATTCCTTATTTACTTTAATAATATCTCCATCTAATTTAGGAGAATTTTCAAATTCTTTTTTTATGCGTTCCTTTTCTTTTTTAAATTCTTCTGGAAGAATCATACTTTCAGGAGAAAACGAACTTGGTTTTAAAGTACTTAAAAAAAATCCAAATTCGTAAATTAACTGATATTTCCAAATAAAAACATCGTTCGGAAAATGCTTATATAAATCCTGATACAACTGTTTTACGTTTTTATCTTTTAATGGGAAGTTTACTTCAAATTTATTTTCTACTATTTCCAAAATTATTTTTCTGACAGTTTCCTTTGATAAAGGTTTGGTTTTCATTTCGGATAATATTTTATCCCTATAATATTTTTTAAATTCTAAAAAAGATTTTGGTGGAATAAAAACTTTCGGTATAACAATTTTCCCATTATACATTGATTGATAACTATCTTGTTCTAACATCTACAATTTCCTTATTCCATTTAAAGACATTAAATCTTCGAATGAATTATTACAACTTAATTTTTTTAAAAGCGAAAAACTATTATAGTGGGAGTATGTTTTTTTATTCTCGTCTGAGTAAATTATAATCTCGTCGTTTTCGTAAATAACTTCATCATCATTTTCATAAATAATATAATTACTAGAGAAACTATCTCCACCGATAGGGGCATAAATTAAACTAGGTACTATAAGTTGATATTGTACTCCGGTTAATATTAATGGTTTAAAACTCCACCAAGATACCGGAGTCCAGCCAGGATCCCTTTTAGTAATTACTCTAATTTCTGGATTATCATTAAAAATATCTATAAGTAGTTGTATCCATAAATCTTCGTGATTAGGATAAGTTTTTAAATACTCCTCGGTATTTCTATAAATATATTCCAATTGTTTTCCAATATCATCTATAAGTAATTCTTTCATTCCTAATTGTTTAGAAACTTCCTCGTACTCTGGTTTATTTAAATAAGCTATTACAAAAACATCGAACATTATTAAAAGCCCTTGCCAAGGAAACGCTGCACTATCTGCTGGAATATCTGGCTGAGCATTTGCAACATATCTAGCAACATTATCAACACGTTTACCAAATAGAGAAGCATTAAAGAAACCATCTTTAGAATTTAATTTATCTAAAAAATATTCATACAAGGTATTTAGATATCTTTGAACATATTCTTTTTTAGAAGTATCCTTATAAATACTTTGAATTACCTGTTCGAATTCATTTTGCTCGTTTTTATCTAAATCTTTAACCCAATCCTTACTTTCATTAATATTTACAATTTTTTTATAGATATCTGTTATTTCGTCTTCTTCGACCATTCCATGTTTATTAGAATAATTTCTGTATCCTATCGGAATTACTGGTATCTTATCTATAATAATCAATTTTTTATCTCGTTGTAATAAATCAATAAAATCTTTATTTTTATCATTTTTATATTTATTAAAGTTAAGTCTATTCCAATTATTAATAATAAAACTAATTCCGTTTCCTCCCGAAGATTTGGTTTCTTCTAATCTTCCATCGACTATAGAACATTTGATATCTCTATTTATACATTTATTAAATAGACCTCCAAGAACTCCTATATTTTTATATATGAATGGATGAAGAACTGGTTCCTCTAATTTTATATAAGCGAATTGATCAAAAATTTCTCTCGAACTGAATCCAAAAATCCCTGGATCGTAAAAACTCCCCGAATTTGGAACTAATTCGTTATTTGCATCTCTAGTAAATGTTTTGGCTGTTTTTATAGCTCTGGTTTGATTTGGACCAGATTCTGGAGAGTTTACAAACTTCTCCACATTTAATAATTTCATTGGCATTTGTATTCCTTTTGTATTTTCATTGTATTTCCTTTTATTTCCTTTTATTTAGAAGCTAAATATTTTATATAATTATAATTGCTTTCGTTTTCTGGACGAATATGTATATTCTGTACCGGAGTTTTAAAAACGCTAGTAGCATTTTGAATGGTTTGAGTATCTGGATTAGTATGATGCATTTTATAATAATTCTGTTTCAACTGAGCATCTGTATTACCTTCTGGTATATTATGAAAATAATATTTTCCACTGCCATGCCCAATTTGATGAGCCAATGATAAATTGGTCATCTCTTGTCTATTTAGATTGGAAACATCTATATTAAATTTCGAACTTGGCGAATTATAAGTTAATCCATTTGAAGCTTGTTGAACCCAAGGCATGGTTTCTTGATGAAGTATTCCATCTCTAAGCCCACGTTTTAAATCGGTAGTGGCAGTATCTTTGGTAAATTGATATAACCCCGTTGCAGAAGTTTGTTTTACTCCATCCGTTGGAATATTTTTCCCACCCGTAAATCCGGAATTTTCAATTTGACCTAAACGAACCTGCCAATCATGAGCATTTTGAACACCTTGCTCCAAAGATACATGACTCGTTCTAAATGGTTGATTGATCGAACCAACATCTCCATTAATACCTTTTCTAATGATTTCTACAGAATCGTTGTCAAAGTATGGGAACCGATTTGATATAATATTATTTTCCGGATGGTCTGGATCAACTGGTGGTCTAATCGGTGGGAAAGGAGCATCTTGAACTTCTGGATCTTTACCAAGTATTCTTTCATTTTGGATATAATGATTTATTGGAGTACCAGCATTCTTAACTTTTTCAAAAACCTTGTCATTTGCTTCTGGATCATTGGTCCAATGATCCATCATATACTGCATGTAATCTTCCAATAATAATTTTTTATTTAATTCTAATTTCATTTTAATCGCTTTTGATTTTATATAAGAATTGGTTCTTTTAATTAAAATTTGCTTGTATAAAAGACTTTAAAATAAGTTAATTATTATATAGATATCTTATAATCAGTAAAGAGTTGAATCATTCGAAAGGATGGTTTATTTTAGCTATGGTAATAATGCTTTACCAATTTATATTTCCCCTCTGAACGAGGGAAGAAAGGAACGTTATGGGAATTTCACAAATATTTGATTATAGCAAATGTAAGGTAACTTACATTGTTATAAATTCTGCTGGTGATTTAAGCATCAGTAGAAAAACAAAAAAAAGTGTTAAATGGGGGTACGTTGCAATAAATGAACCCTCTATTAAAGAGAGAGTTGGATCTCTTAATGTTGGGCAAAAAAAAGCCCTATGTGCGGATATATATGCACATTTGCATATGGTCGGTGCAAGTAATTGGGATGACATTGACAAAGAGGCGAATGGGTACCTAGAGTACCGGTTCGACTTTAAATAAGGAGTTATTATGCGAAGACTTCATCATGAGTTTCTCGATGAAGTCTTGTAAAGTTAGATAGCACGTGTTACCTGAAAAGGTAATTTTTAGTATAACTCTAATACTGAGTTAGTCAATACCTCCGATAAAGGGGAAGAGGAGCCATTATGGCACGTAATAACAATAACCGTAATAACAATAACAACGGTGGGAACAATAACAACAACGGTGGGAACAGAAATGTTCCTCAACGAAACGAAAATGGGAAAGGTCAATATAGACCAAACCCATACATGCGTTTAGATATGCGTACTATCTCATTAGAGATAGAGCGTTTGGAAAAACGTTTGGAGAATGAGTATTCTCCAAATCAAAGAAGAGCAATCTTCTTTGATTTAAGAGATTTAGGGCACGCTCTTATAGAGCGTGCTAAAGAAGGATTATATTATAATCCTTAATCTCGGAGAAATTGTATAGATATCTAATACAATTTCTCTCGACAAAATAAAATAAATTTTAGAACGTTCCAGAGTTATCTGGAATTAAACGACAGGAAAACTATTCATGGTACGACCATGAATAGTTAACTATTAATAGTTATCTCGTTTAAAAGATTTTCTATATTTGAATAATCTTTATATGAAATTCGAACTAGTTCTATATTGTTATTTTTAGCAAATTCTTCTTTGATCCTATCCCGTTCTTTGGTTCGTAATAATCCTTCTTCTCCACCGAAATATTCTACTGGTTCAAAATGTTGAATACCATCATATTCTATTAAAATATTTTTATCTGGTAAATAAAAATCAAATCTGTATTTTTCAAATAAATTTGCTTCTTGTAAAAAGGTTATATTATTGGATTCTAGAAATTCTCTAATTCTTTTTTCTCCGGAGGATTCTTTTGTCCTAGAGCATTTCGGACAGTCATAACCATACATAAAACAATTATTTGGAGTTATCCAAAAACTCCCATGTTCCGGACAAATTAGTTCTATTTTAGTACTATTGTTAACATAATTAACTTTTTCCAATGAATATTTAATGCCAGTATTATTATAAATATTGTTTAATCTTTTAATAACTTCTTCCTGAGTTAATTTTTTAGTTCCTCCACAAGTTGGACATCCAGAACCATACATTAACATATTAAAATTTTTATAAAATATACCATGTTCTGGACATATTATTGGTAATTTAGAATTAGAGTTTTCATAATCCTTTTTAGTAATTAAAGAATAATTGTATTTAGGATTATTCTTTTTTAATCTTTTTAGTACTGTTTTTATATTTTGTTTTTTATTCAAACCGTTTAAAAGATTAGCGCATTTGGGACATCCAGAACCTTTTTTATGAACACTAGGCTTCTGCCAAAAAGAATTACCACATTGTTTACATACGATATTTACTGGCGTTTCGGTATTGATATAATTAACGTTTGAGTAATTGTATTTATTAGAATGAACTTTTTTAAAATCTTTTATAACTTCATTTAGAGACAATTTTCTTTTTTTAACCTTCGATAATTCCCCGCATTTTGGACAACCAGCTCCCATCTTATGTCTATTTGGTTTTTGAAAAAAACTCCCATGTTCCGGACAAATAATTTCTACTTTGGTATTGGTATTAACGAAATGTACTTTTGAGTAATCGTATTTATTAGAGTGTACTTTTTTAAAATCTTCTATATGTTCGTTTTTAGTTTTTTTGCGAAATTTATTGCATTTTGGACAACCAACTTTAGAAACAATATGATCATTTGGTTTAATCCAAAAACTTCCATGATTTTCCTTTGGACATATTATTTCTACTTTAGTACTAGTATTTTTATAACGGACTTTGTTATAATCGTATTTATTCCCGTGGACTTTCTTAAAACGTTCTAGAACTTCTTCTTGAGTTAATTTAAAACCCATTGAAATTACTCAATAGGTTTTAATTTTGGAGGTTCTGGAATATTTTGCGAACCTAACGAACCTAACGAACCCGAAGAAAGATTATTTTTCTCTTCCTCATAATGAACTTCTTCCTCTGCTATTAAATTTTCACCTGCACTTAAAGTATCTAAAGGATTCATTTTTTTAATTTTAGTCTGAACTCTTTTAATCTTTTTAGTAATCTCTGGGATCTCTTCTAAAATAATATTAGAAGAACTTAGAGATTTTTCAAGTTTCTTTTTATCAATAACCAAAACGACCTCGCTATTTTTTATTTCGATACTAATTCCAAAAAATTCTAAATTATTATTAGCTAAGAATCTTTGAACACTTGTACTTACTTTAAAATTAAGACTTTGCAAATATCTATTAATAAGAGTTAATGAAATATTACCACTTTTTGAAAATTGATCCTTAATTTGGTCCAATAATTCAAGATTATTTTTCATCATTATTGGATCCGAGACATTTTCATTAAGTTGTAATCCAATATCTTTCCATTCTCCCTTTAACATTAAAAGTACTAATTCTCCAAATGGGTGCATTTTGAGAATTTGTGTATAAAAAGTGGCATTCTTAAGATTTGTCATAGCTTTTGGCTTATCTAATTTATTATTTAAGATAATTGCCCAAAACATTTCTAATTCTTCTTTAACATTACTTATGAATTGTTCAATACTTAATCCAAGGGATTCTGTTAATTCTAATAAAGTAATTTCGGAATTAAAATAAACCATACGTCTATCAGAACTTGGATGTCTTGCTGGTACCTGACCATTACTAAACATCATTATATTTAATTTTTTAGTTTTTGATTGTGTATCAACTCCTTTCTTTTCAATAAGAAGTTTGTCGGACCCAGTGATTAATTTCAGAGCATCATTACTTTTTTGAGTGCTGAAATCACCCTCATCTAATACCATTAAAGAACAACTTTCTAAAATACTATTAAAATTTGACATAAGTCTATCAGTACTAAGAATTTTAGTAAACTCTGAATTTATATACCATTCTAAAATAGTACTTACAAATAAGTTTTTACCAGCTCCAGGAACACCAAAGAATACTGGAATAGTTGGAAGAACGTAATGATTAGCTGTAGCAGTTAACCAGTTAATAAACCATCCTAAATCCCCTCTTTGTACCAGTTGAAGAATATATTTATATGTCCAAGGAGTTTTCTCTTTAAGCATAATAATAGTATCTTGTACTTCTAATTGATCTGGAAATTCTTCTTTTAGAGTATCATTAGCTGAATGAGCTTTTTCATAATTTTTACTTGGTACCCAAAGATTTACAAACTTAATAAAGTTTCTTTGGAAGACTGTTGGTTTACCTGGTTGAAATTCTTCAAATGCTTCTATAAGAACTTTTCTTTCAAAAGCTCTGGCAAATTCTTTTTGAAACTCAAAATCAATATCCGTAACATTTAATTGATTACTAAGAACATGATTTGCTAACATTACCATACCATCAAAGGAATAAACTTCTCCAGAATCAATATGTCTAATAATACAAGCTCTATTTTTATTAGCTAATCTATAATAAACATAATCATCTTGATTAATTTTATCAATAAGAACTTCAATTAGTTCATCCATTTCCATTTTTTCAAATTCTTTACGATCAGCTTTCTTGAATTTAATTCCAGCTAAATCAGCAATTTTATTAATCGCATCACCTTTATTAAGTTCATGAACTTTCATAAATGCTTCGACTATGCTATAAGATTGACTATCATGGAAATCTTCAAATTTTAAAGAGTTCTTATAAATTGCCATACTTGGTTTAGTCTCTTCATGAAATAGACAATTAATTTTCCAATAACTACCATGATCTTCAAAATTAACATCTGGGAACAGAGCGGCTAAATTAAAAATACCATCTTGAATCTTTTGTTTAAGGTTTTGTACTAATTCATATTCT
>Ga0256828_1001505_pt1 | contig 14437 bp, 11 predicted proteins | sample CV88metaG_FD_185993 | JGI IMG/M metagenome (GOLD analysis project Ga0256828, IMG submission 185993) | Hydrothermal vent microbial communities from East Pacific Rise, Pacific Ocean - CV88 | ecosystem: Environmental > Aquatic > Marine > Hydrothermal vents | place: Pacific Ocean: East Pacific Rise...
GATCATGCAGGAATCGAACTTAAAGACATCACTGTTGAGATGTTACGTGCTAAAGGTCATGAAGTAGAAGACCTTGGTCCCTACTCTAAAGATCGCGTTGATTATCCAGACTACGCAGTCAAAGTCTGTGAAAATGTCCTAAAGGATACCTCTACTCAAGGTATTTTGATCTGTGGATCGGGTATTGGTATGAGTATGGCTGCAAATCGTTTCCACGGTATTCGTGCAGCACTATGCCATGATGCTTATACAGCAACTGTTGCTCGTGGCCACAATGACGCTAATGTACTCTGTTTTGGTGAGCGTATTGTTGGTGTAGGTGTTGCCGAGTCCATATTAGATGCTTGGATCGCTGGTACATTTGAAGGCGGTCGCCACTGTGGTCGTGTTGATAAGATCGAAGCTATTGAGGCATAAGTCATGACACTTACTCAAGAACAACGTCACATCGTTGAAGGTGCCATTCGTGACATTCCTGATTTTCCAAAGCCTGGTATTGTCTTTAAGGACATCACAACGATTTTAAATAACCCTGAAGCCTATAAAACACTTCAAGATCATCTACGTGACCGTTATGCCTCATATAACTTAGATTATGTTGCTGGTATTGATGCACGAGGCTTCATCTTTGGCGCAACTTTGGCACGTGACCTTGGTATTGGTTTTGTTCCTATACGCAAAAAAGGGAAGCTCCCCTACACTACGGTCTCTGAAAAGTATGCATTGGAGTATGGTATTGATGAAGTTGAGATTCATATTGATGCTTTTAATGGTACTGAAAATGCACGTGTTCTACTTGTAGATGACCTCATTGCCACAGGTGGAACAGCTAATGCTGCTGCATCACTTATTGATAAGGTAGGTGCGACATGTGTTGAGTCCTGCTTTGTTATGGGACTCACCTTCCTAGATGGTATTAAAAAATTAGAAGAAAAATCACCTGTTTACAGTGTTATCGAGGTTAATTAATGTATATCCCTTCCCCATCTAAATTCGATCCAGATGAAAATGGCCACTTTGGTCTTTTCGGTGGACGCTATGTTCCTGAGACACTCATGCCTGCACTACTTGAACTTGATGAAGAGTACAAAAAGATTCGTTTTGACAAAGAGTTTTGGTCAGAAGTGGACTACTACCTAAAAGACTATGTTGGTCGTCCTTCTCCGCTCTACTATGCTGCCAACATCTCTGAAGAGTTGGGAGCTAAGATCTACCTTAAGCGTGAAGACCTTAACCATACTGGTGCACATAAGGTGAACAACGTCATCGCTCAAGGTCTTATGGCCAAACGTCTTGGTAAGAAAAAAGTCATCGCTGAGACTGGTGCTGGACAACATGGTGTAGCTACAGCGACTATATGTGCTCTACTTGGTTTAGAGTGTGAGATCTTTATGGGTGCTAAAGATGTGGAACGTCAAGAACTTAATGTTTTTAGAATGAAACTACTTGGTGCTAAGGTACATGCAGTTGAGAGTGGTTCTAAAACACTTAAAGATGCGATGAACGATGCTATCCGTCACTGGGTAACCCATGCCCGTGACACCTTCTACATCATCGGGACGGTTGCAGGTCCTCACCCTTACCCTATGATGGTACGTGACTTCCAAGCTATCATTGGTAAAGAGGCGCGTGCACAGATCTTAGAGAAAGAGTCTCGTCTACCAGACCATGTCATCGCTTGTATTGGTGGTGGATCAAATGCTATTGGTATGTTTCAACACTTCTTAGAAGATAAGAAGGTCGAGTGTATCGGTATTGAAGCTGGAGGGCATGGTGTTGGTACTGACAAACATGGTTGTTCATTGCTTATGGGACGTCCTGGTGTTCTACACGGCCAGATGTCTTATCTACTCCAAAATGATGACGGTCAGATCTTAGAAGCACACTCTATCTCTGCAGGATTAGACTATCCAGGTATTGGACCAGAACACGCCTTTCATAAAGATAATGACACCATTACATATGACAATATAACCGATGAAGAGGCATTAGATGCCTTTGTATGGCTTTCTCGCGCTGAGGGTATCATTCCTGCTTTTGAGAGTTCACACGCCATCGCTTACTTGAAAAAGATAGAAAACATCGAAGGTAAACTTATTATTGTCAATGTCTCAGGACGTGGTGACAAAGATATGATCCAAGCAAAAGACCTTCTTAATTTCGATTAAACTACATCTATTGTAACTAGTACGTTTAACAACGTACTTTACCCTCTTCCTACCAACGATACGTCACTACAAAGTTCAAGTTCTGAAAATCTTCCCCATATGCCATCACAATATTAGATGTCCAATGTCGGGTAAAATCATAATTCACACCAAATGTAGCTGCCCATTTATTAGCACCTAGACCAACCGTTCCTTTTAAAGCAGGTTTTCCCGCTTCTGTAAGGTCAAAGTCAAGAGACTCTTTAAGGTCTTCATACATACCACCACCCATAACACGTACACCATAATCTTTAAAGTAGTATCCAAACATTGGTGTTACAACAATAATCTGTGTTTTTACGTCAGCTGACTTAGTATAAGAGCTCATATACTGTAAATTAATTGTTCCAAAAAAGTCACCAACACCACCTGCTAAGGTAGTTCCGAAGCCATAGAGCATGGATTTTGTGTTAAATGGCGTAAGTGTTACAGACTTGTCACTGACAAGACCACCTAAGGTTGAATTTATCGTCGCAGTATCTAAGGTCACTGTTGTAGAAGTATCAGTTCCACCGACCATAACCCCAACATTTAAAAATGGCAATATCCAAGTATCAAACTGAACCATACTTACCATGGTCGTGTTTTCATACTTTGATGATTTATCAAAATAACGACTTAAATCTTGACCATCGACTTCAAAACTTGTCATATAAAAACGCGTCTGCTGCATCATCGTGATAAGGGAGATACCAAAAGCTTTAGGAAGGTCATACCCTTCTTTTCTGGTAGCTTGCCCTAACAGTGGTAGAATTCTGTCTAACTTAACATAAAATGTCTCGTACTCTTTGTTCTCATTACTCGGAAAAGGATCCTTAATACTATTTTCAAGGATGATAGGATTTTTTTCTTTGTCCCAATAATTAAGTACATATGTTGTTGACTCTGCCTTATAGCTCTTCCCATCTTTTGTTCCACTAATGATGACAACTTCTTTTTGTGGGAGATAGGCATTGTAGCCTTTGACCTTAGAAAAGTAGTTCTGCTTAGTGTAGTGTTCTACTTCAATACCATAATCTCTATAAGGCTCTGTATTACTCACTTCGATCATGTAGAGTTCACCATCTTTAATGTAGGCATAACCTTCAAAAGTCTTATATTGACCTATTTCACGTGGTATAGTATCTGAGTCTAAGCGAAAAAAGATCTTTTCCATTCCATTTTCTTGACCTACATAACGAATACTATTGCGATCATAAAGACGTTCTGCCTGTAGGTAACTTTGGAGTGCCATCGTTTTGTCAAGGCTAGTGATGACTTCACCCTCATCATAATGTTCCAACTCATCTGTTGGAACCTGAAGACGGATATCAATACCATACTCTGTAAAAGGATCAAACAGTAATTTGACACTATGTGTTGTCTCTTTCCCATCCAATTTAACGTAGTATTCCGTTTCTGCTTGATAGGCCACTTTTTGTTTAAATGGAGTAACAGATATATTTAGAACATGAGGATCAATACCACGTTCAATAAGTGGGTTGATATTTAATGCATCTGCATAACTCATAGACACTGTAGTTAATACTATAATTATAGATAATTTGAATTTCTTCATGGTTGAACAACCTCAAGTGACTCAGTATATGTAATTGGACTGAATAGGTCTTTTTTTGCTGTGATATTTACATCTCCAACAGATAGTATTGTTCCTACATTACGAAGAATATTATTGAATACAATGATATTATCATTGCTACTGCGCCATACAACATCATTTGTGCTAGTTGTTGTCCTTCCATCAGACCATGTCACATTTGCGGCAAAAGTGATTTTATCATCATCAGAAGTTGGTTGAACTGGTGTATAGCTTATACCCGTAATCTCTTTTATAACAGGATCAACTATTGTTAATGTAATAGCGTCATCAATAGCTGTGTCTTTATATCGAGCTGTAATAATTGTGGTTTCATCAACTGTTGCAGATGAATTTGTATCAGCGAAAATTGATAAACTTTCTTCGCGTATTGTTGCTACTGAAGGATTAATACTCTCCCACGTCACCAAACTTGTAGGAATGGGAAGTGAAACCTCACCAAAATCACCTCGAGCAATATATAATTGTGATGCACCGAGTGGCACATTTGTAGAACCTATAATAGTGATAGACTTTAAAAGATTTTCACGGATATTAAGTCGTACATTTTTTTCAAAAACACTATTACCAACCTGATACTTTGCTGTAATTATTGTGTAACCAATATCATTTACAGTGACAGAACCATTATTTTCTATTATGGCAACTGTTGTATTACTACTACTCCATGTTACATCTTCAGTTACAACTTCAAAAGAGTTATCAAAAAAGACCACTGTCGCCTTATAGTTGATATTACTACCTTCTACTGGTCTAACAGCATTATCAAAAGGAAAAACTATTAATTCATTAATGGATTGATCTTTACTTTTTTTAAGATCACTACAACCACTAAAAGCTAATGCTACTATTGACATCAGCGTAAATATAAATAACTTTATGTTAAAAACCATAATTGACTCCTACGTAAAGTCCTAGACCATAGGTATATGTAGATAAAGTTTTTTCACTGGTGGTAGTGTATTTAATATCTTGCCAGCTTCGACCCAAGTATTCAAAGCCAGTGACCAAGTAAAAATGTTCTGGTAGTTTAAATGAGATCCCAAATCCTGCATTAAATGAGAGTGAAGTAATGTTTGACTTAGATGCGTTATCTATAGGCATGGTACCAAGACCAAGACCTATCTTGAGATAAGGATAGATGTTGTGTTGCGCATCAAATTCCTGGATGAAGTCAAAACTCATGTCATATAAGTCTTTGTTACTATCATCAAAAAGGGGATCACTGTAGTGATAATAAGTGATACATCCTTGATACTTTCGATTACCATCTTTACCATAGGCGTATTTAAGTGCAACACTATTATTACTCGTGCGTATTTCAGACGTCACACCGCCTGAAATAGAGTTTTGAGAGTGTGACAGATCAAGGCCAACATAAGAAGAAGCCATTAGGCTTGTACAGCCCAATAATGTAACACCAAATAAAATATTTTTCTGTTTAAAATGCATGCTGTTAGTATAGCGAAAAATGGTCTTTAGAAACTATCAGAAATCCGCAATAAATTGAATAAAAGATCTTTTTTAATAGCCATCTATTGTGTTTTGTTCGCTAAAATCCTATTTAACTTTTTATATAATAATTACCCATCGGAGCATGAATGAACGTTATCCTCAAAAACCAACCATTAACACAAATTGACACGGATCTCACCGTTGTTTTTCTTACCGAAGAAGCCCTTGAGGCCTTTGAACAAAAAGAGCTTTTAACAAAAACAGGTTTTAAAGCCTCTCAAGATGCTTTCACCATCTTACATGAAAGTGGTCTAGTAGTCTGTGGTGTCGAGAACTATGGTTCTACTGCACTTCGTTCTGCAGCAGCTACTGTCGTTAAAAATGTTAAAAAATATAACTACGACTCACTTAAACTCAACCAGTACTACTTAAAGAACGTCGGAGCCTTGGTTGAAGGCTTTGTGATGGGTGCTTACAGCTTTGATCTGTATAAGTCTGAGACCAAAGAAGTGGCACTTCAAGAGATCATCTTTTCAAATGATGACTTCAACAATGAGAGCGCTGACTTCGATGAAGTACAAAAAGCTTTTGATGACGCTTTGATCACGGCAACAGCAGCAAACTTCACACGTGAATTAGTCAACATGACACCTCAAGACATGACACCTGAAGTGATGGCAGAAGTTGCAGAGACCTTAGCTACAACCAATGGTTTAGAGTGTGACGTGCTTGATGAGAAAGCACTTGAGTTTGAAAACATGAATGCCATGGTTGCTGTTGGACGTGCTTCTATCCATAAACCACGCCTTATTCATCTTGCATACAAGCCTGAAAACGCCATAAAAACAGTCTCTCTTGTTGGTAAGGGATTAACGTATGACAGTGGAGGACTAAGCCTTAAACCTGCAGCATCTATGGTCACCATGAAAATGGACAAGGCCGGTGCCTGCGCTGTTCTTGGTATGATGAAAGCGGTAAGTGAACTTAAACTTCCAGTCGAAGTACATGGCTTTATTGGTGCAGCTGAAAACATGGTGGATGGCTCTGCGTACAAACCTGATGACGTTTTAACAGCGCGTAATGGTAAAACGATAGAAGTACGGAACACTGATGCAGAAGGTCGTTTAGTTTTAGCAGACGTTCTCGCTTATGCACAAGACACAGTGAAGTCTGACTTCATCTTTGATTATGCAACGCTTACAGGTGCTTGTATGGTTGCTCTAGGACCATACACCACTGGTATGATGGGACACTCTAATCATCTTAAACATAAGTTTATGAAAGCAACAGCACATTGTGGTGAACTTGTTGGCTCATTGCCATTTAACGACCATCTTAAAAAGCTGATAAAAAGTGATGTAGCTGACATCTGTAATATTGCCTCTAAACCTTATGGTGGTGCGATTACGGCGGCTATGTTCCTTGACAACTTTATAACCGACGAGATGAAACAGAAGTGGATGCACTTTGATATTGCTGGTCCTGCTTATACTGAAAGTGATTGGGATGTTTATGGATATGGTGGAACCGGTGCAGGTGTACGTATGACAGTGAAGTTTTTAGAGTCACTCTCAGAAGAAAAATAGTAGTATAATAGATGATTAGACAAAAGGAAGAGATATGAATTATGAACTTATTGTTGTCATTGTTGCTTCATACTTAGTAGGTGTGATCACCACTAAGATGCGTTCTAAATGTAGTGTTAACGACGAAGTCGTTGTAGACAAGTGTCCCTACTCTCAAGAGCATCATGCTCCAAGTAAGGCATAAGTATGTCTGAACGACTTACGCAGTGTCAAGCGTGCACACACTACCAACAAATAGAAGGTACGACCTTCCTCTGTAAGCTTCATGACCAAAACTACAGTGTCAACCAAGAGAGTTGTGAAGACTTTGAAGACAAAGAGCACTACGAGTCAACTTCTTACGAATGTGACTGATCTTAATTGATGCTCTCGCATAAATTCTAATAGACCACCCTGAACTCAACACGTTTATTAAACTCTAGCGCCTCTTCTGAACCATCTTTTAGTAGAGGCTTAGACTCACCGTAACCGATCGCTTTTATACGTTTTGCAGTAATACCCTGAGATGTCAAGTATCTCTTAATACTGTCTGCTCTCTGTTGACTTAAGTTGAGATTACTCTGTGCTGAACCAATACTATTGGTATGCCCTTCTACTGTCAAACGTGCCGTAGGGAACTCTTTGAACAGTTTAGCGATCTTGTTTAGAGGTGCCTTCGCATCTTCAGTTATCTCAACACTTCCCATATCAAACTTTATGACCTGATCTTTAACAATATCTTCAAAAGCTTTTGCAATATCGACTTCATCTGTAATAGAGGTCTTAACAACTTGGTCGAGAACATTAATGTGTTCAAGACCACCTTTTTCTCTCTTAGCAATGTCTACAGTGAAGGTTCTTAACTTCTCGATCGTATCATTATCAATCGTCTCTAATCTAAAGGTCTCACTCTTTTTACCTTTAGGGATGACTACTTTTTCAATACGTTTATAGTCATTAGGAGTAGCATCACCGCCATAGCTTAAATAAAGAGTTACGTCCTCTTCTGCTTGTTGAGAGATCTTAACGGTGTAGTTCGCTGTTGTTTTACCCTCAGAGACCTTGGACGGTCCACTAAGACTGATATTTGCTACTGGAGAGTGTGAACTGTTTATATCGTCTTCTAGTGTGACAGTATACGTCTGGCCTACCTCAATGACTTCAAGTCCACCTGTCTGTGACTTGTCAACTGTTACAACAATGCTTTCTGGTGTCTCAATAATATTATCGTTGATAGGCTTGATCGCTATAATAGTATTGGTATCGCCTTTTTTGATAACAACAGAGCTAGGCATCGTGTAGTCCACCTTCTCCGTTGCACTTCCGCTGCTCTTGATGTAGACACGCATCGCTTGTTGCGTTGGTTCTGAGAGTATTAAGTTAATATAGAGTCTCTTCTCATCTTCATGAAGCTTTTGAGTCTCTGAATTAAAAGAGAATCTAGCAGCATTGGCGCTGTCTTTGTCATCAACGATAAGAACACGATGTTTACGTTTGTCAAATGATAGACCTTCAAAGCCATTTTGTTCTACACCTACTATAGAAGCAACAACATACTCATTCTGTTCAACTAAGTTGTCATTGATCGTTGGTACATCAAACGTGATACTTTGTTGACCTTGAGGTATAACCACTTTTTCAACACCTTCAAAGTCCTCACTCTGTGGCATGTTAAGTGAGACTACAACATCTTTAAGTGCTGGTTGTGTCAATGCTAATGTCATCTGAGTTTTCTTACCCTCAGTTACTGACTTCTCAACCTTGAGGGTTAAATAGATGATCTTAGATGGTTTTTTCTCATCTGTCAACATTACCGTTGCACTGTTCTCTTGAAGTACGAGTTTCTCAAAATAGTCTTGATCTGCTGATGTCATAGCAATAACTATGGACTCCTCACCCTCTTTTATAACATCATTTTTAGGTGTGATGCTAAATGTAACTGACTTACGTCCTTTAGGGATGGTAATTACAGCAGGTGCTTCATAATCTTTGTCTATGGTTGCATCACCACTATAAGTAAGGTGTACAACGATATCCTCTTTTGACACATCACTTAACGTGAGACGACATTTTGCTTGTTTTGCATTTTCATACAGACGTTTAGAACAATCAAGCGTAAGCTTAGTTTCGAGCTTACCATCACTGTTATCATGAAGTGTCAACGCAATGGCCTCTTTAACGCGCAAGTCTTCTAGTCCACCATCACCATGTTTTATAATCGAGACATTCAAGACCTCTTCTTCTTGCTTGATGTTGTCATCTTGAAGAACTAAGGTAGTCTGTGCTTGTTTATGGTCTTTTCTTAGGATTAGTTTCTTGTTTAAGGTATGTACTCTTCCTTGTGGTGATCTCACCTCTAAAGCAAGTGTGATCGGTGTGTCTGTTTGAACAGTCTCTGTTGCATCTACCATGATGACAACATCTCCTTCACCTTCATCAAAACTAGAAACACCATTGACAGTACTCAGTACCAAATAAGCTGTTTCACTATCTGGTGTCATAGGAACAGGTTCATCCATCACCTTGGTCTTAACTGCATTGTTACTGTAAGTAAGCGTCTCAAAACTGTCTTGTTCGACCCTAGCGATAGAGAAATCTATGAAGTCAGTTTTCTCTTTTATATTATCATCTACTGTCTCGATACTAAAGGTCTTAGTCATCTCACCTTTGTGGAAGACAACCTTCTCAGGAATGTTAAACTTTGTAGCACTTTCATTACGTTTAATATAAACGGTGACATCTCCTACAGGAGCTCGTGAAAGTGCAAGTGTATAGGTCCCACTACCACCCTCTTCTATCTTCTTAATGTTGTTAAGTGTCAGTTGTGTCTCTTGTGTCGAACGTTTCTCATCATGAAGTTTTATGGTCGCCACGTTGTGATCGACATTGGACTCTTCGTAGCCACCACCCTCTACAGAAGAGATACTAACCTGTATCTCTTCAACACCCTCTTTGTAGGCATCATCAATAGAAGTGACCTTAAAACTGGCCCGTTTTCCATTTGCTGGGATTGTGAGTGTTTCTGTAGCACTGTAATCAATACCTTTTATTGCTGTTCCGTTAAAGTCTAGACTTACTACTATAGGTTCAAAGCTTTTCTGTGAGGTAGTGACCTCACAGGTGATAGAAGTATTGTTCTCAGCAAGCTCTTTTGCACACGTTATAGCGAGCAAAGTTGGTTTGTGAAGTTTTCGTTGGTGTTTTGCTTCATCAAGGATACGGGTGTAGACAACACCACCAAGATCTTGTGGACGTAGTGGTTCCATAAAGTTTTTACCATCTATCTTTATGATCTTGACACTAATAAGTTCTTCACCCTCTAACTCATTATCATCTAACGCGGTTACTTCAAAGGTAGCATTCATGTCACCTTCTTTGATGACAATCGTATCTGGTGCCTTGTAGTCAACACCTTTAATAGCCCCTCCACCATAACTCAGTGTCACGTGAAGCTCTTTCTCAAGGTTTTTACTTACAGAGACAGTATAGCGAGCAGGTTTACCCTCTTCATAGATAATATTGTCTCCACTTAATGTTGCAAAGTCAGGTTCTATGACGATAAGCGGATCAATAGGTGCGGGTGTTAACAGATAGATAACCACAAGAGCTTCAAGCCCAAGTAACATCCAAAGAAGTGAACATAGCTTTGTTTTGTAAAGTTTGATTAGATTTTTCATTTTTTATATACCACCTGCACTGCTGGAGGAACAGTCAAAAACAGGTTGATCGCTTTTAAGTTCATATCTTTTATCTCTATACTTTCATCTAATTGAAAAGCTTGGATCAAGCTCTGCAGTGCAAGTTGTCCGATCTCATTGCCCTCTAACGCATTTAAAATTGCTTCTTGCTTCTTGTAGGAGACCTTCTTTTGCAAAGTAAAACTTGCGATCATAAGCGGAGGAATGGATGTCTTTACAGAGATGGCACTCATATCGTATCCTGCCTCATTAATAAGAGGCATCGCTTTATCAAGATCATCTGTCATCGTCACGACCATGGTTCGTATGGTCATCTGTTGTAGATCACCCGCATTAGAGTTATGAGAAATCAGAAAGTATATAAAATAGCCAAACAGGAGAAAAAACACAATTCCATATGTCGTATGACGCATTGAAATCCTTATAATTTATATGAATGATTATTATATCAGGTTAACTTTATAGCTTGAGAAAAATCAATTACAAATCAAAATACAGCTGATATAATTCGTCTTATTTTTAAAGGACAAGGCATCACTTTTACAATCATCAAACTCATCCACATTTTCGCAGTCTTCACTTATGGAGGCTTTCTCTTTACTGACAATCTTTTTATGGCCAAGATGAAACAGACACTAAACCCTGATGAAGCAGCTAAAGCAAGAGAAGCGATTATGATACACGTACGTAAGGTCGTTCCAAATGCTCTACTCATCGCCGTAGCAACGGGTATCTATATGTTTACTCAGGTCTTTGGTGAGATCGGTCCTGATGGACTAAGCAGCTTTCAGATCATGTTAAGTATCAAAGCCTTTTTCGGTTTATGGTTAGGGATCAGAGGATTCAATCAAAAGTTTTTCAAGATCAACCCATGGTTATTTAAAAGCCACCTCTTTCCATTTATCTTAGTGATCATCATCATCACTCTTTCACAGTTGATGTATATCTAATCATTTATTCTCAACTGCTTTTTAAACACTTAGGAACATTTTTTATAAAATGTTCGCAATAAGTAACATCTAACGTATCTAAATATCCAATAAGTACAAACTGTTTATCACTCTCAACAATACGGCTTCCACCAGAAGTCTCTACTCTAGAGTGCCATATAGTGATGATATAACACTTAAGTGCTGTGAGTAGAAGGCAACACTTAATACATCAACAAGATTATTCGATAACATGGTTCATAGATGCCCATAATAAATCCTATTTTTTCTTTGGCAGGATGATTAGACCAATAATAAAAAGAACACCAGCAATCACAAGTACAAAAATCCTGAATGCATTGATTATCTTATCTGTTGCATAGAGTTTGGCAGAAGCATAATCATCTTTATCATAGGTGACTTTCACCCTGTCTCCAACCTTCTCCTTAGGATATATACCACTCAACTCTATGACCTGTAGAGATTCAGAGTCTAATGGTTTAAATGTAATACTCAAGGTATGGATATCAGCGCCTCCTTCACGGTGAACTTTATCTTCTGTAACCATTCCTTCAACTTTGATACGGTTCTCATTAGCTGCAGCAACATCTGCAGCTTTATTAAGACCAAACCATAAGACAGCAGCAGATAACAGAAGAAAAATTGCAGAAAATAGTGCTCGAAGAGGACTAAACCATGATGCTCCCTCTATTTGTATTGACATATTTTGGTGATCTATGTTCCGTCTCTCTTTAGGTGCCTCACTACTTCTAATGACCTCTTCATCATTCTCATATAAAAAGTCTAAGTTAACCTTCTTCTTTCGTGAGGATCTACCTATAGCTTTAAAGATATAAAAAAGAGCAGTTATGAGTAGAATTGCCAACACAACGTTAATGATAAACTGCTCACTCATCACAAAGATACCAATCAATAGAACAATAGGACCAACAACGCCAAAGGCATATGCCAAAACAAGACGACTATCTTGCTTAATACGTGCAGTAACATGGTTGGCATCTAACACCAACACCGTAACTTTTGTGCTTCCCTTAGACTTGTTCATGTCTGAAACAAACTCATGGCGCTGATCATCTTCATCCCAATACTCAACAATTGGATAGTAGTTATAATGTTTACTGAATCTTTTTGAATTATTACTGATACGTTTTTTATAACCGATTATCTTACCGGTATAAGGTCTTGCATATTTACGAAAATAATTGGCGTCATACACCATATAGAAACCTATTGCACTAAAAACGACTCCTATTAAATAGACGATCATCCAAATATTCCTTGTGTAACTCAAAATGTTAATTAATGATTATACATGTTTGTCTCTCTTTTATAAACAACAGTAAAAAGATAAACACTATTTTGAAGCAAGATTGAGTATAATTGCGCCAATTAATCATCTCTCTTTATCAAGGAATCAAAATGGGTTTAGCCATAGGTCTCGTAGGACTACCAAACGTCGGAAAATCAACAACTTTTAATGCACTTACCAAAGCACAAAATGCAGAGGCAGCTAACTACCCTTTTTGTACAATTGAGCCAAACAAAGCTGTTGTACCTGTTCCGGACAAACGTCTTGATGCACTTGCTAAGATCGTTAATCCTGAACGTATTCAGTACTCTACATTAGACTTTGTTGACATTGCAGGTCTTGTTAAAGGTGCATCTAAGGGTGAAGGTCTTGGTAACAAGTTTCTCTCCAACATCCGTGAAACAGAGGTTATCTTACAGATCGTTCGTTGTTTTGAAGACGAGAACATCGTTCACACGGAAGGTTCTATCGACCCACTTCGTGACATCGAGATCATTGAGACAGAACTTATCCTTGCTGATGTCGAAGCACTAAGCAACCGTATGGAACGTCTTAAAAAGCAGGCACGTGTTGACAAAAGTGCAGCAGGTCTTATGGAAGCAGCTGAAAAACTGGCTGAGTTCCTTGCAGATGGCAACCTTGCACGTAACTTCCCTGAGATCGAAAGCGATGAGTTCATCCAACTTGACCAAGAGCTGCGTCTTTTGACCTCAAAAGAGATCATGTACGGTGCTAACGTAGATGAAGATGGCATCGCCGAAGATAACGAGTTTGTAAAACTGGTTAAAGAGCATGCAGCCGCTAACAACTGTGAAGTAGTTAAGCTTTGTGCCAAGTTCGAAGAAGAGCTTGTCGGTATGGACGATGATGAAGCCAACGACTTCTTGGAAGAGATGGGTATTGAAGAGTCTGGTCTTGCACAGATCATCCACAAAGGTTTCCACAAACTAGGTCTTATGAGCTACTTTACTGCAGGTGTCAAAGAGGTCCGTGCATGGACAGTACGTCAAGGCTCAACTGCACCAAAAGCAGCCGCTGTCATCCACAACGATTTTGAAAAAGGTTTCATCCGTGCTGAGGTGATCGCATACGAAGACTTCATCGCTAATGGTGGTGAAGCTGGCGCTAAAGATGCAGGTAAGATGCGTCTAGAAGGCAAAGAGTACATCGTCCAAGATGGCGATATCATGCACTTTAGATTCAACGTTTAGGCTAATGCCATAACACACAGACAAGATGCTTATCTGTGTCTGTCCCCTAACAGGTAAAACTTCAAAAACAGCTATCTCTATAACTGCCATCAAGATCTAATGCCAAGATAAGTGTCATAAAGTCATCTGCATTGCTTGCATCACACATCAAGTCTCGTACACTGGTATCTACTGTCTTATAACTACTGTCATACTCAGCGATCAAGACAGGTTTGTTGTGTTGAATAAAAGGGAGTAACAGGTCACACTCACTGTATTGATGGCACTGCTCATTGATACTAAAGTCAAAATAAGGTTCTAGTTCTATGATCTGATCTAGGTCATTTTTCAATGCAACAGCTAAACCCCTGCTTCTGGCTTCATTAGCGATAAACTTATTATATGCCAGCTGATTACTTGAGCTCAATGCAAAGCCTGTCCCATTGGTATAGCCATCCATGTTGTC
>Ga0256828_1001506_pt1 | contig 14432 bp, 11 predicted proteins | sample CV88metaG_FD_185993 | JGI IMG/M metagenome (GOLD analysis project Ga0256828, IMG submission 185993) | Hydrothermal vent microbial communities from East Pacific Rise, Pacific Ocean - CV88 | ecosystem: Environmental > Aquatic > Marine > Hydrothermal vents | place: Pacific Ocean: East Pacific Rise...
AAGCACCAATGCAAAGTTTATTATGAGCAGTTTGTGGGTTCGTTTTATGAGTCATTATGGTTTTATGCAGATGAACAGGGTTATGCAGTTGCCTGACCATGGAGCAAAACTAAAACTTGGAGATGGTGAGATAATGTTTATTCCTGCTCATTTTTTGCACTCACCGGGCAATTTTTCACTTTATGACTCAAAATCAAAGATAGTGTTTTGTGGAGATATAGGAGCAGCAGTGGTATCCTCTCCGCAAGGGTATAAAAAAGTGCAGGATTTTTCTTCGCACAAAAAGTATCTTGTGGATTTTCATCAACGATACATGGCATCAAACAAAGTGTGTCGCAGTTGGGTAAAAAGGGTGAAAAAACTACCAATAGATATACTCGCACCGCAACATGGTTTTGTGTTTGAAGGGGATAAAGTAGAGGCTTTTTTGGAGTGGTTTAAAGAGTTGAAATGTGGGAGCGATTTGATAGATTATTAATATGTATCAAATATTCAAAAGAGTAGAATTATATACTTAAAAATTGTGGAGATATTTATGAATAGAAAAAAGATATATAACCCGGCATCAAGAGAAGATGTAAACAACAGAAAGATTTTTGGTGGTGATCCAACAGGTATTTTTGAGTTGAATGATATTAAATATCAATGGGCATATAATCTTTGGGAAGTTATGTTAAATAACACTTGGTTTCCAAAAGAGGTGGATATGACAAAAGATGTTATAGACTACAAAAACCTTACAGAAGCAGAGAAGGTGGCTTATGACAAGACACTCTCTCAGCTTATTTTTATGGATTCTCTTCAGACAAACAACCTTATAGACAATGTAAATCCGTATGTAACATCTCCAGAGATAAATCTCATACTTGTTCGTCAGTCTTTTGAGGAAGCACTACATTCGCAGAGTTATGCCGTGATGGTTGATTCTATCTCTACAAACGGTGAGGAGATATATGAGCTTTGGAGAAGGGATATGATGCTAAAAGGCAAAAATGATGCCATAGCGGGTGTTTATGATGAACTTGCGGCAAATCCGACAGAGCATAATTTTGTAAAAGCCTGTTTTGCAAATCAGATACTTGAGGGTATCTATTTTTACAGCGGTTTTACATACCTTTATACACTTGCCAGAAGTGGCAAGATGCTCGGTTCTGCTCAGATGATTAGATTTATACAAAGGGATGAAGTTACACACCTTGTGCTTTTTCAAAACCTCATAAACTCTCTTCGCCGTGAGAGACCGGATCTCTTTACAGACAGACTAAAAGAAGAAGTCATAGAGATGTTTAAAAAGGCTGTAAAACTGGAGGCTGATTGGGGTAAATATATCACTCAGGGGCAGATTTTGGGCTTGACAGACGAGATAGTTGAGCAGTATATACAATATTTGGCAGATGACAGATTGGCGGCTGTTGGTTTTGATAAGCTTTACAATGTATCAAACCCTATAAAATGGGTTGATGATTTTGCAAAATTCAACGATCAAAAAACAAACTTTTTTGAGGGTACTGTGACAAACTATTCAAAAGGAAGCCTCTCTTTTGATGATGACTTTTAGTCTTTTTTGTTGTGATGTTATCCTGAAGTAAGTTCAGGATAACACTCAAAACCGTTTTGTATATCCGTGACAATAGGGTTTTGTCCCTTTTTTGTCATAATAATCCTGATGCCCCTCGTCTGCTTTGTAAAATTCGCTTTTGTCAAATATTTTTGTAGCCACCTTATAACCGTTTGCTTCTAATTCGGATATCAGTTTTTTTATGATTTTTCTTTCATCCTCATTACCAACAAATACTGCCGAATGGTATTGCTCCCCTATATCTGGTCCCTGACCGTTTGTTTGGGTTGGATCGTGAATTTCAAAAAAAGTTTTTGCTATCTCTTTATAAGAGATTTTGTTTTTGTCATATATCACCTCAACACTCTCAAGATGACCTGTGTTGCCCCTTACCACCTCATAGTAGCTTGGGTTTTTTACATCTCCACCCATAAAGCCCGATATCACCTCTTTTACCCCTTCAAGTTTTTGTAGATAATATTCAACACCCCAAAAACACCCACCTGCAAAGTATGCATAGGAGAGGTTTGTATCTTTTGCTTGAGGTGTCGTGTCTAGTTTGAGTGAGATAGAGTTTACACAGTATCTTGTGTTTTTTGGTGTAAAACCCTCCCCCTCAAAAACATGCCCCAGATGAGCTCCACAATTGGCACAGACAATCTCAACTCTTCTGCCATCCGCATCTTTTACCCTTTTTACAGCACCTTTTATTGCATCATCAAAACTAGGCCATCCGCAGTTTGATTCAAATTTGTCACTAGATTTGTAAAGTGGTGCATTGCAAAGTTTACAACGGTAAATACCACTCGATTTTTCGTAGGTATATTTGCCTACATATGGTGGTTGTGTAGCTTTGTGAAGTATCACACTTTTTTCCTCTTTTGTGAGTTGCTCTATCTCTTTGTGGTATCTTTGCAGGTCTATTGCTTGTGCATTCATAATCATAAGTATGAAAATAAAAAGTATCCTCATACTCTCCCCTTTTTTCCTATTTTATACTAAAATAATTAACAATCCTCTCTTCAAGCCAGTAATTGGCTCTAAATATTGAATTGCTAATAAATCCTACATGCCCTCCATAATCGTATATCTCCAACTCTATACAAGGAGATATCTCATCTGCATTTGGTAAAATCTCCTCACTCATAAAGGGATCATCCCTTGAGTGTATTATGAGTGTTTGTGTCTGTATATCTTTTAGGTATTGTTTTGCAGAACACACCTTGTAGTAGTTTTGTGCTGTTTTAAAACCGTGTATGGGGGCTGTGTATATATTGTCAAATTCCCAAAAGTCTTTTATATCTTTTATTTGTGATTTTTTTATCCCAATTAGAGACTGCATATCAAATCTGTCAAATTTTTCCTCAAGTGCTTTTTTGAGATCTTTTAGCAAAATATACTGATAAAATCTGGAAAAACCTTTGTTCATAGAGTTTGCACATATATCGAGCTGCATCGGTGCAGATACAGATATTGCTTTTTCAAAGGGTGAGGCATCTTTTAGTTGAGCCAGAAGATTGAGGAGCATATTGCCGCCTATGGAGTAGCCAACTGCATAAAACTTGTTATCTGAGTATCTTTTTTGCAGTGAGTTTAGTATCTCTTTTGCATCTTGAGTATCTGCACTGTGGTATGACCTTGGCAGATTGTTTGGGATATCGCACCCTCTAAAATGGATCAAAACACAATCAAACCCAACATCTGAGAGTTTTTTCATAGTACCCTGTATGTATGGTGATTTGTATGAACCTGCAAGACCGTGAAAAAGCATAACGACGGGAGTGTTTTTGTTACTGTTTTTTGTTTTGTACCAGTAGCACTGTGTAAAATCAGTATCTTCAAACTCAAACCTTTCTATCTCAAAATCAAGATTTAGAGATGGTTTGAAAAAAGTGGAATACAAGGTCTGAAGATGTTTGTTTTTCAACCCAAATGCAGGTGTGAATTTTTTATACATATAAAACTCTTTTTTAGTAAATAAATGATATATTATCAGACTTTTTTAAACCTGCGGAAAAGGGAAAATAAACTTGAAACAATACAAACTATGCTCACTTTTGTTTGAAACAACGGATGATTATGAAGCAAATCTGCAAACCCTTTTGAGATTGATAAAACAAACAGACAACAACACTCTTGTTGTGGCGGGAGAGGTTTGTCTGAGCGGGTATGATTATGATAATTTTGAAGAGGTTCTGGACTTTGCTCCACATGCCATAGAGGAGATAAAAAAAGTATCAAACAACAAGATAATAATACTTACAATTCTTCAAAGAAAAGATGGCAAGGTGTTTAATTTTGCCAAGATTTTTCACAACGGTGAAGTTGTGTATGAGAGAGCCAAAGCAAGGCTTTTTAGATTTGGTGATGAGCATAGATATATGAGCGAGGGGAGTGATGAGGAGTTTGGGATTGTTGAAGTTGATGGTCTTAAGATAGCTGTTTTTATATGTTTTGAGATGAGATTTAAAGAGTTTTGGCAAAAAAGTGAAGGAGCAGATGTTATAGCAACTCCGTCGTACTGGGGAGTGTTGAGAAAAGAACATTTTGAGATCATTACACAGTCTCTGGCTCTTATAAATCAGTGTTATGTGGTGGCAAGTGATGCCAAAAATGAAGACTGTACAAAAATGAGCGGTATCATTACCCCTCAGGGCAAGGTGCAAAGAAATGGGAATAACCCTTGCTTAGAGGTGCCATATAGTAAAAAAGAGATAGTATTGATGAGAAGATACATGGATGTGGGTATTGGATAGAATAACAGCAACAAAAACAGCAAGACTGGCAGAGGAGTGTGCAAAAGCATTTTCGCTCACAAAAGAGGTAAAAGATGCAATAGCAATGACAAACAGAGAGGCTTTTGTGCCTATGGGTTTTAGGATGAATGCTTATAAACTTGATGCATTGCCAATAGGTGCGGCACAATGGATAAGCTCCCCTTTGACAGTTGCAAAGATGACAGAATATCTTCAGCCAAAAGGTGCAGACAGGGTGTTGGAGATTGGATGCGGGAGCGGTTATCAAGCTGCTGTGCTTTCCCACCTTTTTCGTGGAGTTTTTACCATAGAGAGGATAGAATCTCTTATGTTAGAAGCAAAAGCAAGGTTTAGAAAACTTGGTATAAACAACATACATACAAGAACAGATGACGGACAAAACGGCTGGATTCAGTATGCACCTTATGACAGGATACTTTTTTCTGCCACTGCACAAAAAATTCCCCAAAAGATATTTGACCAGTTGGCAGAGGGGGGAGTGTTGGTTGCACCTGTGCAAAAAGGCAACAAACAGATTATAACCCGTTTTGTAAAACACGGCAGAGGCATCAGTGCTACTGAGTTGGAGAGTTGTGACTTTGTGCCTGTGCTAGATGGTGTGCAAAAGTGATCACTCAAGAATCTATACAAGCCCTAAAAGCAAGACTTGATGTTGTAGATGTTGTAGGAAGCTATATAGAGCTAAAAAAAGCGGGTGCAAACTTCAAAGCACCGTGTCCCTTTCATGATGAGAAGACGGCATCTTTTGTTGTCAGTCCTGCCAAGCAGATTTTTCACTGTTTTGGATGTTTGCCGCCTTATCAGAAAATCTCAACCCCAAAAGGGTATGTAGAGATAAAAGATATAAAAGTCGGTGATAGGGTTTTTTGTGCAAACGGTTTGCAGACAGAGGTGATACAGAGTGTTTATCACACAAGTGAGTTTGATATACTCTCATTTGAGACATCTTTGAGCAATGAAGTTTCATGTTTTACACAAAATCATGATATGTTGGTTGTTAAAAAAAATAAGCAACACGGTAATCTGGAAATAAAACGGATTTTTGCCAACGATGTAGAGGTTGGTGATTATTTTTTGTATCCGACAAACAGAGAGATTGTGAGGCAGGAATATCTTGATTTTTCCGATATTGGACAAAAGATAAAACTCGATGTGGATTTTATCTCTTTGGTTGGTTTGTATCTTTGCAAAGGAACTCTATGTGAAGGGGGAATAAAGTTTTTAATCCCTGCAAACAAAGAGAGTCTTGCCAAAGAGATACTCAAAACAGCAAAAAAGATATTTGGCAAAGATGGGGAGATTTTTTATCCAAAAAACAGATCTGAGTTGATAGAGGTTGTGCTTCTTGACAAAGAAATGGAGCATATATTTATAAAACTTTTCAATAAAGATGCCGATACAAAAACATATCCTTTTTTGTTTAATTATTTGGATATAGAGCTAAGGGAGGCTTTTTTTAGAGGGATTATGGATGGTTGTTGTGATAACAACATCTACAAAACCAAAAGTCAAACACTGGCAAACGAGATACTAGACCTTGCGATATCGCTACACAAGATACCATCTTGCACTATCTCAGAAGATCTCACTCAAAACAAAATATACAGTGTTTGTTTTGACAAAGAGGAATCAACAGAGAGCTTTTTTAAATATATAGATGATACGAAGTATCTTTTTGTAAAAGTAAAAGAGATAAAAAACACAGGTCGCGAAGATATAGTATATGATATAACAGTCAAAGACAAAACACACACTTTTCTCTCTCAGCATTTTGCTGTTGGTAACTGTGGTGCAGGTGGAGACAGTATCAAGTTTGTTATGGAATATGAGAAACTCAACTACCCAGAAGCATTGGAAAAACTAGCTTCTACATATAACTTTTCACTGAGTTATTCAGATAACAAACATAACAAAATACAAACACATGTTATGCAAAATATCAACAGTTGGTATCAAAAACTTCTAAGCACAAACCAGACGGCACTCTCTTATCTAAAAGACAGAGGGATATATGAAAGCAGTATAGAGAAGTTTGGCATTGGGTATGCACCAACTTCAAACGAGACCATAAACCATATAAACAAAGAGTTTTTGAATATGGCAGAAGCACTTGAGAGTGGTATAGTGGGGCATGACGGGGGTAGAAATTTTGCCAGATTTATACAAAGGATAACATTTCCAATACACTCACCAAACGGAACTTTGGTTGGTTTTGGAGGTAGAACCATAACAGGGCATCAGGCAAAATATGTTAACTCTCCAGAGACCAGATTTTTTAACAAGTCAAAACTTTTGTATGCTTATCACCATGCCAAACAAACACTTTATAAAACAAACGAAATAATCATAACAGAGGGTTATCTTGATGTTATTATGCTTCATCAGGCAGGTTTTGGCAATGCTGTTGCTACTTTGGGAACAGCACTTACACCTGAACATCTGCCACTTTTGAGAAAAGGTGAGCCAAGGGTGATAATGGCTTATGACGGAGACAAAGCGGGTAGAAATGCAGCACTAAAAGCAAGTAGGCTTTTGAGTACAAGAGGGTTTGACGGCGGAGTTGTTATATTTGCAGGTGGGATGGATCCTGCTGATATGGTAAAAAACAAAGCGATAGAGGAACTTGCAAAAATGTTTGCAAATCCGAAACCTTTTATTGAGTTTGTACTAGATGAGATACTCTCCTCTTATAACCTAAAAGATCCAAAGTCAAAAGAGAGTGCAATGCAGGAATCAACAGCATATCTCAAAGGTTTGTCTGCCATTTTGCAAGAGGAATACAAAACATACCTTGCTTCACGACTTGGTATAAGTCCATCTTTTGTGAGAGTACAAAACAGTGCAAATGTGCAAAATACAGCAATGGTGCAAAAAGATAACAGATACAAAGATATGTGGGAACTCTCACTTATAAAAACCATCCTTGAGAAGCCAAGTTTTACAAATCAGATACTTGATGTGATAGATCCGTCGTTTTTGCAATTTCACACAAAAGAGTTTGAACTTGCATTGCAGGGTGATACGGATTCGGCACAGATGATGGCTATTTTGGTAGATGAGAGTATAGTGGCAATCCAAAATGAGGATGACCTAAAAGCGGAATTGATAACTTTTTTATCTAAGCACTACGAAAGAGAGTTAAAAAAAGTAAATATGAAAGCAGATATATCTTTTGAGCAAAAGGCTTTTTATATAAGAAAATTTCGTGACAAGATAGCAACATTAAAAAGAGGGATATTAGGATAGAGATGAAAGCGATAGCACTTTTTAGCGGTGGATTGGATTCGGTATTGGCGATGAAACTTATTGTCGATCAGGGTATAGAGGTGGTAGCACTGAATATAAACATGGGTTTTAGCTCAAAAAATGAAAAACTTGAGCATATGCAAAATATGTGTGAGCAGATTGGTGTTGAGTTGCGACTTATAGATATCCAAGATGAGTTTTTGCAAAGTGTTCTTTTTAATCCAAAACACGGATACGGAAAACATTTTAACCCATGTATAGACTGCCATGCCAAGATGTTTGAGGTGGCAAAAAGGGTGATGGAAGATGAGGGTGCTTCATTTTTGATAAGTGGTGAGGTTATGGGGCAGAGACCTATGAGCCAAAACAAAGATGCACTCCAAAAAGTGCTTGATGAGAGTAGTTGTGAGGGGCTTTTGCTCCGTCCAATGAGTGCAAAACTTCTCAAGCCAACCATAGCAGAAGAGAAAGGATGGGTTGATAGGGAAAAACTCGAAGCTATTGTTGGTAGAAATCGTGAGAGACAGCTTGAGATGGCAGAAGAGATAGGGCTTAGAGATTTTGAGAGTCCGGGTGGAGGATGTTTGCTTACAGATGCAAACTTTGCCAAGAAGATGGTGGATTTTATAAAATATGACAAATTTGAGGTAAAAGATATACCTGTCATGAAATATGGTCGCCATTTTAGACTCAACGACGGAGCAAAACTTGTAGTTGGCAGGGACAAAGATGAAAACGGATATATGCAAAAGATAGAAAATGATAAATATTATCATATAAAGACATCCAATCTGCCCGGTCCACATGCTTTGCTCAGCAAAGATGCAACACACGATGATATAGATTTGGCGGCAAAAATAATACTAAGTTATTGTAAAACAACACCACAGGCTACACATACACTCTATTTTGATCTAAAAGAGGTTCAAAGCAGTGCTTTTGAATCAAGGTTACAAGCAAGAAAATACAGTGTTGTATAGATTGTAGAGATACAAAAAATTTCAGTGTGAAAAATGATACTCTTTTGAGTGTTTATAAAACGATATTGCCTGAGAAATTTTTTGTTCGGTGTATAGTTTTTTATCACAAACCCATCTGCATTTTATTTTTGGATTGTTTGCGGCTTTTATATTTTCTTTTGAGAGTTTTGTTTCGTATGCAGATAGATCAAAATGTTTTGCAGCTTTACTCTCAAAAGGGGATTGTGCCAACAAAATGGTGCCAAATATACAACAAGATACAATTTTTTTCATCCTTGTAGTATCGGCATAAAAAATATTTTTTTAAATTAATTTATTTGGTATGGTATATGCTTTGTATCTCTATAAATATATAGATAGGAGATAGAGATGATACCGTTAACAGATACAAAAGTACAAAAAAACTCATCTTTGCCTATTGACCTTAAAGTCTCTGACAAGAAGCCTTTGCTTGATTTTGCCCAACTTCTAAAAGGTCTTGAAAATACTGATAAAAAAGATATAAAAACAGGTATAAACTCTTTGATTTTATCTCTTGGTGTTGTTGGTGAGAAAAACAATTCCCATCTAAAAGTCAAAAAAAACATATCTCTGACTTCTCAGCAAAAACCACAAAATACAAAAAAAGAGTCTTTGGAACTATTGTTAAAAGGTGATGAGCCTAAAGTGGAGGAGATACCAAAAGAGAGAGTTGATTTAAATACCAAACTCCAAGATCTTATTGCACCAAAAGATATGAAGATGTTGGTAAAAAATGCAAAAGAGTATCTAAAAGAACAGATAACACAGACTCCGCAATATAAACAACAACAGATAAAAGAGATGCCAAAAACATTAAAAGGTTTACTGTCTTTGGCAGACAAAGTTGGTGTTGAGGTGGAGAAAATTACACTTCAAGAGGTGATGCCAAAAACAAAAGAGTTATTGAACTCAAAAGAGATACCAAACAATACAGATACAAAAACAAAATCGCCACAACCACTTTTGAGTACAAAAGATATATTGTTGTTTAAGCCACAAAACACTGAGAATATGGCACAACAACTTGTATCAAACAAAGATATAAAACAAAAAGCTCATAAAAACAGATCAGATGAGTCACTAAAACAACTTTTGCAGGGTGAAAAAACCATAAGAAGTGAAAAATTGACAAGTGAGTTTAGTGTTGAGAGTGCAAAAGTGATAGCACCAAAACTAAAAGATGATGACAAGAGAGAGTTGGCATCTTTGCTGGGCGGTGACATAAAAGATAAAAAAACAGATAAAAAAGCAGATGGCGTGGGTGTGCAAAAAACAGATATTGTTTCTGCTCACAAAGTTGATAGTTTAGAGGTGAAAATCAACGAAGCAAAACAGATGGTCAAATATCTCTCACACGATGTAAAAAGTGCAATAGATGATTATAAAGCACCTTTTACAAGGGTGAAACTTCAACTAAATCCAAAACATTTCGGAGAGATAGAGTTGACAGTGGTGCAAAGGGGCAAAAATCTGCATCTGAATCTAAGCTCAAATACAACAGCAATAAATACACTCTCTATGAATGCAGGTGAGCTCAAAACACAGTTGAGCAACAATGGTATAAATAATGCTACATTAAATTTTAGTTCAAACTCACAAAATAGTGAGCAGCAAAATTCCCAAAGACAAAATCAACAAAATGGGAAAAAAGCACAACGTGAGTATGGTTATATGATGGATGAGGGTGAAGATATCTTGACATCACTGGAAATAATCGTGCCAAGATATATATAAAGGATATAAAATGATTACCCCAACAGGAGACAATGCGGCACTAAGTACTGCAACAAATTCGGGTACAAATCCAAAGGGTATTTTGGATAAAGATGATTTTTTACAGCTTCTTTTGGTTGAGCTTCAGTATCAAGATCCCACTGAGCCTATGGACAGTGAGAAGATTTTGAGTCAGACATCCCAACTTGCCACTCTTGAATCTGCAGAAAATACAAACAAGGCTTTGGCAAATCTGGCAGCTTCACTCGGTAATTCACAGCAGTTCTCTACCATAGCGGCTATTGGAAAAACAGCAGACCTTGGGAGTGATGCAATAGTGCATAAAAAAGGTGACAGCTCATCTTTTGAGATATATTTTCCAAACGATATACATCAGGGAAGTGTTGAGATTACAGATAACGACGGAAAGCTGATAAAAACACTTGATGTCGGAAGCAACCCAAGTGGTGTGTATAAGTTTGACTGGGATGGCAAAGACAGTGTCGGGGCTGATGTTGCTGATGGAATTTTTCATATCAATGCAACATATACAGATAACGACGGTAACTCTTTGCAAACCAGACTTGGTGCATACCCTATTGAATCTGTCAGGTTTGATGGTGGAAAAACATTGCTTAAATTGGGTTCTAGCTATATCTCGCTTGATGATATAAAAGAGGTATATTAAGGAGTTTTGTTATGATGACTCAGGCTTTTTATACAGGTATTTCAGGGCTTAAAGTCTATTCTCAAGGGATAGATGTTGTTTCTGATAATCTTGCAAATATATCTACTATTGGTTTTAGGTCTTATGGAGCAGAGTATTCATCTTTGTTTGAAAAAACATTGAGCAGTGCATCTAGTAATCTGACACTAAGCAATACGATTGGTGTTGGTGTCAATATGCAGGCAACCACGATGTCTCAGGCACAAGGTTCACTCGCTCTCTCTGATCGTAGTACAGATTTGGCTATTATGGGTGATGGCTGGTTTGGGATACAGAGTAACGGTGAGCCTCTATATACAAGGGCAGGGGATTTTGTATTTGATGCCAATGATGATTTGGTAACCAACGACGGATACCATGTGCTTGGTACTATGGGTGGAAATATAAGCAAAGACAATGTACTTACAAAAACACTTTCAGAGGTTAAACTCTCAGATATAAAATCACAGGAAAAACTTAGATTTCCAAAAACACTGACATATCCACCTGAGCCAACAACAACATCAAAATTTATGGCAAATCTTGGTGTTGGCAAAGAGGGGTATGAGGTTGTTACAATTAGTTCAAGTGTTATAGATGCTTCAAGCAACAGAAACGATCTTAAACTTACTTTTAAGAAATCTGCTTTGCAGACACCTCCGGGAACACAATGGGATGTAGAAGCTACTGTAAAATCTTTGGATGGGAACACTCTTTATGACAAACAAGAGGGTAAGGTCTATTTCAATGACAGTGGTGCTTTGGTCTCTTCAACACTCTCAAGCATAAACAATAACGGTACACCGGTGCAGATAGATTTGGGAAGTGGTTATGATGGGATAGTGTCTATTGATATCCCTGTTGTTTCCGGTTCAAGCATATCTGATGGTACTATTGGTGGGGACTTGATGGGATATTCTATAAACAAAAACGGTGAAGTAGTAGCTACTTTTACAAATGGAAAACAAAGCAGTGTAGGTCGTATTGCTATTTACCATTTTCAAAATGACAAAGGGCTTCAAAGAGTAACAGGAACCCGTTTTGCAAAAAGTTCCAACAGTGGGGATGCTATATTTTACAAAGATGCAAACGGGCAAAATGTGATAGGGACAGATATAACAAATTTTAAACTTGAAAACTCAAATGTTGAGATGAGTGCAGGTCTTACGGAGCTTATAATACTTCAGAGGTCTTATGATGCAAATGCAAAATCTATCACAACAGCAGATGAGATGGTGCAAAAAGCACTGAGTATGGATGCCTAAAAGTTGGAACACTAAATGCTATAAATCTTTACTAAGTCTGTCTTTTTAGGCAGAAGTAAAGGATTTAAGATGTTAAAATCACTTTTTTCCGGTGTATCCGGACTACAATCGCACCAAGTGGCGATGGATGTAGAATCTAATAATATTGCAAATGTAAATACAGTCGGTTTTAAATATTCCCGTGCAAATTTCTCAGACCTTTTGGCTCAGACAAAAGCTATAGCAACAGCTCCACAGGGGCAACTGGGTGGTAAAAACCCTGTACAGGTCGGGCTTGGTTCTAGTGCTTCTTCTATGACTAGAATTTTTGCTCAGGGTTCAGTACAAAACTCAGATAAAAATACAGATGTTGCTATTCAGGGGGACGGCTTTTTTATAATCTCTCCAGATGGTGGTAACACCTACAAATATACAAGGGCAGGGGATTTTAAATTTGATGCGGGTGGAAACTTTGTAGATAACAACGGTTTTATTGCTCAGGGATGGCTACGGGATCCTGTTACGGGCAAGGTTGATTCTACTGCACCAATTACAAACATAAACATCCCGCCGGGGCTTACAACTCCTGCACAACCTACACAAGAAGTTGTACTAAAAGCAAATCTTAATTCGGGTCCGCTTGTGGAGAGTTTTTCACCAGCTTATACAGTAGCTTCAGGCGCATCAAATGTTCAACCAGCGGCAGTTGACAAAAACGGAAATGCTGTTAATTCTGGCAATATCGGTGTGATGTTCAATGAGGTTGGAGAGGCATTTTCTTTGCAAAAAAATCAGGGTGTATGGATATCTTTTAAAAGCTCTGTAGCAGATCCGGGTACGGTAAACTCTGCACAGGATATGACTGCTCATTTTAATGTAGATCCTGAGATGAATATACCAAATAACAGAGTAGATATAAGTGCAAGTGCAGGAGCAACAGCAACTGAGACAGCAAACAACTATGTATCTGCAATCAATGCAAAATCTGCTATAACAGGTGTGAGTGCTTCAGTTGACAGCTCAAACCACATAACCCTTACAAACAATAACGGCAATGCAAATGCTTCACACAATATAGACTTTGTAGTGGACAGTGGAGGGGGTGGTCTTAGTGATGCTTCAGATACTACGGCACACAAATACCAATATGATCCTTCATCTGCATCAAGCACAGCAGGTGGTGATAAAACTTTCAAAACCATGGCTGATTTGAGAAAATGGATGGAGGATGAAGCAAGAAATCAAGGTGGTGCAACAAACGGTATCACTGTTGAGGTTACAGATCAGGGTAAATTCCTTGTTAAAAATCCAAACAGTGGCAGTGATGATTACGATATGAACCTAAAAGTAACCGCTTTTATGGACAAAAGAAGTTCTACAAGTGTTGTAGCAAACGAAAGGTTTACAAGAAATATGGAAGCCCTAAACTCTGTTTTGCCAAAAGCAAGTACAGGTAAAGCATATTCACAAAGTTTTAATGCGGCAACTCATTCAAGTTCTATAGATATTTTTGATTCACTTGGTTCAAAACATACACTCAGGATGGCATTTAGAAAAGTTTCTGTAGATTCTGCAACTGGTGCAACATGGGATATGGTGGTAACCGTACCAAATCCTGCAACAATAGATACGACAGTACCTTATAACGAAAAAAGGGGTTCTATAAGATTTAACAACGACGGATCACTAGCAACATATAACCCGCCAAATGTATCTTTTAGCGGAAATAACGGTTCTGCACCAGACCAGCAGGTAGTGTTGTCTTTTGGTACTGCAAACAAATTTGACGGTATGACAAGTTTTGACAGCAAAAGTGCTACAAGCGGTATAAGTCAAGATGGTTATACCGGTGGTGATTTGGTTGGTATCAGAATCGATCAAAGCGGTACTTTGGTTGGTTCGTTTAGCAATGGTAGAAGTTTTGGTCTGGCACAAATAGCTATGGCAAAATTTACAAACAATGAAGGTCTCTCAACAGAGGGTGGAAATGTATTTATCCAAACAGCAAACTCAGGTGATCCTATCATCGGTACTGCTGCAACTGCCGGTCGTGGATTTATTCAGTCTTCAGCACTAGAAGCGAGTAATGTTGACCTCTCAAGAGCATTGACTCAGCTTATTATTATCCAAAGAGGTTTTCAGGCAAATGGTAAGACTATTACCACTTCAGATCAGCTTCTTGAAACA
>Ga0256828_1001507_pt1 | contig 14431 bp, 6 predicted proteins | sample CV88metaG_FD_185993 | JGI IMG/M metagenome (GOLD analysis project Ga0256828, IMG submission 185993) | Hydrothermal vent microbial communities from East Pacific Rise, Pacific Ocean - CV88 | ecosystem: Environmental > Aquatic > Marine > Hydrothermal vents | place: Pacific Ocean: East Pacific Rise...
AGACACCTTGGTCATTGTTCCACCACTATAAACCTTTTTATAAAAAAAATCTTTATCATTTTTTAGAGTTTGAAGTTTTGGTGTTAATCTATTATTATTCTCAAGAGAGAATGTATCATAACGGAGACTCTCTCCTATTACAAGAATAACATCTCTTTCTATCTTACTATCAACCAATATTGGCTTTTTTAATATAGGAAAATTAGCCATTTTATGAGATAGTTTTTTTGGCAAAATTCCAAAGAAAAAGTAGTTTGCACTTACAAAAAGATTTCTCGATGAGTGTCTATTGGTTATAGGATATAGGAGCTTACTTTGACTATGTTTTAGCTTACCTTTCTTTATATTTGTCACATAATACATCTGTAAGTTTAATGCCAATACTCCTGCGAATAGAATAGATAATCCATATTTATACTTAAATGATTTAACAACCAAATATCTATCAATAGCCATTAAAAGAGCAAAAGCTATAATAACTATAATAGATGGAATAGTAAGCATACCTAACATAGTAGATAGAACATCCATAGTTTCATGTATATTTGTTCCTAATAGATAAAACTCTATAGCATTTATATCTTTACCAAAATAGTCAAAATGGATATACTGTACAAAAGAGGAGAGTAGAATTAAAATATAGATAATGGTTCTAACACTACGCTTTGGTATCAAAGAGATAACTAATCCTAAAATAAGTAATTTATTAAAAAACTCTTTTGATGTAAACTCAAAAATAAAATACTCATTACTCAAAGAGTAAGTTTTATCCATAAGTAGAAGTATTAAACTAAATAAAATAGAATATAATAGAGTATATGTGATGCTCCTTTTTAGACAAATAAAATTACGTTTTTTATGTTTTAGACAGACCATATATACCTCTTTCATATATCTTTAATAGGGAAGAGATTTTACCATAACTTTAGTTAGGGTATAATCTTAGAAACTTAATAAAAAGGTTAAAATGAATAAAAAGAAATTTTTGTGGGATTCATACTCTGACCAACCACATATATTAAAACGAGCATTAAAAAAGGAGTTAAGACGAGGTCATGGGATAGATTATTTTAAACTTATAGTCACAAATCTTTTTTATTTTCCGTATCTATTTTTAAAATTTCTCTGGAAACGTTTGGAATCGGAAGCTTTAGCCCCGAACAAGGCGAGGCTAAAGCCGTCGATTCCGAGTGTACCAAGTTTTTATGGATTATGCGTTAACTTAGATAAAGGTAAAATTCAATATGAACTTATAGAAGAGCTAGGTGTAAAATCCTTACAGATACGGGTTTTTTTAAACGATATAGAAAACATAGAGACTTATGTAGAGTTTGCCAAAGGGTTTGGAGATGACAAAGAGATACTTATAACAGTTATCCAAGATAGAGAGCATATAGAGAATCATGAACTTTTGGAAAAGGATATAACGACTATCTTTCAAAAATTTAAAGCCATAGCTAATGAGTTTATGATAGGTAATGCTATTAATCGAATTAAATGGGGATTTGTCTCTATGGAGGAGTATTTGCGTTTTTATCAAGTGATTCAAAAGGTTAGAGATGAGCAGTTTTTAGATATTAAACTTGTCGGTTCATCTATTATAGATTTTGAGTATCACTTTACTATTCGTACTCTATTTAATAACTATCCTATCTATTATGATAAGGTCTCCTCTTTGCTCTATGTTGACCGTAGAGGTACTCCTTATGCTAGACAGATGAAAATATTTGATTTTAAAAATAAGATTGAGTTTCTTGATACTATTGTAAAAAACTCCTCTAAATGTGAAAATCATATCTATATTACAGAGAGTAACTGGCCTTTAAGTGGTACAGCACCATATGCACCAACCTCTGAAAAAGAGTGTGTAAGTGAAGCGTTATATAATAAGTATATGATAGAGTATTTTGATATTGCTATAGAGAGTAAAAAGATAGAAAAAATCTATTGGCATCAGCTTATTGCAGGAGGTTACGGATTAGTTGATAATAGAGATGGAAAAATACGAAGAACTAAAGCTTTTTATAGTTTTAAAAGTATGTTAAACAAGAGCCTCTCTAAAGAGAGTGACTCGTGTTAACTATTAATATAGACCAAATTTACCATCTACTCTTTTATACATAACTCTCATAAGTCCATCATGGTCATTAAATACGATAAATTGTCGTTTTTTCTCTGCTTTTAGTGCCTCCATAGCCTCTTCAAAATCAAGTGGTTTATGAAGTTCTAAATCCATTGGAACTAACTCAACTTCATTACTATCTGTAGGTTCTAATTCTAGTACAGCTTCAGCCTCTAAACCTAAGTCTTTGAATGACATAACTTTATGGTCTTTAACCTTGTCTGCATATCTTCTTAATGCTTTTTGAGCTCTTGTTATGGCTTTATCAGAAGCTGTATATACATCTTTATCTTTTTGTGTAATAACTATTGTGTTTTTGTCTTTAAGATTAATAACAAGTTCAAGTGTAACTCCTTGTTTATTCTTGCTGTCTGAAGATATAATTGTGTTTGTTGAAATTATATTTAGATTATATTTATCAAGTCCATCAATACTCTCTGAAATGTGGTTTCTTATAGAGTCTGATAGGTCAATGTGTCTTCCCACTATATTTTTACTCATGATAAATCCTTTAGTTTGTATTTAAAAGAATAGAATTTATTTCATTCTATTCTTTTAAATTATACATAAACAAAGTAAATGAAAAGTAAATGAGTTTTTTATTTACTTAAATCCTCTGTAATGTTCTTCTATGAAAAGTTTTGAATACATCGTCTGTTGTATCTGTATTATTATTTAGTGGATGATTTATATCTCTATATGAGACATATACATCAATAAGTAGGGATACTGTTGCATCAAAACCTAAATTTGTTTGTTTATTCCAATTTCCTCCTGTCGTTGCTCCTATAATATCGCAAGTAGCAGATGGAACATTTTGTTTATTTCCTGCATACCGTATATTTACCGTAACCTTATAACTTGGGTCATAATTTGAGACGCTATTCTCTCCAAATTTTGCTGTAATAGTATTGATACAACCATCAGCAATTCTATCTCTATGCAGAGCATATAGTATGGCAAGTTCTGTATAGGAACGAGCTAGTAGGGAGGCTTGTTCTTTTTGATACTGTGCTGTTGTTTCACGAATAGTTTTTCCTGTAACACCCATAATAAGAGATGTAACTGAAGCCATAATAACAATAGTAAATATTGCTGTTATCATCGAGAATGCTTTTTTATTTTTTACTTTTATCATCTTATGACTACCTTCTCTTTACAAGTTGTGACATTAACATCTTTGCTAATTTTTTCTACTGCACATAGTTTAAACTGAACTGTTCCCCCATTTTCTGAAAACTTAAAAACAGAGATATTTTTTAAAATAGTATTTTGCGTGGTTGTTGTATCTAAATAACTCTCTCCATTCCATGGTTGATAGTTTGAGTATAGTACCAAATCATGAAGACCTGTTTCCATATTTGGTATAGGTGCTATGGCGTATGCTGACCAAGCTAATTTATATCTTTCACTAATTATTTTAGGGTCAGTAGCTGATGTGTCTGGAGCATTACTTACAAACTCTAAAATATTACTACTACCTGTTTTTTGGGCAACAGAGAAGATACACTCTGTACTACTTAAAATAGCAGGTGTATCAGAAGTCCTTCCATGAGGTATAAGTCCCATACAGATAGGGTTATATTGAGTATCTTTTTTATACCAATTATCTTTTTGGCTGAAAATTACAGCAGCAGGTTTTGCTGTTGTTAGCTCTACCTGTTTTACTCCTGTTCCTACCTCATTTTTAGAGAGATTTGATACGATAGTAGCTGTTGTTGATAGATTTGAACCAGGAGTTAAAAATTGACCTTTATTTGTATTGGGTGCTTCATAGTCTGCTATACCACTCCATCCAGGGGTTTGTTTTGCTGCAAAACTATCATTATCATATCCTATCCACTCAATCGTGGTATATGTATTTCCCCCAGTGACTACATCTTGTAATTTTCTCCAATGAGTCCCCTCTATAGGTGTAGCAAGACCTGCAACAAAAGCATCATGGTCTTTAGATATAGTAGTTCCAGGTATTCTATATGTGAGTCTATTGACTATTTGATTGGCAGCAACCTCTGTTTTTGTACTAACATTATAAACGGCTTTTTGAATAATATAATTCTCATAAACTTGTACAATAATTTGAGAAGAGATAGATGCAACAATACCCAATATAACTAGTACAAAAATAACCTCTAATAGTGAAAATGCTTTTTTAGTTTTTTTATTAATCAAAAGTTTTATCTCCCATTGGGTATGTCCCTAGATTACATGAAAAAGCATTGAGAGTAATATCTTTTACTAGTTCTGCTGTATTTGTAGGATTTGCACTTTTTAAATTTACCTTTACAAATTTAATATGACTCTCGATTGTACCTGTTCCATTTGTTCCTAATGTCTGTTTGTTAAAAATATTATTTCCTGCATCAATACTTCCTGCAACTACATTCCAACCTATATTTCCATTTGGTGTATCATCTGCAAATGTTATCTTATTTGTAATAGTTAAGTTGACATCAACATAATCTCCTGTACTTGCTGTTGTCCCTTCACTATTAAAAACGCTAATTCCCATAGGAGGAACACTATTATAGTCATCAATATCATCTAAATTATCATTAGCTATACTTTCATTAAAATCTGCAGTATTTATATCTGATGCATTTGTGTCTTTATTTGGAATAATTGCTATTCTTGAGTTATCACTTAATCCAATAAGTCCACCTCGTCCACGTAGTGGAGAGTTTGTAGCATTTTGAAGAGTTATAATTGGTGCAGCGTTTGCTACATTACTAGCATCCTTCTCATCCCATGGTTTACTAAGAAGTGTTGCTGTTTGTGATGCTGCAGCGGCTATAGCCTCTTGTTGCATAGCAACAAAAGAGCTGTTTATAGATTGCTGAATAAGCATAGGAGAGGAGAGTAGTACAATCCCAATAATTACTATGGCAAAGATAAGCTCTATCATAGCAATTCCACGTTTAAATTTTTTTTCTATTATCATTATATTATTGACTCCTTTTACCAGTCCATCTTACGAGAAGGGGCACTGTTTGCTTTGATATTTAAGATATTTCCAGTTTTTCCTGTACCTGAAAGAATTCCTGGAGGGTTTGTTCTAAATGTAGCGAAGAAGTGAGGAATACCATTTCTAGCTGGGTCTGGATAATATTTAACCCAAGCTGGAGGTATTATAACCATCTCTATTTTTACAGGTTTTTCAGGTTTAATATCTTTTTTAGTACAGTGTGTATCTATACGAATTCTTCCTTCCTCTTTCTTTTTAATAGAACTTAATACTCTTGCAATTGGTTCAATTTGGGCTACATTGGTCTCTGTATTATTTATAGTTTTTATAGTAGATTGTCTAATTTTTATTTTTCCATCTTCTATTCCACTATGTTTAATCGCAGTGTACCAGTGATTTGCAGAGTGTGCATTGTTTCTTCCATTTCCTTGATTTACCTTTTTATCACTACACCAAGTTTGGTTTATATCACAATATATCTCAACAGTTATAGGTGTTGAGATACTAGCTGTAAATGAGTCGTTATATACAACTTGGTCTGGTGCTACACGACTAAAATAGAAAAGTTTTGTGCTATTAAACTCCTCTAATCCTTCTGGAATAAACTTTTTATCTCTATTTTCTACTCCTGAAACTTTTGATTTCCATGCTATAAGAGAGTGTGCATCTTTTGCTTCCACTTTCATATTTTTAAACTCAATCTCAATTGGATTTATTATTTCAGAGAAGCTTTTTTGAATATTATATAGTACATCAATAGAGCTAACTCCCTTATTTCCATCTTTAAATCTAGTTGGGAGAATAGTTATATTTGAATCAATTGTCATATTAGATTTATCTTTTAGTTTCTCTTCGTCAGTTAATGCTACTGCTCCATCATTATGTTTTATAATACGTTGTGTTTTTACATCTGTACCTTTTATAGTTTTTAGTTGTACAAAGTTTGTATTATTAAACTCACCATTTTGACTATCTCCTTGATACTCTAAAGATAGCATCACCTCTTTTGCATGACACTCTTTTGTAAAGTTAGTAGTAGTTTTGCCTGATTTCTCTTTTGCTCTAATTTGACCACTTATTTTGATTGCCATTTTTTCACTCTTCTCTAGGTCACTCATATATACATAGTCAGGATGATTATCACTTGCTAGATTACTAACATTCAAATCTGATAAATCAAAATAGTATGGTTCAAAAGATAGCTCCATATGCCGATAATCTTTTCCGTTAAAAGTAATGTTTGAATCTATATTACATCCTGACATCTCGTTTGATGCAGAGGAGATAAATGACTTTCCAACTACACATCCACGTCTTGATGGAACGGTGTAGTAGTGGTCGATATTTGTCCAGTTATTATCATGTGTTTCAACTCTATAGTTTCCAACATTGTCATATTCAAAATTATGGTCAATTTTTGTTCCATTTACAAAATTATAAAAGTTATTTAGTTCTTTATTATCTGTATCAGCACAACGCATATCATCATCAAAAACAAGTGTTGCATTTACCTCTTGAAAACCAATACCTTTTTGCTGTCCATATCTATCTTTTGTTATATAAGTTGTATATGTTTTACTTGGTTGATGATTGAAATCTATGGCAGTTATATTTAACTCATAAGGATATCCTGAAGCAACCTCAACACGTTTATCATCTGTACTTATATTAATGAAATTCTCATAATCTCCATCCTTTGCACGTAAAGTTTGGATAAATCCAGCAGGTCTAATTGCAAAACCATCTCTTGCCTCTATGGTTTTAATATTAGATGGATTACTTTCAAATTCTGCTTTTGTAAATGCACCTTTTACTAAAGTGCTATTGGATTCAAGGAAAGAGATTCTAAATCTTGCATCTCTTGTAGCATTAAGTTCTAGTTTTGTAGCATCTTCAGAGATAATATCAAATCTACTTGCATTATGGTCTAAATATTTATAAAAGCTATATACTACATGGTTAGGTACTGTACTATTGTGGTCTATAAGCTCTACTTTAAGAGTAATGTCATTTAGTGCAAACTCTTGGAAATTTGAGATATTTTTATCGTAAGATACAATGGTATAGTCAAAATCGCGTCCTGCTATTTGTGTATAAAAAGACTCTTTTTCATCCTGCTCCTCTTCATTGCTAGAGGGTGTACTATCTTGACCTATTCTCTCGATATTGAAATTTGGAGAGTCATCATTTATAATAGTTCCTCTACCTCTTCCATTAACAATACCAATAAATCTAGGAGATATAATCTCTACAAAGAATGTCTCATTCTCTTCAATTTTTATGTCACCTTTAACTTTAACTGTAATTGTTACCTCCTTGGTCATAGGTAAGATAGGTACCATATTTCCCATTTGGAAAAATGCTCCATCTACCTCAGCCACAGCAGAGTAGTCATCATCAGCTAAAGTGGCAGTACCATCTGTAATTCTAAACATAAAGCCCATTGTATTCATCATATTCATTGCTGGATTGTTACTTGAACGGTTAATTGAGACAGTAAAAGTAAAATCAGTAGTTCCACTATCTCCCTCTTTCTCAACTACATTACTACTAATAGAGAGTCCAGGAGGTGCAGGAATATGTGCATTTGGACAGCTTGTACCATCATTATAAAATGTTAATGGAGCTGTTGTTGAGTAGTTTGTCATATATCCTGAATCAGTATCAACTTTATAAAATCCACTATTTTGAGCCATCATAAATATATTATTATCTACATCAGAAAAGACTAATCCTATATAAGAAGGTAACTCATCTTTACTCTCACCAATAGTCTCAATATCTCCTGAAGATATATCTATTTTTGCTATTTTATCATTTTGAAAGTCAGGATGATTACTATCGCTACTTGGTTTAACTAGCATAGTATAAAAATAGTTACCTGTACTATCTATTGCCATATCCCAAAATCTTACACTTTTTGAAAGAGCTATGGTTTTAACCACTTTTTTAAGTTCAATATCAATCTTGTACATCTTATCAGATGCACCACCACTTCCTGAAACATAATAGAATCCATCTCTATCAAACTCTCCAGCATATAGTTGAGTATCTGGATACCCATCAATCTCACCTAAGTCATTTACTACAGCATTTTGGTCAATTTTTAGAAGATGTTTTCCATACATTGCATACATATAGTTATCTTTAATATTATACCCTAGTGCATTATAGCCACCATCTTCACTTGTATATCCATCACCAATTGGCACATAAGCATAAGGAAGTACATCTCTGTTGATACTATGCAACCATGTTTTTCCACTATTAATATTTCCTGTTCCTAGTTGGCTTCGGTTTGAGAGATAAAGAGTGTCGCTACAGGTAAATGGTTCTTGTGGCTCTTCACACATCATTGCTTCTCTTGGTGCATCATTTAAATTTGCATCCCAATTTTTACCACTATTTTCATTTGTATATATTTTGCTAACCTCTGCGTCACTTAATGCTGTAGAGAAAAGTTTAACTTCATCAATTCTACCTTTAAACCCATAGTTCTTATAGCTATTTCTTACACCTATGGTTAGAACATTATTACTGCTAAGAGGTGTTTTTACATAAGTATCTGTACCTATTTTTTGACCATTTATATACCATGTTAAGGTATGTGTAGAATTATCTCTTGTTACCACAACATGACTCCATTGACCTTGCACTACTCTTGCACTACTTGGCTCTTGCATCTCCTCATATTGACCATTACCATGATAGAAACTAATTAACCCACTAGGTTCCATAATAAGTTCAAATTCATTATTGTAATGTTTAAAGAGCAAACCTTGTCTTCCTTTAGATATATCTTCTGGATTTATCCAAAGTGACCATGAGGCATTGGCATCAAGTTGAAGTTTTTGATTATTTCCTATTTTAATATAATCTCGGTCTCCATCAAAATAAGCTGAACGACCTATTTTACCATTAGCTACTGTATTAGTATCCCCTTTTGCTGTTCCATTCAGATGGTTTTGACTACTGTCCTTAACTTCACCATTAGTTCCATTCCACCCACACTCATCAAAACGATACTCTACAATAGTTTTTAATGGTTGTTTAACTTTTGCATTTGCACATCTAGCACCATCACCTGAACCTGCAACCCAATCTAGTGTTGTAAATTTTTTGGCATCTGTACTTGGATGGTTAAAATCAGATAAATCTAGTTTAAATACTTTTTTATCATTAGAATTACTATAAAAGTACATATTTCCATCTCTATCAAATACATAAGAGTGAAAATATCCACTATCTGTAGCAGTTAAATCACCTTCTACTAAACCTAGGTTTTCTATATTTCCATTATTGGGGTCTATTCTATATAATATTTTATTTGCTGTAGTGTATAGGTATCCATCAATAGGGTTAATAGCAAAATCACCAAAGTGAATAGAGTTATCACTTAAATCATATGAGCCAAGATATACAGGAACACCTGAATTTAAATCAAATCTATGAAGTTTATGGTCAAGAGATGGTTTCGCAAGATATAAAATCCCATCTTTTGAGACATCTCCCGAGGTAAATCCATTTTTATGAGCATTGGTTATATCATGTTGAGATATATCTATAGATGTTTCAAAAAGTTCTGTGGTATAGTTAGCATCAATTCGCACAACTTTTTTCTCTGTTAAATCCCAACCCCAAATAAAGTTATCTTTTACGTTATATCCAATGGCATTTATACTATCTTGGGTATAGTTCATTTTTAGTGAACTATTATTTCCATCTGTTAGATTAAGAGAGTATAAATCATTACTTGTTGTAAGATAACTCTCTTGCGAACAGCTAAATGGCTCTCCGTTTGGAGTGGTAGTATTATCTCTATAGTCAAAATCTTTACCCATTGGCATAGCATCTGAGCCATTATCAGCTACATCATTATCACTATCTTTTAGTTTAAACATATTATTTTCATATGCCATACCATTAATATCATCAATAGTATCATTATGTTCATGTGCTAAATCGTTATCAAGCCCATTTATACCAACTGTATGATTTGTTTTACCATCATTATCACTATCATTATTTCCAAGTCCTGACTCTTCAATATCAAAAATTCCATCATTATCAGAGTCTAAATCAAGATAATCACTGATATTATCATCATCTGTATCAACAGGTATAAATCCACCATTAAAGGCTATATCTACTCCATAACTATCAAATATATTTGATGGTTTAATATAATTTTGTGTACTTTGTGTCTCGATAGTATCAGGAATTCCATCGTTATCTGAATCTAAATCTAAGAAGTCAGGAACGCCATCTTCATCAGTATCTGCAACTTCTTTAACTGAAACCATATCAATATCAGCACCTGCTGAAAGATTTCCAGCAGGTGGTGTTGCAGAAAAATCTAGTTTGGTTTGGGTTGAAGTAGCTACAAAGAATGCTTCATAATTGTACCAAACATTTGGTCCAGCAAGTGGGAATTGAGCTCTTCCTCCTGCTGTCTCATGTAGAGTTTCATTTGAGAGCATACTATTATTAGTAGCATCAATAACTTTCATAGTAAAAGTGATTGGTTCATTTATTTTGTGTCCAACATCTTCACCCCACCAAAATGAGAATCTATATGTTTTACCAGGGATAGTAGTTACTGTTTGGGTTAAATGGTTCTGTTCAACTTTAGACCACTCTCCTGAGCCATGAACATCTATATTTCCTTGTAGGTCAATATATTGTGTTCCATAGTTAGTTAGTGCATATCTATGACCCTCTACCCAACAGTCTATATTTGATGTATAGTTCCAGTGTGATATCTGGTTGTTATTATAATCATCACCCAAGAAAGTACCATCTCTTCCTGTAAATCCATTAGGAAAACGAGAGGCATCCATACAGTTGTCATCTTCAAAAGATGGATTTTGGACTAAGTTAGGAAAATCTCCAAACTCTATCTCATCTAAAATACCATCATTATCCTCATCTAAATCAGTAGGTGTTCCCCAAGAGATAGATAAATCATCATTTATGATAGTCATGGTAGCTGAAATATTCCCTTCCATAACTCCATTTAAGTTACTTAATATAACTGTTAACTTTTCATCATCTTCAACTTCACTATCTCCATTTATAGGAATGTTAATAGTTATGTTTTGTTGATGTGGGCTTAATGATATATGCTGTAATCCATTATTGGTATAGTCACTTGGAGATGTTGCATTTTTATAACCATTTGTACTGTTTCCATCAAAAATTTGATAGTCAAAACTAGTTTCTACATCTGATTGTTTATCTAAAGAGACTGTAAAAGTGAGATTTTTTTCTCCACTATCTCCCTCTACCACCGAGCTATTATTTATTGAAATTTTTGGAGGTTGAATAATCTCTGCATCAGAACACATTGCTCCATCATTTCTACTAACAGCAACGGTATTGGAGAATATATATGCTGTAGAGGAGTGTTGAACATCAATTCTATAGATGTTACCACCATTATTATATGCATAAAAGTATCCATTTTTATCAAAAAATGAAGCACCAAATGCTTTATTTATATGTAGTCCTGTATCTCCAACGAAAGAGACATTTCCATTATCAGGGTTGATTTTATATAGTTTGGCAGAGCCTTTTGTAATTGCATAGAGTTGATTATCAATAGGATTAAATGCCCAATCATGAATACTGACGTTTTGTGAAAGAGTAAAAGTTTTAATTTTAGTTAAGTAATTATCTGAATTTGGGTCTAGGTCAATAACAACAACATTGGTTGTAGTATCTTTTTTTAGATATAAGTGACCATCATCATCAATATCTCCTGCGTATGAACCAAATCCATTTAAGTTTGGAATTTGAAACTCTTGACCTATAAATATGCCTTCTTCATTTTTTCCAACCCTAATAAGTGTTCCATTTCGTTTTACTTGGTCATATCCCCAAATATAATTATCTTTTTTATTATATCCTGCAGCATTTAAGTGAGTTGTGCTTAAGTTACTTGCTTGTAGAGTCATATCACCTGTAGTCAGGTTTAAAAGACTAACATCAGTAGGCTCTTTATGAAACATAAAAGCAGAGTTTTCACAAGTTATAGGTTCTATATCATCATCATCGTTAATAATAGTTCCAATTGCTGTTTTGTTATCTTCATCTAAGGAAGCATGTTGAGGATTATGAAGTTCTACACTAAATGTTTCATTATTTTCTACCTTTTTATCACCATGTATTTTATATATAATAGTTTTTTCTATCTCACCCTTTGCAAAGTATATTGAACTGCTCACTCTACTATAATCTTCACCCTCGTTAGCTGTAATATTATGTGGTTGAACTTGAACATTTACTCCACCTTCTAGTGCAGGATTATCAAGTTTAACTTTAAAAATAATATCTTTATCTCCACTATTACCCTCTATTACTTTAGCAGATTTAACGATACTTACAGTAGGTTCTTCTTCACACCCTTGCCCCTCAATTTTGATAGTTACACCAGATGTGCTATTTGAATAGTCAGATTTTAATCTAATGGTAACTTCTGAACCATCTATAGAAAATGGTGCTATATCATTTAAATTTCCAGAAACTTTTTTAATTTGATTACCATTTTCATCATATATATAAATCCAATCATAAGTATCTTCTGTCTCTCCACTTAGAGTTACTTTGATAGTTTCAGCATCTTTTACTTTAATTGTTTTTGATATATCAAGATTATTACTATATCCATTATGTTCATTTCCCTCTATCCATAAATCACCAGATGTTGAATAGCTTTTTGCATCACAAGATGTTTCTGTTGTTGTCATAAGTGGTGTTAAATCTTTTACTTCAAAAGAGAATTGAATTAATCGATAGTAATTTGGAGATTCATAACGATAACTGTAGGCAAAATCATTTTGTACTCTTGCTTCAAAAGTAGAGATATTGTTGTAAATAACACCTGCTCTACATCCTAGTTCGGTTAGTGTAGCACTATCATCACAGTTTCCTGTTGTTTGACCTTCTAATCTAGTATTGTAAATATTATAATAGTTACCTGTATGTTTTGTAACATGAGTTCCTTCACTTAAATATACTTTTGAAGGATTTCTATAATAGACATCATCACTTTTTGTATATTTAGAATAGTTTCTTCTTCTTTCATTACTACTATCTAAGTCAAAATTGGTAATACTTAATACATCAACATTAACAGGAGTTGTGGTATTCTTTTTTACAACAGTAACTTTTATATCTGCTGAGGCTGAAGTAGAATTCCAATTGTTATCTCTATCTTTTATATTGAAACTAAGAACATTATTTTCAATTGATACACAAGGCCCTTTGTATTCATTATCCTCTTGAATAACATCAACAATCAAATCAAGAGCCTCTCCTTGATAAGAAGCTAATGTTCCAAGTTTATATGTTGCAGTTTGACAATCCGTACCATTAATAGTCTGAATTGTACCATCTAGTTCAATATCAATAGCAAATAGAGAGCTATTGAATGTGAATAAGCTGAAAAATAATAAAAATAATATTTTTTTCATATTTAATATCCTTTTTTAAAAATACTTTAATAATACTAAAAAAAGAATAATATAATGTTTAATTTAATAAGTAAATTTAATAAATATATTAATATTAAATTAAGTTTAAAAATATTAACTGATATCACCAATCCATTTTATGTGATTTTGTTATATTTGGATTTAGATTTAATATATTTCCTGTTTTACCAATCCCTGTCCATTTTGCACCTTTATAACTATTACTACAAGAGACCTCATATTCAGGCTGTCCATATTTTAATGGATTTGGATTATAGAGTAGTGAATTACTTGGAAGAATAGATATCTTCTCCTTTGTTTCTGCAACAAATTTAGTTTGAAGTAGACCATTTCTTCCTTGTCTAAACTTCAATAGTGAAATAGGGTCTGGATTTGGTATTGTACGTATACTGTTTGTATGGATTAGGTTTAATACACCTCCATCAAAATTTTTATTGTGGTCTATAGAGATATACCAACCTTGACTAGCTCTTGGACTACTAAGTGCTTGAGTATGAGAGATGATTCCTGTTTGTGTACAGTATGATATATTTTTATCACAAAATATATCCACATTAATAGGGGTTGGTATACTATTTTGCTCTTTACAGTTAACCATAGGGTATCTAATTGTATCAGGTGCAACTTGTGCAAAGTAGAAGTTTCTAATAGAATTTTTTAAATCGTTGTCTCCTTTAGGGTAGTAAAATTTTACGCTATATATATTAGTTTTGGATGTACTTAGATTAGCTTCACTAAAAGAGTCAGTTGAGTTTACTTTAAAACTATTAAATGTAATTTGAACAGGATTAATGGTCTCTGAACTATTTTTATTTAGGTTATATCGTATTTGAAGATGGGTTGTTCCCT
>Ga0256828_1001508_pt1 | contig 14420 bp, 11 predicted proteins | sample CV88metaG_FD_185993 | JGI IMG/M metagenome (GOLD analysis project Ga0256828, IMG submission 185993) | Hydrothermal vent microbial communities from East Pacific Rise, Pacific Ocean - CV88 | ecosystem: Environmental > Aquatic > Marine > Hydrothermal vents | place: Pacific Ocean: East Pacific Rise...
CAACTGCACTTGATGTTCGTTCTATCTTTGCAGAGAGAGTTGATGGCAAAATGACTATTCGCCGTGGATTTGAGATAAAACCGGGTGAAAAAGTTCTTATGTGTGAAGATATCATCACAACCGGCGGTTCAGCTATGGAAGCTGCTGCTGTTGTCAAAGAGCTGGGTGGAGAGATTGTCGGTGTTGCAGCACTTGCAAACCGTGGTTTTTGTCACAGAGAAGGTAGTGACATCGAGACAAAACCAAACTGCAAACTCCCACAGGATATTCCGTTTTTCGCTTTGGCTGACTTTACATTTGAGATGTATGCACCGGAGAACTGCCCACTCTGTAAAGATGGCAGTGAAGCTATTAAACCTGGTTCACGCGGAAACTAAACCCTGCACTTTTATTTATAGTTGAGCTGGCATGTTATCATGCGCTCAACCAATACTCTAGCCACCTCAACCTTTGCATCCACCATTGTAGTAATTGCCAAATCCTGAAGTTGTTCTTTCTCTTCAAGTGAAACCACTTTAACAATTACATTTGCATTTTTTGCCACTTTTAAAACAGCTTCACAGATCAGTCTCTTTTTTGCAATATTATCGAGTGTAACAATAATTGCCGATGCTTTATCAACATTCAGTGCCTCTACAATAGATGATTTTGAGGCATCACCCAAATAGCACTCTACGCCATCTCTCAACGCCTCTTTTACATGTTTGTTTGAGTTGTCAATAACAATAAAAGGAACATCCATCTCCTCAAGATGCTTTGTTACAAATTTACCGACAACACTGTATCCGCAAACAACCACATGATTCTCTCGTCCGGCTAAAACAGAGAGATCTGTCACGACATCTTTCTCTTTTATAATTCTATCTACAAAAGGGCTGATCCGTGCAATAAAAAATGGTGTGACAATCATTGAGAAGATAACAATTAAAACAAGTAAAGAAGCAAGATTCTGTTCTATAATACCTCCACTGGATGCAAGCGCAAAGATAACAAAGGAGAACTCTCCAACCTGTGAAAGCAACATAGCGGTTTTAAGAGAATTGGCACTGTTTGTACTTAAACGCAAAAGTGAAAAAATAAGAGCCATTTTTGTTACAAGAACCAGAAGAAAAATACCTATTATGGTTCCAATATTATCTATAAAGAGCGTGAGATCTATCTTCATCCCAACAACAACAAAGAATGTTCCGAGTAAAATATCTTTAAAAGGCGCGATATCAGCTTCAACCTTATGATGATACTTTGTCTCTGCGATAATCATACCTGCAACAAAAGCACCCAATGAGTAGGTAAATCCCATCATAGCAGCAAAAAGCGATGCACCTATAACTATAAAAAGGACCGATCCCATAAAGAGTTCATCCAAATCCGAAGATGCCGAAAAATGTAACAACCATGCAACAACCCGTTTTCCAACAGTAAGTAAAATACCTACAACAAGAATGGCACTGCTAAATGTATGCCATAAAATTGTACCGATACTCTCATTTGCTTCTGTTGTCAAAAAGCCGATAAGAATCAAAATAGGAATAACCGCAATATCCTGAAATATCAAAATACCCGTTGCACGCTGTCCGTATGTAGTATATATCTCTTTAGATGCTTTGAGATATGAGAGGACAACAGCAGTTGAAGAGAGTGAAAAAGCAAGAGCTATAATCAATGATGCCTCACTTTGAAGAGCAAAAAGGTAGTGAGCTACAAGATAGACAACAAAAGAGGTAAAACCAACCTGCATCAAACCATTTCCAAAGATCTCTTTTTTCATATTGCCCATCTTTGCAAGCGAGATCTCAAGACCAATGGTAAACATTAAAAAAACAATTCCAAACTCGGCAATCATTTCTAACTCATGAGAGTCTCCTACCTCCCGCAGATCAAAAGCATAAACAATGATAGTACCGGTTAAAATATAACCTATTATCTGTGAAATACCTATCTTTTTTAAAATAATATTAATTACTATTGAGATTCCTAAAGCAATAATAATATAGAGTAAAATGTTTTGCATATAAAACTTTCATAATTTAATAAGTGATTATATACTATAATCGCGATAATTAAAAGATATGGAGATTTTATATGACAAAGTACATTTTTGTAACCGGAGGCGTTTTGAGTTCTCTTGGAAAAGGGATTACAGCGGCAAGTGTTGGGACACTGCTTAAACACTCTGGAAAAAATGTAGGGATGTTAAAAATCGATCCATACATCAATGTCGATCCTGGAACAATGTCTCCACTTGAGCATGGAGAGGTTTTTGTTACTAAAGATGGAGCAGAGACAGACCTTGACATAGGAAACTATGAGCGTTTCTTGGATGCATCATTTCTTAAAAGCTCTAACTTCACAACCGGACAGGTCTATTCATCTGTAATTGAGCGTGAGCGTGCGGGTGGTTACCTTGGGCAGACTATTCAGGTTATTCCTCATATTGTCGGGGAGATTGTCTCACGTATCAAAAAAGCAGGTGAAGGGCACGATATCTTAGTCGTTGAGCTTGGTGGAACGGTAGGCGATATTGAAGGGCTTCCGTTTATGGAGGCTATTCGTCAGATGAAACACGATGATGAAGTAGCTGGAACATTTTTCATTCACGTTACGCTCATCCCATACATCAAAGCAGCAGGCGAGATGAAATCAAAACCGACACAGCACTCTGTGCAGGAGCTTCGCCGTATCGGTATCACACCGCAGATGATTATTGCAAGAAGTGAGAATGCACTCCCTAAAACATTTAAGAAAAAACTTGCTATGAGTTGTGATGTCTCTCCAGACAGCGTTGTTGAAGCGCTTGATGCAGCAAGTATTTATGATGTACCAATGAGCTTTTTACGTCAAAACATTCTTAAACCTATTGCAAAAGAGCTTGAACTTGGCGATATTGAACCAGATATGGAAGAGTGGGACAACCTTGTGAAGAAGATTGTTCAGCCAAAAGGGCGTGTGGTTATCGGTTTTGTAGGGAAATATTTGGCACTCAAAGAGTCATACAAATCACTTACAGAAGCACTTATTCACGCAGGGGCACATCTTGACAGCCGTGTAGAGATATGCTGGGTAGATTCAGAAGAGATAGAGGAGCGTGGTGCAGAAGAGCTCTTAAAAGATTGTGACGGTATTCTTGTTGCGGGTGGTTTTGGAAGCCGTGGCGTTGAAGGAAAGATAAAAGCTATTGAGTATGCACGTACAAAAAAAGTTCCTTATCTTGGAATCTGTCTTGGAATGCAGCTTACACTTGTAGAGTATGCACGTAATGTCCTTGGGCTTGAAGGTGCCAACTCTATTGAATTTGATGAAAATACTCCGCATCCGATGATATATCTCATTGACAACTTCTTGGACCAAAGCGGTGGTATGCAGCTAAGAACTCACGAATCGCCAATGGGCGGAACACTCCGTCTTGGTGAGTACCCTTGTGATACAAAAGAGGGTTCATTACTGCGTGAGGCATACAGCGGTGCAAAAACAATCTATGAGAGACACCGTCACCGTTATGAGGCAAACCCTGCCTACAGAGAGCAGCTTGAAGCTGCCGGTATGATAGTAACGGGAGAGTCTAACGGACTTATTGAGACTGTTGAAGTCAAAGACCATCCGTGGTTCTTAGGTGTGCAGTTCCATCCGGAATTCACTTCACGTCTTCAAACTCCAAATCCATCAATACTCGCATTTGTAAATGCAAGTCTGAATGCTGAGTAAGCTACCACACATTACAAAACAAGACCTTTTTGAGATACTCTCATCAAGGTTTGAAAGAGAGAAAAAACTCTCTGAAATCCCCAACCCTGCCCTGCTTCACGACAGTACAAAAGCTGCAAAACGCATTGCCAAAGCGATACAGGAGAGAGAAAAAATTACCCTTGTGGGTGATTATGATGTTGATGGAGTCAGCTCAACTGCCATAATGGTAGAATTTTTCAAGCGTATTCCCTACCCTCTTGAAGCTATAATTCCAAATCGTTTTTCAGATGGTTATGGGGTCAATCCCTCTGTTTTACAAAGAGTTGATGCCGATTTGATAATTACCGTAGATAACGGGATTGCTGCTCACGCAGCAGCAGAGATATGTAAAGAGCGTGGGATTGACCTTATTATCACAGACCACCACACCCCTTCAGAAAAACTTCCCGATGCCTATGCCATTGTCAATCCAAAACTCACAGCGTGTGACTACCCTTTTAAAGAGATTTGCGGTGCTCAGGTTGCCTGGCTGCTCCTTGGCGTACTCAAAAAAGAGCTCTCGCTGCAAATCAATATGGGAGAGTTCCTTGATATTCTTGCTATTGCCATAATAGCCGATATTATGCCCCTTGTTGATATAAACAGAACAGTTGTTCAGGAGGGTTTAAAGCTCCTCAGCAGAAGCAATCGTCCCGCTTCTGTCATCATTCGTGACTTTCTTAACAAAAGCAGTATCAGCAGCGAAGATATCGCATTTATGATAGCACCGCGTATAAATTCGGCAGGAAGATTGGAAGATGCTTCACTCGCACTTGACTTTTTTACCGCAGCAGATACTCACAGCGCCTATAAAAAATTTGAACAGCTCGGAAAACTCAATGAGCTGCGCAAAGAGACAGAGGCAGAGACTACAAAAGAGGCACTTGAGTGTGTAAGAGAAGAGGATAAGATTATTGTTGTTGCCAAAGAGGGATGGCATGAGGGTGTTGTCGGTATAGCAGCCTCACGTCTTGTTGATCACTTTGAAAAACCTGCCATTGTACTTAGCATCAATGAAGGTGAGGCAAAAGGGAGTGCAAGAAGCATTGCAAATGTCAGTATCTACGACCTTATAAAAGAGAATGAATCCCTTTTAAGTAAATTTGGCGGACATAAAATGGCTGCTGGTCTGGGGCTAAAACCTCACGCAATAGAGGCTTTTAGAGATGCCATCAATCAAAGTGCAAAGAAGCTTGACGCCATTGATTTTATTCCGCAGGAGAAGATTACGGGTATTTTAGAGACAGAGGAGATAGATGAGGAGCTTCTTGAGCTTTTAGAGCGTTTTGAACCCTATGGAGAGGCAAACGAACGCCCTACTTTTCTCCTTTACGAAGCAGAAGTTGTCGCTATTAAACTTATGGGCGCGGACAAGTCTCACTCACGTATCCAGGTGCGCCAGTATCCACACCAGAGAAAGACGCTTGAGATAATCGCATTTAGAAAAGTTTTTGAGATGCCAAAGAACAGAAAAATCACCTGCTCTTACACCGTTGTCAAAAATGAGTTCAACAACAGAGTCACACCGCAACTCCTGCTAAAGAAGATATACAATGAAAATGCATAAGTGTTTAAAGCTCCACACAAGAGTCCAGACAATAGGAAACACAGGCAAGACAAATATCGCCATAGTATCGCCTTCTAAAAAGATTAAAATCGTCAATCCAAAAGAGTGCAAAAGAGTCCAAAATATCTATCTTGACCTCCTTGGAGAACAGACTAGCGCCATTGCTCTGCATCCGACGATGAATCTTGTGGCACTTGCCAATGCAGAGCAGCTCTACATTCTTGATACGACTCATAAAAATATCATTCAAAGCATAAAAACCCACGATGGTGCCATAGAGTCTCTGCTCTTTTTAGAGAAGAGCCCCTATCTCATAAGCGGTACGCGCTCAGGCAGAGTTATGCAGTACAGATATGAGGGGCGACTGCACATCTCCCGTCTCTGCTCCTTTCGAAGAGCTGCCCAAAACGGGGTAAGCGCACTTGCGGCCAATGAAAAATATCTCTTGAGTGGAAACAAAAACGGAACACTTATCGCAGTAGAGTATAACTCTCACGCAAGAAAATTCAAATTTGCCAGCTCCAGAGAGAGAATCAACGCCATCAGCTTTCTTGATAAAGAGAAAATTCTCTATGCAAACAAAGAGGGTTCTCTTTTTCTTGCAGATTTAAACAGCGAAACGCTCCTAAAAGAGATAGATACGCACCAAAGAGAGATTACAAAGATTATTCCGCTTACAAAGAGTGACTTTACCCTGCTTCTCTCAAAATCAGAGAAAATTCTCCTGCTGGACAACAGAAATTTCACCATTGTAAAATCTCACTTTTTGCACTTTGAAAAAAATATAGAAGATGGGCTTTTAATTGAGAATGATGAGCTGCTGCTTATCTTTGAAGATAGAAATCTGCTCAAAATAGAGCTGAACAATCAAGAGAGCCTCGCCAATGCTCTTGAGAAAAATGCGCTCTTTGCAGCATTTGAACTCCTTGAAGACAATCCCATCCTCCAACAGACTCCCCAGGCACTCCAAGCAGAAAAGCTCTACAAAAAACTCTATAAAAACAGCTTTTTCAAGCTCCTCAAAAGTCATAACGAGGCTGTGTTAAAAGAGATAGAGAGATTTCATATATTCAAGAACAAACAAAATGATGCAAAAGGGCTTCTTCTTGCCTTTAACAACTACCAAAAGCTCAAAGATTTTATAAAAGAGTACAAATATACCCTTGCCTATGCCCTATGTGAGCGATACCCTGCCCTCAAACTGACTCCGGAGTATCTCAAAATGGAGGAGTTTTACAAAAAGAGCTTTACAGAGGCTCAAAAACAGCTGCTTCTCAACAGAACAAACAGAGCAAAAGAGATTTTGGAGCCTTTTGCCACTATTCACTCAAAACAGGCGATGATACAGCTTATTCGCAGACAAAACAGAGAGTTTCTCGCCTTTTTAAAAGCGGTATCGAAAAAAGAGTATGCAAAGGTAAGCCAACTCCTCCAGACGACACCTCTTTTTAAAGAGATACCCTCTTATATTACCCTGCGTGAGGAGGCATCTGCCCATATTGAAACCATCAAAAGACATATTAACAAAGCAGAGATAACAAAAGCCCAGGCACTTATAGAGCAGTATCAGCATATCAGCTTCATAAAAGAGGAGCTTTTGGCACTCTCTATGGTGGCTTATGATGCACAAAAGCTTCTCAATGCCTATGAAGAAGAAGATTTTGTCAAATGTTATGAGATACTTGATAGCAACCGGGCTCTGGAGAGTATGCAGCTGGCACAGCTGCTTCAAAAGCATTGGAACACGCTTATTGAGAAGTGTGAAGTTTATGCCCTGGAGGGTAATATTAAAGAGATAAAAGAGCTTATGGGAGAGCTGCTGAGAATAGAATCAAGAAAAAACAAAATAGGGGACCTGCTGCGTCTGAGTTTTCAAGTAAAAATCTCGCGTGAGACAGAGAAGAGAAAGTATAAAACCGCTGAACATTTTATCTATTTTTATATTGATATTTTTGGCATTGACAGCGAACTGAAACATCTGATGAAAAGCTTTGAAAAGAGAGCAGGGCAGAAACTTGCAATTATGCCGCAGGTGCAAAAGTATAAAGAGCGTGACGCCTGGCAGCACTCAGACATCTTTATTGCTTCACATCATCCATAAGTGAGACCAGCTCCTCCACCGTCTCCTCAAAAGCAACTATAAAACGAGAGCCCTGTGCAATAAAGCGCATCATTGCATCTTTTTTTGCTATGGCCTCATCAAGCTCTTTGTCACTCCCCTCTACATAAGCACCAATACGAATGAGTGTCTCATTCTCTTTTAAGAGCGTATAGAGACGACGAAACTTCATAACTGCCTTAAAGTGCTCAGGAGTGATGATATCGTTCATTACACGGGAGGCAGAGTTTAATATATGTACCGGCGGGTAGATACCAAAATCTGTCATCTCACGCGAGAGAACAATATGCCCATCCAAAATAGAGCGGGATTGGTCGGCAATAGGGTCGCTCATATCATCCCCCTCAATCAAAACGGTAAAGAAGGCGGTAATGCTCCCTTTTCCCTCTTCTTTACCTGCACGCTCCATAAGTTGCGGTAGAAGTGTAAGCGAAGAGGGCGGATACCCTTTTGAGGTTGGCGGCTCACCCAAAGCCAGTCCAATCTCACGCTGTGCCATCGCAAAACGGGTTACCGAGTCCATAATGAACAAAACATCCTGATTTTTATCTTTAAAGTACTCAGCAACGCTCATAGCGGCAAATGCGCCATATTTACGCATAAGAGGGGAGTCATCGGAAGTTGCTACTATAATGACGGTATTTGTCAAATCTCCACCGAGATTCTTCTCAATAAACTCCGGTACCTCACGCCCACGCTCACCGATAAGTGCTACAACTTTAATGGGTGCATCAGCACCACGCACAATCATACCCATCAGCGTTGATTTACCGACACCGCTTCCGGCAAAAATACCAAGTTTTTGCCCTTTGCCACAGGTTAAAAGGCCATCTATACTCTTGACACCGACTGAAAAGACCTCATCTATCATTCCACGCTTCATAGCAGCTATGGGCGCTTTGATGATAGGGGTTAGTTTGGAAGATTTCAGACTCCCTTTACCATCAATAGGGCGCATAAAAGGATCGACAACACGCCCCAAAAGAGACTCTCCCACAGGAATGTTGAGTCCGGTAGAGTCTAAAAAGACACGGTCTCCTGAGCGAAATCCCTCCACAAATGAAAATGGAGTTATATAAAAAAGCCCACCATCTATCTCAGTTACCATACCGACAGTCTCTAAATCTGTCTCATTTGAGACGATTTTAACCATATCGCTAATGCTTACATTGAGTCCGCGCGCGGTAATGACTGTTGCATTAATCTTGACAACTTCTCCAAAAGCTACCGAGTAGTTCTTTGCTGCAATTTTTTCTTTTAGAGAAGAGAGTGACATCTAGTATCTACTTCCTGTAGGAGAGTTTATAAGTGAAAAGAACTCTGCGCGCGTCTTCTCGTCACGCTTGAAAAGACCACGAAGGGCAGAGGAGGTTGTTGTAGAGTTTATCTTCTCAACTCCACGCATCTCCATACACATATGGCGTGCCTGAATAACAACGGCAACACCCTTTGGTGTGATAGTATCCATAATAGCATCGGCTATCTGCTCGGTAAGCTGCTCTTGAATCTGCATACGACGGGCAAAAACATTGACAACACGGGGTATCTTTGAGAGCCCTACAACTTTTCCATCTGGAATGTAAGCCACATGCACACGCCCAATAATAGGCAATAGGTGGTGCTCACAGGTAGAGTAGAACTCTATATCTTTTACAAGAACCATCTCATCGTTACTTGTTGTAAAGAGTGCCTTTTTTAAAATCGCTTCCGGGTCTTCATTGTACCCGCCATAGATAAACTCAAAAGATTTTCTTACACGTGCCGGAGTATCTAAAAGTCCTTCACGAGTAGGGTCTTCCCCTACGTGTTCCATCATAATTTTTACTGCATTTTCAAATGCTTCGTTTTTATCTGACAAGATTTTGCCTTTATATAATTTATATGCGATTATACACTATGATTGGTAAAGTTTAGATTTTACTCCAAGCAATCCAATTTGATATAATAGTCATAATAAAACAAATAACCCCCAAAAAAGGAGAAAGAAAATGAATACACAAGAGGCAATTTTAGAGACACTACAAGCAATGCAGGCACAGCTTCAAGAGACAACAGCACAGATAGGCGAACTCAAAGCTCAAAACCTCTCTTTACAAGAAGAACTTACTGCACTAAAAGCAGATACAGAGTTTCTTAGAAAAGGCAGTAATGTTATCTTTGAAAAACTCCAAGACCATAGAGTAAAAACAGCAGAGCTTACACTTGAAAATATTAAAAAAGTTGCTTGTGAAGCGGTAGAGGACAGCACTTATAATATTGAAGCTATGAATGGGTTTGCAAAAGTAATGGCAGAGAACTTTACGGGGGTTGCTGTCTATTTTGATGAGACACAAGATTTAATTAAAGCAAATACACAGAGACTTTTAAAAGAGTTGCCGTCAATTACAGCAAATAAAGTCTATATTCCGACTCGTTCAGCCAAACTGTTTTAAAAAAAAGAGAAAAGGGAGTAAAGAATGGCAAGAAATTACAATAATGATGTAAATGCTTCATCAAGAGCAAAGAAACCAAAAAAACCAAAAGAACAACCCCAAAGAGCAAATATCCCTTTTGCTCAAAAGAGTAAAATGTTTGAAGTGCCTACTCCCGTAAGAATAAATGTCAAATCAAAAGAGGGTGTAGAGTATCTTATCTATGGAACAACTGCAAAGATAAACAAGCTGGCAACCGTAAGAGATTTTAGAAGCAGAAACTTTTCAGAACGACTAGCCTCTTCAAAAAACTTTGCAGATACGGCTTTTAACTACTACGAAGACCCGCTTAAAAAAGCAAAACTATCTAATGAAAGAGTGAAAATAGAACTTACAAAAGAGTATCTGCAAGACCCAGAGTATTATACAAGTGCCATAATCGCCTCACTTACAGAAAGAGTAGCAGAGGCGGATGCCGAGTTTGTGAATTCAATCCATACAATAAATGAGATTTTAGATAATTTAGAAGAGGTTGAAAAATTTAAAAAAGGAACACTTGCAGAAAAAGTCTCACAGCGTTTCAAGGATGAAGCAACCGCAAGATGTTTTTCAAACCACTCCCAAGATTTCAACTTTGATACCATAGACACCTCAACAAAAGAGGGTGTTTTAAAAACAAGTAAAAAAGAGTATAATATTAACTATGAAATTAACTACTAAATATATAGGATAATAAAATGGTTAAATATGCACAAAATGAACTCTTCTCCATTACAGATTTTACAAAACAGATAGGAAGTGCGGTTAGCAGCATAAAAGAACATTCACTTGAAAAGATAGGCATTCTAAAAAACAACAGACTTGAAGCTGTTGTAATTTCAACAGATGAATATGAAAGGCTCAAAGCTCTTGAAGATGCAATGAACCTTGCTGAACACAGTGAAATCTATCATATGATTCAAGAGAGAAAAGAGACTCCTCTTGCGGAGTATATATCTGAAGATGATATGGCTGCTAAATTTGGTATTGATAAAAGTAAATTGTAAAAATATATAAAATTATCTACCATCCTCTTGTCAAAGATGATCTCAAACAACTCAACAACTCCATTCGCATTGAAGTCTTTAAAAAATTAGAGAAAATCAAAGTCTCACCCGAACTTGGTCAGCTTCTTGGAAACAAGAACAATATGAACCTCTCAGGCCTGAGAAAAGTCTATGTTGCCAAAAAACAGGTTCGTATTATTTATGAGATTATTGATGATGTTTTGGTTGTAAAAGTAATTGCTATTGGTAAAAGAGAGGCTATGAAAGTCTATAGCGAGGCACAAAAAAGAAGATAGAGTGTCAATCCCAAGCCCAATGCTTGGGAAGAAAGAGGGTATCTTTAGTGAATAAAGATATGTGGAACAATGAGAGGGTACTTTTTCATTTTACGATAGATATGTTTTCGTACAGTCTGACGCAAGTCTCCCTCTAAAGTTTTTGGATTGCCGATAAGTCCCGGCTTCATATTGATAAGGAAGTTTTCAATAACATCTTCCATCTCTTTTGCAAATGCTTTGTCTCGTTTGTCTGCAACAATACCAAATGTCGTTACTTTTGGCTTGTCTATCATTTTTCCTGTCTGCTCACTTACCTGAGCTACTATCATTACAACACCGTCTGTTGCAAGTTTTTGACGGTCAAGAACAATATCATCTTCAATCTCATAGTTGTTTTGGTTGTCAATATATGTTTTACCAGTTTTAACCGTTTTTACTTTTCTCATATATTTTGGTGCAACTTCTATCTGCTCACCATCTGTCATAAGCAAAATATTTCTCTCAGGCACACCACAAAGCATTGCCGTCTCTTTATGCTTCATTACGTGGTTATACTCACCGTGAACCGGTAAAAAGAACTTAGGATTTACAAGACGAAGCATTAACTTCTGCTCTTCAATAGAGGCGTGTCCTGATACGTGAATATCTTTATCCATCGCTACTTTTGCACCACATTTTTGAAGGTGATTTAACATTTGAGAGATACTTCCCTCATTCCCAGGAATTGCACGAGATGAGAGTACAATGAGGTCAGTAGGTTTAATTTTAACGTGTCTGTGCTCACCAATACTCATTCTAAAAAGAGCAGAATTTGCCTCCCCTTGAGAACCCGTTGTTACAATAAGAACATCTTTATCGCTCATGCGTGAGACTTCATCTGCATCAATAAAGATATTTTTTGGAAAACGAATGTAGTCATACTGCATTGCCACTTCAATATTTCTCTCCATAGAACGCCCGATAACACATACTTTACGCCCATACTTGATACCATACTGAATAGCCTGATAGACACGGTGAATATTTGAGCTGAAAGTTGAAAGAATAACACGCCCCTCAGCCTTGCTAAATACACGGTCAAGTGCCGGTGCAACACTCAGCTCCGATGGAGTAGGGTTTGGGTTGTGAGAGTTTGTAGAGTCTGAAAGCAGACATAAAACACCCTTGTCCCCATAGTATGCAAGACGGTGCAAATCAGCCGTATAACCATCAACAGGAGTATGGTCAATTTTAAAGTCACCCGTATGAATAATAGTACCCGCATCTGTCGTAATTGCAATAGATGAAGAGTCTAAAATAGAGTGTGTCATATGCATCCACTCTATCTCAAAATCATTTCCGATTTTATATATTTTACGTTTCTCTACCGGATTAAAGTAGCGTCTAAACTCTTTTAAGTGGTGCTCATCAAATTTATTGCCTATCATTGCAAGTGGAAGCGGTGTTCCGTAGATAGGAAACTGCATCTCTCTAAAGAGGTATGGTACTGCACCGATGTGATCTTCGTGTGCGTGTGTGATGATAATACCAACGATTTTATCTTTAATCTCACGAATATATGAAAAATCAGGAATTAAGATATCAACACCGTGCATCTCTTCATCTGGAAAGCTCATTCCCACATCAATTAAGATAGCTTCGTTATCTGTCTCAAAAACTGCGATATTTCCACCAATCTCACCCAATCCGCCAAGCGGTGTAATGCGTACTTTTGATTTTGAGTTCAAATCTAGTTTGTAGTGAGGGTTGAGTCTCTGCTTATGTGCCTCTTGATTTTTAACAACAAATGATTTGAGCTGCTCATCAATAGGAGCAGGGCCTCTTTTATAACGGTTGCGATTTTTATTTCGGTTGCTGTTATTGTTGTTTGATTTTGCGTTTTGATTGCTGTTTGTATTTTTCTTATCGCCAGAATTTCTGTTTTGATTATTATTTTGTCTGCGATTGTTATTGCGTCTATTATTTGGTTTGCGGTCTGTTTGAGGTTTGCTCTGCTGAGCTGCCTCTTTTTTCTCTTCTGCCATCCAAACTCCTTATTATTTATAGTATTTTATAGAGTTGGTGATAGTCCTTCGTGCTAACTTGATGAGGGCGAATCGTTAATGTAAGGTCAAGCTCTTTAAAAGCCTCCTGCAACTTTGCCTTCTCATACTTAGAAGAGAGATTTTTCATCAGAGTCTTTCGAGGCTGCGTAAATGCAACTCTTAACATATCCTCGAACTCTTTTTGAGTTCTATCTCTGCTCTTTTGTATGAGAAAAACAGCAGAATCTACTTTGGGCTGAGGGTCAAATGCAGTCGGCGGAACTTTTGTCACTATCTTTGCAGTTCCTACACTCTGAGCTATAATGCCCAAAGAACCAAATACTTTTTCACCCTCTGTCGCACAAAATTTCTCTGCTACTTCAAGCTGTACCATTACAAGTATATTTTTACACATTGGATCTGCGAGTGCTTTGAGTATGATGTTCGTAGCTATATAGTATGGCAAATTCGCCACCAAGTCATACGGCTCATCTATCAAAGTACTCTTCCAAGCTTGTAACACATCTCCACAATGTAAGTGAAGTCGCTTGGTAGCGATCTCTTCTTTAAAATTACTTTGTAACAATTTACATAAATCGGTATCTACCTCAAAAGCTTCTACACTTTTGACATCAACTAAAAATTTAGTTAAATCACCTAAGCCAGGCCCAATCTCTACGATTTTGTTTTCATTATTGGGCATCGCTTCGACGATTTTTCTTAATACGGACTCATCTTTTAGAAAGTTTTGTCCAAACTTCTTTTTTGCTACAACACTTTCTCTATTCATAGAGATAGTCTATACTAAAAATACTTATAAAAAGGTAACAATCATAAAAAAATTACTATTTGTCCCCTTTTTACCCACCAAAATCAATGTTTCACGTGAAACCCGTTAAGAAAACGACAATTTCTTGTCGTTTTTAGGGTTGGAACCACAGCCAATGTCCGAAGGACTGGCGAGGACTGCCCGAGATGAGGGAAAGACCACAGCCAATGTCCGAAGGACTGGCGAGGACTGCCCGAGATGAGGGAAAGACCACAGCCAATGTCCGAAGGACTGGCGAGGAGTCCCCGAGATGAGGGAAAGACCACAGCCAATGTCCGAAGGAGTGGCGAGGAGTCCCCGAGATGAGGGAAAGACCACAGCCAATGTCCGAAGGAGTGGCGAGGAGTCCCCGAAGCCTCACATCTATTAAAGCCAGCCACAGCAACTTTGAGTATAATTGCACTATATTATAATGATAGAGAA
>Ga0256828_1001509_pt1 | contig 14413 bp, 9 predicted proteins | sample CV88metaG_FD_185993 | JGI IMG/M metagenome (GOLD analysis project Ga0256828, IMG submission 185993) | Hydrothermal vent microbial communities from East Pacific Rise, Pacific Ocean - CV88 | ecosystem: Environmental > Aquatic > Marine > Hydrothermal vents | place: Pacific Ocean: East Pacific Rise...
ATTAGTTTTAATATCATCTGAATTAGTTTTAATATTATCACTATTAGTTTTTATATTATCACTATTAGTTTTTATATTATCACTATTAGTTTTAATATCATCTGAATTAGTTTTAATATCATCTGAATTAGTTTTAATATTATCACTATTAGTTTTTATATTATCACTATTAGTTTTTATATTATCACTATTAGTTTTAATATCATCTGAATTAGTTTTAATATCATCTGAATTAGTTTTAATATCATCTGAATTAGTTTTTATATCATCTGAATTAGTTTTAATATCATCTGAATTAGTTTTTATATTATCACTATTAGTTTTTATATCATCTGAATTAGTAGAAACATCTTCTTGTAGTGTAGAAATGCCCTCTCCGTTAGTTTTAATATCATCTGAATTAGTCGCTACATCTTCTTTTAAGGTGCTTATATCACCACTATTCGTTTCAATATCATCCTGAATAGTTGCAATAGTTTCACTTGTTTCATCAATTTTATCAGAAATCTTTGAAATATCTCCAGCATTTTTTGTTACATTATCGTCTGTAATTTTTAAAGAGTCTTCTAATTGTTTTAGAGAATTATCAGTAGCTTCAAATTTATCAGAAGCATAAAGGTAAAAATCATTAAATGCTCCGTTGCTAACCCAATCACCATTTATAAAAATAATTTCTCCTGGATTTTCTGTAAAATCAAACTTTATAACAATTTCACCTCCAACACCATATGTAAATGCTATTGGACTTGTTTCTACATTACAAAGTTCAACATCATCTTCGTCAAATATTCTAATATATTTATTAATATTATCTAAAACTTCTGACTGTGGAATATCAATAGTCATTGATAAAGCACTATTATTATCAAAATAAACAGAACTTAATTCCCCATCATAATACAGTTCTCCATCCTCATCCTCAAGCTTAAATGTTTTAAACTTATCAAACAAGGCATTTTGAACTATATCATTTCCATCATCTGTTAAAGTTCCTGGTAATGCCATATTTTTTCCTTTTTAAGTAGGTTAAGAAGTTATCTCAACTCTACTTGAATTTTGTGCCGACTCAATAGTTGAGTCAATTTTTACTGTATAGAAAACATAAAAATCAAAGTTATCTTCATTTATATCTTCAAAGTTTATTTTAAACTGTTTACCATCTTCCCTATCAATTAATACATATGATACTTTCTCAGCTTCCTTTTTTATTTCAAGGTTATTTAACTTATCATATTCAGCATTGCTAATAATTCTCTTAGCAGAACCATTTACTAGATAATCTGCAACATATTCCTTATAAACTTCATCTTTTGAATATGCAAAACTTTTATCGACAATACTGTCAACTTTATAATCATTAAAATCAGTAAAAATATGTTGAGGAGTAATATCCGTAACATCATTATATAATTTTGTTGATAATGGTTTTACATCAACATTTGAAACAGTTGTGTAAGAACTGTTTGTAATTCTTTTTTCTGTTATATACTCACTAAAGCTTAAAGCTTGATCTGTTTGTACATCTTCAAGAGGTAAATTACTTTTATTTACAACAAATGAGTATCTCTCATTGTGAATTGTTTGAGTTTCAATATTAGAGACTCTTTTATCAAACATATCATCTTGAATATGTTTTTTAGTTATATAATAACCATCTTCATTTACTTCAAAGTCAAATGGATCAACAAATAATCTCTTTAGATCTGCAAGTATATTTTCACCAACAGTTCTCACTGAACTTGAAACATTTAAGTTATTTATTTTAGAATAATTTAAGTTATTTATTCTCTCATTAAACATATGTTCAATAAATTTAAAGCTAAAAGATTTATCAGTATCTTCAAGAACATCTTGATCAAATAACTCAACAAAAATTTCAGTATCAAACATTTCTATTCTAAAAAATTCATCAGCTTTTTGTAAAAATACATCATCAAATTTATTCCTAATTCCAGTTAAAGACTCAAGAATTTTAGGTTTATTATCAACCGAAATAAAAGACATATTATTCACTTTTTCTAATTGATTATTATTAACATATGTTTTTAATAAATCAAACTGTTCAAAAACATTTTCAGAAGAAACAATATCATAGAATTCTTTTACTCTATCATCATTAAAAACTCTTTGAATATGTCTATTATCCAGAGCAAAACTTAATTTATTATTAACTTTTGGTGGTAACTGGGCATCTACAAAATCAGCTTTTATATTATAATGAGTCTCTTCCGAAATATTAAAGCTAACTAAATCTATATAAGTTCTAATAAAATTAAAGTTCTCTTGGAACTTAATATTTGTAATTCTTCTAGAATTAATATTTCTTATAGTTCTAGTGTCAGAATTTGATACCTTTATCTCATAATAGTTACTTTCATCTAAAATAGATAAATCTTGAGTAACTGTTGTTCCTAAATCGTCTAATTGATGTTGATATAAATCATCAAACATCAAGCCATTATTTGAAATAAAGAATTTATCTGATTTTTCATATTCCCATTTATCATCTGTAAATGTTGGGGCATATGTAAATTTACTATCGTCAATTGTAAGGTTTTTAATCATACAATATCTAACATTATTAATTTGTTTAAAATCAGCCTTTCTATTTGAAACAGCCCATAAGTAAAGGGCACAATCATCCCTATGTTCTACATTATATTCATAAGTATAGACATCATCTCTAATAAGAGCTCCATTAAGAATTAAAATTGAATTCTCATTTGAAACAGACTTTCTAATTCTATTATTAACATATCTATAAACTTCATACGAGTCGTAAATATTTTTGTCAAATTTAGTAAAAAGTGTTTCGTCTTTTATAAATTGATCAACTTCAGTATAAGAGAAAGTTTCCTTATACATAAATGTTTCAACTTGATTATCAATATCGTTGTTTATGGTTCTAACAGTACCAACATTACCAATATTAGAATAACAAATATTACTAATATAATTCCCGAATTTTGAGAATAACATTCTACAATCAAGGATATTTTTTTGATATGTTAAAAGTTCTTGTGGAATAAAATTATATTCTTCATACCATTCAATAATTCTATTTAAAAGTTCCTCTATAACATAAGCATATCTTTCTGTTATTGGTGCAAGAACATTAATCGTATCAATTTTTACAGAAGCAGTTGATCTAGCAGAAAGAACTTCTTTAACTAAATTTTCAACATCTGCAGTAAAAAGACCCTTGAATGAGTCTCCGATTATATCAATATTAAAATCAAGTGATAAAACCTGATCATTTACTGAATTATTATCTCCACCAAGAAGACTATCATCTTCACCATCATCAGAACTAGAATTTTCATCATTATCAGAACTAGAATTTTCATCATTATCATCTGAAGTATCATCAGAACTAGAATTTTCATCATTATCATCTGAAGTATCATCAGCAACTTCTTCAGAAGTATCTGCAAGATCTTCATCAATTACTTCTGTTTCACCAGCTTCATCTGAGCTTGTATCTAAAAGAATTTCCTCATCTGTCGGTTCATCATCTTCTTTTGTTTCTGTTCCTCCAGTTCCCACAGTTTGATCATAATAATCTTCAGTTGAAGATGTTTTTGAACTCTTTCCTTCTTCATCAATATTTTCTATTGTTGTAACAACTTTTAAGCTTCCATCTATATTCTTTATCTCAATAGTTTTAATCTGTTTTGTTATAGTAATAACATAAACTCCACTATTATTTCTAGTCTTAGTTGTTGTGGTTGTTGTATAAATTTCCTTATTTTTAAGAAATTCATCTTTATGCTCAATTTCTACTTGAGGATCATCAAAAGTAATTTTATCGCTATAATGTTCCTTTTTATAAGAAAAAGTTATATTTGTAATATCACATTTCGCCTTTAAAGAATAAGAAATATTATCGTTTGTTTTATCAACAATTTTTCTATAGATTGTATCTTTTATTTTATTTGAGTTGAAAATATATTTTTGAGATGAATTTCCATCAATTATTTCAACTTTTATATTTTCAGTCTCATAGTTTACATTAATATTATAAAGAATACTATCCTTTTCAAATGAAATTTTTGTCTCAGGTAAATTTCTTTCAACAACTACATTTCCATTTTCAAGTTTAGAACCATTTATATAAAGTTCTTCATACCCTGAATTTTTATAACTAGATCTTATTTCTAAGTCATCTAAAGTAATATCATTAAGAGTAAGATTATTAAAGCTTAATTTTGAAGTTTCTTTTTGGTTCCAATCGTCAAAAAGCGACTCCCAAGTTACATCAACATCTCCAAGATAAAAAGTTTTATAAGTTATATCAGTATCAAATATTCTTGTTTTTACTAATTTGTCATCAGAATTTTTATACTCATTATAAACTTTCTCATCTTCATATATATTAGAAATTAAAATATCTTTATTATAGTTCTTTCCATCATCTTTAACTCTTGTAGAAACAGTTCTTTTACCATTTAATAAAACTGATGTTAATTTAAAGCTTGTATCTCTTTTATTCCCATCAAGTTCTTCAAGTTCAGGATTAAATTCATATTCAAGGATTTTATATGTTATTGAACAATCCTTAATACCACCCTTGTAAAATGTAACCTTTCTTTCAATATTTTTTGTAAGATCGTCATCTATTTTTATAAAGTCAATATATACTATTTTTTCATCAGTTTCTTCATTAACATATGTTGTCGTTTCAAAATAATCTTCACTATCATAGATATTTTCTAACTCAACTGTTTTGATTAAATTTGCTTCATCGAATGCAAATTTAATCTCATCAAGTTTACTATCATCTTTATAAGTTGTTATTTTTCTTTCAAGGGCAATGATATCAGTTGTAACTTCAATTTTTTCTTTACTTAAAAAATTTTCAAAAGTTCTTTTGTCTTTATCTAATGATTTTTTATAATCACCATTATTTTTAAAATATTGTAATTGCCCTAAAATAACACCATCAGCATCAATTTTTGAAATTGTGGTTTTTATAGTTTGAATTCCAAATTCATTAACTTTTTTATTTAAAAGTTTTACAGAAGTTATTCCAGTCTCTGGATTTAAAGTAACAATTTTCGTATTGTCTCCGTCAACTGTAGTGGTAACAATATTTCCATCTGCATCTTTTTCAACTTGAGTACCATCTTCAAGTTCTTCTTCTGGTTCGGCTTGTTCTTCCTCTTCTTCAGGAGGGACACCAGTATCAGTTTCATCTTCTTCAGGAACAGGTTCTGTTTCTTCAGAAGAACTTTGTTCTTGTTCTTTTAATTCCTCAGGATTACAACAATTTGAAACCATCTTAACTTCTTGACAAGTAGTTTCATATGCTGAGATATATTTACTATAATTATTAACATCATTTTCTACTAGATTTGATAAAGAAATTAAACTACCATCGGCTGAAACTTCCGTTGTAGTTCCATCCCCTTGATGAATTAATTTATCAAGCCCCTTTGTATTATATGTTGCCCAATCTAATTCAAGAGGAATAATTTCCTCTCCAGCAGTTCCTAAATCAACATCATAACCAAAGAATTTAAGCATATACTCATTATCTCTAATTGTCCCTTTTGATTGATAGAAAGCCTTGATATATTCTACGTGACTTAAATCATAAACTTCCCCACCAGAATATTGTTGAACTGGAAGCATTTCTTGAAGCAATAATCTACCTCTTAATCTAACTTCAGAGTCAGAAAGATCTGAACCTTTTTCTAATAAATCTTTAAGGTTCTTATCTATCCATTTAAACCCATTAAATGCTTCAAGTAAAATATTTTGAGATTCAATAGATGAAATAATATTATTTAGACTCTCAACCACGTGAACAATATCATTATCCCACTTCATTTCAGGGAATAAACTTATAAGAGTTGGATATTCTACATCATTTTGTGTAATATTTTGATCTAAAGAAGAATAAAAATTATCCCAATTTGAATAACTATAAAATAAATTATCAGGAGAAAAATAAATGTAACCTGAATTATCCTCTTCTAAAATATCAAAATATTTATAGATATTTTGGGGAGTATCTTTAAATAGCATATTAGATGTTAGAGAATTTAATTTACTCTTATAAACATCTAAAAAATATGAAGTAATTGGTTTTGCCATTTATTTTTCCTTTATTTTATTACTAAATTATAATTCTCTTCCAATAATTGTAAGTATTCATATGGTTCTAAAGTATATTTATCAACCATTCCTTCATTTGGATATATGAATGAAATCATTTTTACACCATCAACTTCAATTTTTGAAATATCAGCTAATATATTTCCCATATCAATTTCTTTTATAAATTTTAAAGTATAATTTTTTAGTAAATTTTCAATTTCCTCTTTTACAAAAGGAATTTTTGATGGATCTGTTAATTTAATTGTAACATCAAATTTCAGATCAACTGGTTTGGCTGGAATAAAATATAATTGAATACCAGACATTTTGTAATTATTTATATATTCAGTAACTTGCTTTGCAGTATATTCTGTTAATTTTGAAACAGAACCATTTGTAGTATCGCTATGTATATAGAATAAATATTTAGTATTTACATCTTTTGAAAAAATACTCATATCTTTAAAAAGAGGGAATGCTAATAAAATATGCTTATAATCTTCATCAGTCACTGCTCTTCTCATTGTTTTATAATAAAAAATAGGTAAATACGAAAGTTTATCTAAACTATCACAAGTATGTCCTAAACTTAGAACAGAATGAAAATTAAATTGCATATCAATATTATACTTTATTTTTGCTTCTTCAAAAAGATCTTTTTTTCCATTTGTTTCTATCCATCTAACTTCATATAAATCTTCAGGAGTAACCCTTGTACCATATAAAGAACTATATTCGTAAATATAAAGAGATGATACTACATTACTATCACTATAATCAACCATACTATCTTTGATAATAAAGTCTTCAAGATCCTTAGATAATTCATATTTATTTCCATTAATGAACATTCTTATCTCATCATTATCCACACTTGTAAGTTCTTCCGGATAAATATTAACTTTAATTAAACTTTCACCATCAACAAAAGTAAAGCTATCTCTAACACTTTTACTTTTTCCAATTGCAAATTCAAGAACATCACCTCTTTCAACAACTCTTTCTTCGCCAATATAAATTATATCTTCCCCAAGATATTCACCAACCACATCACCATATTTTAGAGGTAGACTTTGAGGAGAAGCCCCATTTCCTAAATCCTGATATGTTAATTTAATTTTTGTACAACCATATCTATTAATTCTATAACCAAACGATTTTGCAAGATAATATTTATTATCAGGTTGTTGTGCCGTTTGAATGTAATTTTCATTTTTCACTTGATTTACATAATAAGCTTTTTTACTTAAAATTGAAGCAAGTTGTGATGAAAATAATTCTAAAACTGGCGACTCACCCTCTACAAAGTATGGTGCTAATTCTGGTACACTCTTTAATGTATCAATTATTTCTAATTTTAGAACATCTTGATTAAACACATTTGCTAACATTCATTTTCTCCTTATGAAGCACCAATATCCATTCCTAGACTTTGCTTCATTGTTATATTTTTTCCACCTTTAGTAATTACAACTAATACTAAGATATATTCTCTATCATTTTTTTCATTAATATACACTTTACTCTGTGAGAAATCAATCTTTACAGATGGCATAAATTCTTTCACACCTCGTACAACTCTTTCAAAAATTATATTACAATATAATTGACTCGGTATTTGGAATAAAAATTCTTCAAGATTAATTCCAAAATCTTCAAATTCTATACTATCTCTTTTTGTTTGAAGTAGAGTTTGAATATATTGTTGAACAACATCCTCCTCATTTTCAAGAAATGTAGGAGAAGTTAGAGAGATATCTCTATAAAATTTATCATATGTACTTGTAGGTTTTGGTAAATTTGAATTTTCAAACATTTTTTATTCCTTTTATATATTTAATACTACTAAAAAACAAAGTTTTTAACAAGAACCAGCACAAAGGCTTCCAATTCCTGCTCTAGATGCAGAAAACATACCAATAAACCCACTACTTGAAGAAATGTTGTTTGAAATTGAAACACTTCCCATAATAGTCTCAGAACCTAATAAATTCCAAACTGGAGAAACAATTGCAGTCATAGCACTTAATTGAACTTTAGCTGGAACTGTTTGAACTTTAGCTATTGCAGTTGTTTCAAATAAATTTGACTCTGATGTAACATACATACTTTCTTTTGATGTAATGTGAGTCTCTTTTCCTGAAGTTACTTCAAAATTTCTACCAACTTCAACAATATAATCATTTTCTATTACTTGTTTAAAATTTGCAGCCACGTGCATAACCACATCACCATTTTTATAAAAGCTTATTTTACTTCCCGAATTATGTACCCAATCAACTTGTCCTGTTGTTTTATTAACTTTTTTCCAATTTCCAGCTGAGTCAATATCAACTATACTATTTGGATAATCTTCCATTCCTGAAGAAGTTATACTCTCATCAACTTCACTAAAAGAAGTTCCTCCTGATGCTACTGCTATTGGTTGAGCTCTTTCTGGAGCCATATCACCTTTAACTTTATCCATCGCCCCGATAGATAAATTTTCGGAAGCAAGATCAGCCATCATTGATAATATAGATGCCCCTCCACTTTTTGAAACATTATTTATAGATTTTTTCTTAAGAGCATCTATATCAGCACGACCAGCATTGAATGCACTAAGTACAATCTCTGCTGCTTCCGGACTTAAACCCTCTTTAAGCTTTTGTTCTAAATCACAAGCCATTTTAATTCCTTAACAATTATTCTTATTCAATAGGTTCGTTATAAATCTATCTTTTTTACCTAATAAGCCATTTTTTAATGAGTCTAGTGGGCTTTTATTCACACACATAGATTTCTTTTTAGGTTGTTTTTCTATAAATTTTATAGCACCCTTTGCAATATCTGCTTTATTTTTTTCATCATTTGTACCATTTATATCTTCATCACATTCTTTTAAATGTGCTATACAAATTGCTAGTGCTTTTGCTTTTTCTTCATCGCTTATAGGAAGTCCTTGAAATTTAGCACTAAGAATTGCTGCTGCTCCTTTGAGCATATCATCTTTTGCCTTTCCAACTAAATAATCAAATAAATTATTACTTTCACACAACTCAGAAATTGCACCAGTTAATTCATTTGGAGTCATTTCAAGAAGAGCAAAACCATCTTTTATCATAAGAGACAATTTATTTAAAATACCCTCTAAAGTCCCCACAATATCAATTGATCCAACTGCTTTCATAATTGAATCTATAACTTCACCAGTTCCTGATACAATAGCTTTTAAAACTCCACCCATAATTTCAGATATTGTTTTTGAAGTTGATGGAGCATTTGGAACATCAGAAGAACTACCTGAAAAAACTGATTTTATAGCATCAAAAATCTTTTTTGCTACTTTACCCATTTTATCTAAAGCAAGAGATATTCCAGCAATTACAACCGAAAGCATACAGACCATAGCTTTTACAAGGCTTTCAAGTGCTTTTAATGTCGCTCTTAACACATCAACAATTCCAATAATAAATGCCTTTACTACATTTAATGTTCCCGCAACAAGAGATGCTAATCCACCTAAAACTGTGAGAATAGCACAAACACTACTTTTTAAAACATTTAGAGCAGAATTCAATAGAGTATTTAAGAAATTTCCAGATGTAAGATTTAAACTATTCAACCCACCAGATCCAAAACTATTCATAATTCCAGCAAGGGTAGTAAGTTCTGAAGCATTCATTTTAACATAATCCATTAAATCCATAGTATCTTGTCCTAAAACAGAATTCAATGCTGATACTTGTCGATAAGCAGTTACTGTAACTGCTTGATTTCTTTGAATTGGAGAACTAGAACTATTAGAACTATCATCAGAACTAGAACTATCATCAGAACTAGAACTATCATCAGAACTAGAACTATCATCAGAACTAGAACTATCATCAGAACTAGAACTATCATCAGAACCAGAACTATCATCAGAACCAGAACTATCATCAGAACCAGAACTAGAACCAGAACTAGAACTATCATCAGAACTAGAACCAACCACTCCAGTAATAGTTTTATTTTCTAAAGACTCTGCTATTTTATCAACTATTCCTTGTTCGTTTCCAGATGCTAAATCTTCCATTAATAAACTAAAATTATTCGCATATGCTTCTGGCATATTTTCAAAAAATAGTTTTGTCAATGCTAAATTCTCAGGTGATAATTTTTTATTTAATTCATCAATCCCAAATTGTAGTTCGTCTGATTTTTTCAGTACCATAACAGCTTCACTAAGATTTTCAGTAGTTAAAACATCCAATCCTTTTATTAAATCTTTTAAAAGATTTATTTTAGCAACTATACTCAAAGAACTAATTTTATATTGTTTAGTAATTGACTCAATTATATGGAATGTGTCCATTTCAAGCATAACATTCATTATTTCGGCATTAAGAAATCTATAATATTTCTTAAGAGCAAGGGCTTCTTCTTCAGTTATATCTAAATAATCTTTATCAAAAATATCAACATTATCACCTCTCAAGCTATAAATCTTTTTTATGACATCAGATTCAATATAATTTTTCTTATATACAGCTTCAGGAAGTTCAACTTTATTTTTTTCATTAATCACATTATAATATTTCGTATTGCAAGTAAAAACTCCATAAAAATTTTGGAACTCTTCCTCTTTCTTTGGTAAATCTTTTATATCTGATCTAAACAAAGCATTAAACATCTTTTCATCTAAATATTCAAATTGAGATGAAAATAAAGAAAATAATTCAGTAAATTGGTCGTAAAAAGTTTGCAATAAAGCATCAAGAACTACAGTCATTAGAGTATTATCAGATTTACCAACCAATCTTTTATCAAGTTCTTCAAGTAAAACTGTTTTCTCTTCACAATCTTCTTGTTGATTTAAGCTTTCTTTAATTATAAAGTATTCTTCAGTTGTTAATTCACTTCTTGCAACATAAAGCATTAAATCTTGAAGAGTTTCTGGTTCTTCTGTAAAGTTACCTGATAAAAACAATTTGATTTTTTCTTCAGTTGCTTTTAAATTTAAGAATTTTTCATAATTTGCAAAATACATATATGATGTTTCTTTTAGAGTTTTGAAAAAATCATCATATGGTGTACAACCTTTATAAATCCCATAGGCATCTAAAAAGATATTATTAAATGAATATTGTTTTACTTCATCATCTGTTAAATAATTTGATTTAAGCTTAAAATAAGTATTATCAATATCTAATAATTGTTTCGCAACTTCTGTTCTATCTTTTTTAAAAGTTGAGTCTACAATAATATTATTTTTATTCACCCCAATATCAATAAACATATTGTGGTCGGTATAATATTTGTAATTTAAAACTGAAAAATCATTTATTGACTGAATTTCATCTATTGTCATTATTCATTCCTTTATGATTGTGGAGCAGATCCTAAAAACCCCTCTACAATACCATTATATATGTCCCCATTTGGGAATTTAACTAAAACAAAGCTCCCTAAATCAGGAACTATTGTTGAATTATTATTTGAAGATGTTACAAGACACGGATACCAAGGGAGTTCTTCTACAGGAACTCCTTCAGTAACATTTGGAATAGCTACCTTAATTCTTTGGTAATTTTCCGGATCGCTCGCATCAACAACTTGACCTATTTTTGGTCTTTCTAAAATACTATTTACTTCCATTTTTATACCCTCTTAGATAGTCTTATCTTAGTCTTATAGCCACTTTTACCAAATGAATATACTATGCCAGATATAAAATATAAACCATCTATAATGCTCTCTAAACCATTATAAGAAGTGTTTAATTTCACCTCTACTATATCAAACATTTTCAACGAGCCATCAAGATTTGCTAATTCAAAAACTAAATTATTATTTTCTAATTCATACCATCTTTGTTGATTTTTAAGTGGCATTGAATTATAAAGATCAAAAGTATTTCCAAAATTAAGCTTATATGAAACATAATTATCATTTGTAATATCTGATAAGTTTTCAATACTATTTAAAACAAAATCAAAAATATTTTGAGGAATTCTTTCACCATCCAAAAGTTTAAATTCACTAACTTTTGCTCCTGGCTTTAAAATGAGATCCTTTTCAGCATTCCCAATTTCAATAGTGGTAGTATTAAAAATATAATCTTTTATTGTCATAACTGGAGGATTTTTCATTAAATCATTATAACTCACACACCAAAACTCATCTTCAAAAGTAAGCCCTAAAATTGATGTATCTGTATCATCTGCTAGTTTTGAATGTAGAACAACTTCTCTTAAAAATTCAAAATTTTTATTATTATATTGGATCCAAGTTTGTTCATCATCAGTTTTTATATCACAAACAATATTCGCAAACCCGATATCATTAGCTAATGTAGGAATAACTTCCTCACTTTTTTTGTCTTTAAAAGAACGAATTTGAGACATCAAATAACCACTTCTATAAACTGGAAGACAAAAAAGAGTTACACTAGAAGTCTTCATATCAAATATAATTTTTGACTCAATCGATCTAAAAAAGTATGTGTTTGTTTTATCATCAAACCCAAAGTCAACTTTTATCTTTAAATTCGGTTCTTTAAAGAAAATTAAATCACCAGAAAATTTAATTTGTAAATCGACAGTTGCTGATGGTAAAACTAAATTATATTGACTTATAAGTTCAAAAGAATTAATAGTTTCCTGACTATAATACATAGAAACACCATCTTTATTTTGAACAGTTATATTAACTCTCATTCTTCATCCTTAAAATATTTTTTCTTTTACATCTTTATCAACCACATTTTTACCATAACCATCAAACTTTTCAAAAATATCAAATAAAATATTTGGTTCTATATAATATATTAAAGTATTATTAAAATCATCAGGATCGACTATATTATTAAAAAGACCTAAAAACCACCATAAATGAGGAGTATCATAAATTTCTCTTGAAATTAAGTCAAGTCTATTCGCATATTTTCCTTCAGCCTTAAAATAAGTTTGTTTTGGATATCTCTTTAAAAATGCTAAAAATATAGAATTGCTTGGAAGTAAATCATTATAAACTTCTAAATATCTGTAAAGACTATATTTTTCAACAGTCTTTACCTTTATTTCTTTTGGTATCTCTACCTCTTCAAAATTATACATTTAAACTCCTATCTATCTGTTGCTGATTTATTATGTAAATTTGGGAACCAAGCAGCAATTTCTGTCGCTGATAATTTTCTAACTGGTTCTAAATTCATAGTAACTTCCATATATTCTGGACTACCACTATCATCAAACACAGCAGTTTTTATTCTATAATCTATGCTTCCTATAATTAAGCTATCTGCTCTAAACCAATTCCCTATTGTCACAGTAAAAAGACTTTTTGCAAGTTTACCATTAAAATCATCAAGATTTTTCTTTGCATCTCTACTTCCAGTTGTCATAGCAGATACTGAACTCATAGAACCAGATTTATCAGTAAAGAGACTCTTCATACTATCTGTTGGTTGATATTCCCACATCCCCATACTACTAATTTCTTGCATTGACATTTTGTTTAAAAGATCTTTTGCATCTTTTAATTGTCTAGTGATTATAAAGTTTAAAGTGATATTTCCGTGAGAATGTCCGATTGCTTTTTTAAACCCCATCCAGGGAGTTGCTTCATCTCTAAATCCTGCTGCAATTTTTTTACCTTTTGAAGCAGTATTCATAAGACCTTTACCAAAGCCAATTATTGCTCCTGCAGTTGATGACATTTCACTTATTGCATCTCCAGCATCACTCGCCATATCACCAACTTCTCCAATAATATCACCTAAAGTTTTATATTCTAAAGAACCACTAATTCCAAATTCTTCATCTTTATAAATCGACATCAATTCCCCAAAAGGAGAATGAATAGTAAGTTGTTGATTTGGATATTTATCTAATAAATACTGTTGTATTCCTGTTACCATTTATTTCTCCTATATCGCACCCATAGTAGTTGGAGTTCTACTAAATGGGTCTCTTTGATTATAAGTATTGTTTATAACAGTACTTGAACTTGATGGTGCTACTATTGTTTGTCCATCATCTTTTTTATTCTCACTTTTTTCATTTCCTTTTTCTGGTAATGCTTCAACATTTTTTATTGGCATTACTTTACTTTCTGGAATTGCTTTTGCTTTATCAATACCTTTATTTAATGGTGCTTTTTGAACTTCTTTATCATCACCAAAAAGACTAGAACCTAAAGAAGCAACCATTCCCAATGGAGTAGCTTTAAATGCTTTTGTTAAAATTCCATCTTCACTTTTTTCAGGTTCTTTTTCATCTGAAGAAAATAAATCTTTTGTAGCATTCGTAACCATTCCAATAGGACTATAATCAAAAGCAGTTTCAGC